>Ga0160473_100046_pt1 | contig 148119 bp, 123 predicted proteins | sample HID1975I_E11MG_FD_108217 | JGI IMG/M metagenome (GOLD analysis project Ga0160473, IMG submission 108217) | Enriched soil microbial communities from UW Madison campus, WI, USA - HID1975I_E11 MG | ecosystem: Environmental > Terrestrial > Soil > Unclassified | place: USA: Madison, Wisconsin...
CCGAAGCGCATGCGCAGCACGCGCTCCTCACGGGGCGTGAGGCTCGCCAGCACGCGGGTGACGGTTTCCTTCAGATTGGCCTGAATGGCCGCATCGACCGGGATGATCGCGTTCTTGTCCTCGATGAAGTCGCCGAGGTGGCTGTCTTCCTCGTCGCCGATCGGCGTCTCGAGGCTGATCGGCTCCTTGGCGATCTTCATCACCTTGCGGACCTTCTCGAGCGGCATGCTCAGCCGCTCGGCCAATTCCTCCGGCGTCGGCTCGCGGCCGATCTCGTGCAGGATCTGGCGGCTGGTCCGGACCAGCTTGTTGATCGTCTCGATCATGTGGACCGGAATGCGGATCGTCCGCGCCTGGTCGGCGATCGAGCGAGTGATCGCCTGCCGGATCCACCACGTCGCGTAGGTCGAGAACTTGTAGCCTCGGCGATACTCGAACTTGTCGACCGCCTTCATCAGGCCGATATTGCCTTCCTGAATGAGGTCCAGGAACTGCAGGCCGCGGTTCGTGTACTTCTTCGCGATGGAGATCACGAGCCGCAGGTTCGCCTCGACCATCTCCTTCTTGGCGATACGCGCCTCGCGCTCGCCCTTCTGGACCATATTGACGATGCGGCGGAACTCGCCGAGCGCCATGCCGGTCGCCTGGGCGATCTCGGAGATTTCGCTGCGGATGCGCTCGACGGCGTCGGCCTCGTTGCTGGCGAAGGCCGCCCACTTCTTGTCGATCTTGCCGACCTTCTCCAGCCAGCCTTCTTCCATCTCGCGATCGATGTAGCGATCGAGGAAATCCTTACGCGGCACCTTGTGGCGCTCGGCCAGGCGCAGCATCTGCCCGCCCAGCGCGGTCAGCCGACGGTTGAATGCATAAAGCTGATCGACGAGATACTCGATCTTGGCGCCGTGGAACTGAACGCTCTCGACCTCGGCGGTGAGCTCCTCACGGAGCTTCTGGTACTTGCGCTCCTCGCCGCCCGGGAAATCGTCCCCGACGCCCAGTGCCGCCAGACGCGCGGCCTGGACCTTGGAGAACTTCTTGTAGAGCGAGGTGATCGTCGCGAACTTCTCCAGCGCGGCGGGCTTCAGCAGCTCCTCCATCGCCGCGAGGCTCAGCGTATTGTCCTCGTCGTCGTCGTCGGTCGGGCGCGGCGCGCGGCGCTCCGTCATCGACTCCTCGTCGTCGTCGCCGGATGCGGTCTCCTCGACCTCTTCCTCTTCCTTGAACGACGGGCCGGCGGTCTTCTCGGAGATCTCGCCGTCGCCGCCTTCCTCGTCGCCCTCGACCTGCTCGGGTGTCGGATCCTTGTGCAGCATCGCATCGAGATCGAGGATCTCGCGCAGCTGGATCGTGCCCTCGTTGAGCGCGGTCGACCAATCGATGATGGCGTTGAAGGTGATCGGGCTCTCGCACAGGCCGAGGATCATCGTGTCCCGGCCGGCCTCGATGCGCTTGGCGATGGCGATCTCGCCCTCGCGGCTGAGCAGCTCGACGGCGCCCATCTCGCGCAGGTACATCCGCACCGGATCGTCGGTACGGTCGATCGTTTCCTTCTTGGCGGTCGCCTGGAGCACGGGCGTGGCCTCGCCCTCGTCGACGCCGACGACTTCTTCCTCGGGCTCGTCCTGGGCGGGTTCGTCCTCGCCGGCTTCGTCGTTCTCGACGACGTTGACGCCCATTTCGTTCAGCGCGGACATGACGTCCTCGATCTGATCGGTGGACATTTCGCCGACGACGCCGTTCAGGTCATCGACCGTGATGTAGCCACGCTTCTTGGCGCGCGCGATCAGCTTCTTCAGCGTGGCCTCGTTGAGGTCGATCAACGGCGCGTCGCCGCCACCGTCGCCGCCCGTCGTCGCCACTTCCGCCGTGTTCGTTTTCGCCATCCGACCGCCTCTAGAATCCAAGCTTACTCAGACGTCCTCGCCTTGCGCCAACGCAGCAAGCGACCGATCGGCCGCATCGCGGGCGGCCCGCAGCCGCAGCTGCTCGGCGAAACCCGCATCATCCGGCTCGGCATTCAGCCGTGCCGTCGCCGCTGCCAGAGCCGCATCCAGCTCAGGCCGTGTTGCCAACGCTCCGATTGCCGCCCCCAGATCGCGCAATGCGCGCTCGGTTTCGGCATTGCCGCGCAGGAACGAAAACGCAAGAACGTTCGTCCGCTGCAGATCATCCGCAGCGTCCGCCAGTCCCGCCTCTGCCAATATGGACGTGAGCACGCCCGGTTCAAGCGGGCGGCCCGAAAACGCCGCGGCCAGCAGTACGCGTTGGAGCCGGATCAGCTCGGCATCACCCGGATCGATGCACTCGATGGAGTTCGCATACTCGGCGATCGCCTGGGGGAAGCGGAGCAGGCCGGCGAGCACCGCCCGCACGAGCAATCGTTCCATCGCCCCGCTGCTGCTCATCAACAGCGCCTGGGGCGACGCCGGGGGCGGCGCGCGATCCTTCCAGTAGGGTCGGTTGCCCCGACCGGCATTGCGGGAAGGCTCGAACGGTGGCCGCGGGGCACGGGGTGGGGCGGCGAACAGCGCATCAAAGCGACGCCGGAACTCGGCAAGATACTGCTCGCGGACGTCGGGATCCTGGATCGTCTTGGCGCGGTCGGTGAGACGGCGTCGCAGGCCGGCTCGCGTCTCAGGTGTGTCGAGCGGGGCGGCGTCATGTTCGTGGCGCCACAGAATCTCGACGAGCGGCGCGCTGTTCTTGAACACCGCCTCCACCGCATCGCGCCCGCCGCTTCGGACGAGATCGTCGGGATCCTGGCCCGGAGGCAGCGTGGCGAAGCAGAGCGATCGCCCCGGCGCCAGCATCGGCAAAGCCCGCATCGCCGCACGGATCGCCGCTTTCTGTCCGGCTGAGTCGCCATCGAAACACAGCAAAGGCACGTCGGCCAGCCGCCACAGCCGCTCCAACTGGCCCTCGGTCAGCGCGGTGCCGAGCGGCGCGACAGCCTCGTCGATCCCGGCGTGGGCCAGCGCGATCACGTCCATATAACCCTCGACCACGACGACGCGGTTGGCGCTGCGGCTCGCCGGAGCGGCGCAATCGAGGTTGAAGAGGGTCCGGCCCTTGTCGAACAGGGGCGTCTCGGGCGAGTTCAGATATTTGGGCTCGCCCTGGCCCAGGATACGACCGCCGAAGGCGATCGTCCGGCCGCGGGCATCGCGGATCGGGATCATCAGCCGGCCGCGGAACCGGTCGTACGGGTCGCGGCCGCCATCTTCCGGCTGGATCAGCAGCCCGCACTCGATCAGCCGGTCGAGCCCATGCTTTTCCAGCGCGCTCTTCAGCCGTGTCCTGCCGTCCGGCGCGAAGCCGATGCCGAAGGCGCGGGCGGTTGCGCCGGTCACGCCGCGTTTCTGGAGGTAGGCCCGTGCCTCGGCGCCGGCGACGCCGGCCAATTCGCCTTCGAACCACTTGGCGGCTGCGGCCATAACCTCGTGCAGCCCGGCGGCGCGCTGGTCACGCTCGCGAGCACGAGGGTCGGGAGCAGGCAGCTCCATGCCGGCGGCATCGGCAAGCTCCTTTACCGCGTCCATGAACGGCAGGCCCTTGGCATCTGTCAGGAACCGGATCGCGTCGCCGTGCGCACCGCAGCCGAAGCAGTGATAGAAGCCCTTGTCATCGTTGATGGTGAAGCTGGGCGTCTTTTCCTGGTGGAAGGGGCAGCACGCCTTCCACTCCCGCCCGGCCCGGCTGATCTTCACCGAGCGACCGATCAGCGCGGACAGCAGGGTCCGCATCCGCAGTTCGTCGAGAAAGGCGGGGGACAGGCTCATGGGGCGACCTCTCCCCCCCCGGTTGCAGCCGGAGCCGGGGCCAGGGGAGGTGCAAGCACAAACCGGATCTGTTCCACCTCGCCATTCAGGCCAGGAGGTGTGTGCCGACCGAACCTTCCGCCAGCTTTGCTTCCGCTCGGGACGCACCACCATCGAGGTTCGTCAGGCTCGGCGAGGTGCCGAAGCTCTTGCGTGCGGAGCGGCTGCCGGCGGATCTCTTCCGCCGTCTTAACTCCCAGCCCCTCCCGCGTGCGGAAGGGGAGCATGTTGCGCGTGCCGCCCAGGTCGCGCGCCACCATCACCCCGCCAGCGCCGCCTTCACCAGTCCGCTGGCGCGACTCATGTCCATCTCGGCAGCGTGGCGGGCTTTCACCGCGGCCATCACGCGGCCCATGTCCTTGACCGAGGTCGCGCCCGTCTCGGCGACGATGGCGGCGATCGCGGCCTTCGCTGCCGCTTCATCCATCTGCTGCGGCAGGAACGATTCGATGACCGTCAGCTCGCCCTTTTCAACGTCGGCGAGTTCCTGGCGGCCGCCCTGCTCGAACATCTCGATCGATTCGCGGCGCTGCTTCGCCATTTTCTGAAGAACCTCGCGAACGGTCGCGTCGTCGTCGGCCGGCGTGGCGGCCGTGCGCAATTCGATGTCACGGTTCTTGATCGCGGCCTGGATCAGGCGGATCGCCTGCGTCCGAGCGGCATCGCGCGCCTTCATCGATTCGACCTGCGCGGCCTTGATGTCGTCGCGAATCATGCCCGTATCCCGATTGTGCTTGAAGGGCAGGGACCATAGCCGCCGACCACATTCTTTAATAGATTGACCGACAGCGCCCACCCACCTACCTACCCCGCCGCTTACCCGATCGCCGACCACACGAGGAGTGCCAGCCGTGGCCGACAACACCCCTGCGCGCGCGCCCCAAGGAGCGACCGGGGTATTGGTATTGGCAGATGGCTCGCTGATCTGGGGCAAGGGGTTCGGCGCGACCGGCGATGCCGTCGGCGAGGTCTGCTTCAACACCGCGATGACCGGCTATCAGGAGGTCATGACCGATCCGTCCTATGCCGGGCAGATCATCACCTTCACCTTCCCGCACATCGGCAATGTCGGTGCCAACCCCGACGACGTCGAGGCGCAGAACCCCCACGCGCTCGGCCTGATCGTGCGCGAGGACGTGACCGACCCGTCGAACTTCCGCTCGACCCAGCACTTCGACACGTGGCTGAAGCATAACGGCCGCATCGGCCTGTCGGGCGTCGACACCCGCGCGCTGACCCGCGCCATTCGCATCCAGGGCGCGCCGAACGGCGTGATCGCCCATGCGCCGGACGGGGTGTTCGACGTCGAGGCGCTGGTCGCCAAGGCGCAGGCGTGGCCGGGGCTCGAGGGCATGGACCTCGCCAAGGACGTATCCGCGCTCCAGAGCTACACCTGGGACGACGGGTTATGGACGCTGGGCGAGGGCTATGCCGCCCACGCCGCGAACCCGGATGGCCCGCATGTCGTCGCGATCGACTACGGGCTGAAGCGCAACATCCTGCGCAACCTGGTCGCTGCCGGCGCCCGGGTGACGGTGGTGCCCGCGACGGCCACGTTCGAGGACGTGATGCGCCACCAGCCGGACGGCGTGTTCCTCTCCAACGGGCCCGGCGATCCGGCCGCGACAGGCCAGTATGCGGTGCCGGTGATCCAGGCGCTGCTGGAGATTTCGAAGCCGATCTTCGGCATCTGCCTCGGCCACCAGCTGCTCGGGCTGGCGGTGGGTGCCAAGACCTCGAAGATGCATCAGGGCCACCGCGGCGCCAACCACCCGGTCAAGCGCTCGTCCGATGGCCGCGTCGAGATCACCAGCATGAACCACGGCTTCGCGGTCGAGGCGGAGAGCCTGCCGGCGAATGCGGAAGCGACGCATGTTTCGCTGTTCGATGGCTCGCTGGCGGGACTGCGGCTGACCGACAAGCCGGCGTTCAGCGTGCAGTATCACCCGGAGGCGAGCCCGGGGCCGCAGGACAGCCACTATCTGTTCGAGCAGTTCGTCGGAGCTCTGCGGCGATGAGCGGAAGGGTAGCGCCTTCCGGAACAGCCACCTCCCTCAAGCACATCGGCCTTGAAATCTAATGCCCAAGCGCACCGACATCTCCTCCATCCTCATCATCGGCGCCGGTCCGATCGTCATCGGGCAGGCGTGCGAGTTCGATTATTCGGGGACGCAGGCGTGCAAGGCGCTGCGCGAGGAGGGCTATCGCATCATCCTCGTCAATTCGAACCCGGCGACGATCATGACCGATCCGGAAATGGCCGATGCGACCTATGTCGAGCCGATCACGCCCGAGATCGTCGCCAAGATCATCGAGAAGGAGCGGCCCGACGCGGTGCTGCCGACGATGGGTGGTCAGACCGCGCTCAACACCGCGCTGGCGCTCTTCAACGACGGTACGCTTGCCAAGTACAACGTGCAGATGATCGGCGCCGATGCCGAGGCGATCGACAAGGCCGAGGACCGGCTGAAGTTTCGCGACGCGATGGACAAGATCGGGCTGGAGAGCGCGCGGTCCGGCGTCGCTCACACGCTCGACGAAGCGCTGAAGGTGCTGGAGCGGATCGGGCTCCCCGCGATCATCCGGCCGAGCTTCACCATGGGCGGGACGGGCGGCGGCGTCTGCTACAATCGCGAGGAATTCATCCGCATCGTCATGGGTGGCCTGGATGCCAGCCCGACGACCGAGGTTCTGATCGAGGAGTCGCTCCTCGGCTGGAAAGAATATGAAATGGAGGTCGTTCGCGACAAGAACGACAATTGCATCATCGTCTGTTCGATCGAGAATATCGATCCGATGGGCGTGCACACCGGCGACTCCATCACCGTCGCCCCGGCGCTGACGCTGACCGACAAAGAATATCAGATCATGCGCAACGCATCGATCGCGGTACTCCGGGAAATCGGCGTGGAAACAGGCGGTTCGAACGTCCAATTCGCGGTCGATCCGAAGACCGGCCGGCTCGTCGTGATCGAGATGAACCCGCGTGTGTCGCGGTCCTCCGCGCTGGCGTCAAAGGCGACCGGGTTCCCGATCGCGAAGGTTGCCGCCAAGCTGGCGGTCGGTTACACGCTCGACGAGATCGACAACGACATTACAGGCGCGACCCCGGCCAGCTTCGAGCCGACGATCGACTACGTCGTCACCAAGATCCCGCGCTTCGCCTTCGAGAAGTTCAAGGGCGCCGAGGCTCTGCTCTCGACCAGCATGAAGAGCGTCGGCGAAGTGATGGCGATCGGCCGCAACATCCACGAGAGCCTGCAGAAGGCGCTGCGCGGTCTCGAGACGGGGCTGGTCGGCCTCAACTATGTGGATGCCTTGAAGGGCGCGCCACGTGGCGAGATCGAGGCGGCGCTTGCCCGCGCCACACCGGATCGGCTGCTGGTTGCGGCGCAGGCGTTGCGTGAAGGCTTCACTGTCGCCGAGGTCAACCGCATCGCCGGGTACGACCCCTGGTTCCTGGAGCGGATAGCCGAGATCATCACCGCCGAGCGTGAGGTCGCCGAGAACGGCCTGCCGCAGGACGCCCCGGGTCTGCGCCGGCTGAAGGCTATGGGATTCTCGGACAAACGGCTGGCCTATCTGGCGCTCGAGTCCGCGAACCTGCGCGGCATGGGCCGGGCACAGGCGCACGGCACCGGCCTGATCCACGACGCGATCAAGGCAATGACCGGCGGCGTCAACGAGAAGGAAGTCCGCGCGCTTCGCCACAAGCTCGGCGTGCGTCCCGTGTTCAAGCGGATCGACACCTGCGCCGCCGAGTTCGAGGCGAAGACGCCATACATGTACTCGACCTACGAGGCGCCGGGCTTCGGCGAGCCGGAGAACGAAGCCCAGCCGTCCGATCGCAAGAAGGTCGTTATTCTGGGTGGCGGCCCCAACCGGATCGGACAGGGCATCGAGTTCGACTATTGCTGCTGCCACGCTTGCTTCGCGCTGTCGGATGCCGGCTATGAGACGATCATGGTCAACTGCAATCCGGAGACGGTGAGCACCGACTACGATACGTCGGACCGCCTTTACTTCGAGCCGCTGACCGCCGAGGACGTGCTGGAGATCCTGCACGTTGAGCAATCGAATGGCACGCTGGCCGGCGTGATCGTGCAGTTCGGCGGGCAGACCCCGCTTAAGCTGGCGCAGGAACTGGCCGACGCCGGCATCCCGATCCTCGGCACCAGCCCCGATGCCATCGACTTGGCCGAGGACCGCGAGCGTTTCGCCGCGCTGGTCGCGAAGCTCGGCCTGCTCCAGCCCGACAACGGCATCGCCCGCAGCCGGGAGGAGGCGATCGCCGTCGCCGATCGGATCGGTTACCCGGTGTTGATCCGTCCGTCCTACGTGCTTGGCGGGCGGGCGATGGAGATCGTCGACGGACCAGCCCAGCTCGAATCCTATATTGCGACGGCGGTGCAGGTCTCGGGCGACTCGCCGGTGCTGATCGACCGCTATCTGCGCGACGCGGTCGAGGTCGACGTCGACGCCATCGCCGACGGCACCGATGTGGTAGTGGCGGGGGTCATGCAGCATATTGAGGAGGCCGGCGTCCATTCGGGCGACAGCGCCTGCTCGTTGCCACCGTACAGCCTGGCGCCGGCCATCATCGCCGAGATCGAGCGGCAGACCGACGCGCTGGCCCGAGCGCTGGAGGTGCGCGGGCTGATGAACATCCAGTTCGCTGTCAAGGATGGCCTCGTCTATCTGATCGAGGTCAATCCGCGCGCCAGCCGGACCGTGCCGTTCGTCGCCAAGGCGATAGGCGTACCAGTCGCCAAGATCGCGGCACGGGTCATGGCGGGGGAGAAGCTCGCCGACCTGCCGCGGATCGATCGGGCGATCGATCATATCGCGGTCAAGGAAGCGGTGTTCCCCTGGGCGCGCTTCCCCGGCGTCGATCCGGTGCTTTCGCCGGAGATGAAGTCGACCGGCGAAGTGATGGGCATCGACGGGGATTTCGCGACCGCCTTTGCCAAGTCCCAGCTTGGCAGCGGCATCGTCCTGCCCAGTTCCGGCACGGTGTTCGTGTCGGTCAAAGATGGCGACAAGCCGCACATCCTGCCCGCGGTGCAGACGCTCCTGAGCCTTGGCTTCGAGATTATCGCCACCGATGGCACTGCCGACTATCTGGCGGGTCAGGGGGTTGCCGTCGGCCGCGTCAACAAGGTCCAGCAGGGCCGACCGCACATCGTGGATCGGATCAAGGACGGCAACGTCGCCCTGATCTTCAACACGACCGAGGGGTGGCAGTCGTTGAAGGACTCCGCCTCGATCCGCGGATCCGCGGTTGCCGGCAAGGTGCCTTATTATACGACGGCCGCCGGCAGTGTCGCCGCGGTGCGGGCGATCGAGGCTCTTGGCCAGCGAAGCCTTGAAGTGCGGCCTCTCCAGTCATATTATTCTCGTTCGCACGTCTGATCCCCCACAGCCTTGTGTAGTGCGGGCGGCTTCGGGAGGGCCGCTCGGGATCCGTTTTTTTACGAAGGGTTATGGTTATGGCCACGGTCGACAAAATGCCGATGCTGGTCGAAGGTCAGCGGATGCTGATCGAAGAGGTCAATCGGTTGAAGGCCGAGCGACCCGAGGTGATCGACGCGATCGAAGAGGCGCGTGCCCATGGCGACCTCTCCGAAAATGCGGAGTATCACGCCGCCAAGGAGCGTCAGGGCCAGATCGAGGCGATGATCGCCGACATCGAGGACCGGCTGAGCCGCGCCCAGATCATCGATCCGAAGGACCTTTCGGGCGACAAGATCGTGTTCGGCGCGACCGTCACGCTGATGGACGAGGACGACAAGCCGGTCCGCTACCAGATTGTCGGACAGACCGAGGCGGACGCCAAGTCCGGCCGTATCTCGTACAATTCTCCGTTGGGCCGTGCCCTCATCGGCCGCAAAGTTGATGACGAAGTCGAGGTAACGGTGCCGTCGGGCGACCGTTATTACGTCGTGTCCAAGATCGAGTTCATCTAGCTCGATCCAGCACCGCCATGCGGCTGCCACCCGCCCGCGCGACTGCCGCGCTTGGCATCGCCACCGTCGCCGTCTGGTTGCTTCTCGCCACGAGCGGGTTGCAGGACCAGGCAGACGTGCTCGGCGCGTTCATACCGGCGCGCGTATCGGGATTGCTGACGCTGCGTGACGCGGTGCCGGTGTGGCTGACGCCGCTGACGGCGCTGCTGCTCCATGCCGGTCTCCTGCACCTGGGCTTCAACATGCTGATGCTGGGGTTCTGCGGCCGTTACGTGGAAGTCGCGGTGGGGCCGCGGGGGGTGATGATCCTCTACGTCGTCGGTGCCTATGTCGCGGCTCTCGGCCAGTACCTGCTTGGACCTTACGAGACGTCGCCGATGATCGGCGCGAGCGGGGCAATCTCGGCGCTGCTCGGGGCTTACGCATTACTGTACGGCGAACGGCGGGCGACAGTGGCCAATCGCCGGCTCAACACGCTGGTCAACATCTTGTGGCTGGCCGCAGCGTGGATCGGGCTGCAGATCCTGGTCGGGCTAGCGTTGTCTGACGAGCGTGGCAGCATTGCGGTGGGAGCGCATGTCGGTGGCTTCCTGGCCGGACTGGCACTGGCGCGGCCGCTGCTGCTGTGGCGCTACCGAGCGGCCTGACGCTCCATACCAAGCCAGAACCAAGCCCCGGCGGGCCTGTCCTGCCGGTCTCAGGCGGCGGGGACGTCCGGCTGGAGCAGCTTGGCCAGGCGCACGACCACATACTTCATCTCGGCATCATCGACGGTGCGCTGGGCGGCACCGCGCCAGGCCGTCACCGCGCTCTCGCGATCGGGGAATATGCCGATGAAGTCGATCGAATCGAGTTCGTTGAAGTCGAGCGTGCGGGGATCCGACACGCGGCCGCCGAAGACGAGATGAAGATTGCTCATGGGTCTGGATCACCGCTATCGATCAGGATTGCGGCGCCCGCCTAACCGGGGGCGCCGCATTCCGCAACAGGATCAGCCGCGCTGCTTCATGAAGGCCACGAGCTTGTCGAAGCCGTTCTTCTGAATGTAGGCGTCGAAATCGGCCGACTGGGTGACTGCCAGGTTGATGCCGGCGACGGTCAGGTTGCTCACCTTGTAGCCGCCGCCGACCTTGTCGACGGTCCAGATCGCGGTGATCGGCTGCGCACCGGGCTTGACGACCTGGGTCATCACGGCCGCGCTGCTGCCCTGCGGGACGGTGCGTACGACCTTCAGGTCGGCATTGGCGTAGTCGAACAGGCGATCGGCATAGCTGCCGATGATGAAGTTCGGGAAAGCGGCCTTGTAAGCGGCCTTCTGCGCCGGCGTGATCTTGGACGACCAGCGGCGAATGAGGCGATCGCCGATCGCGTCGACCGCAAAGTACTGAGACAGCAGGGTCCGGAACTGCGCCTTGGCAGCGGTGCGGTTGCCTGTACGCAGCGCGGCGAACGCCTCGTCCGACAACGTGTCGACGAATGGCGCGGGCTGCTGGTCGTTCACGGCGGCCATGGCTGGCGCGAACGTGGGAGCGGCGAGAGAGGCGACCGAAACGGCCGCTGCTGCAAGAGCGGTGCGCAAGCGGAACATGTGAGGTTTCTCCGAGGGAAAGTCTGAAAACAGCGAGCGGGCGGACGCCGCTACGACATCCGCCCGATTTATCGCTTAGGCGATGAACCCGCCTTGAACCCTGTCAGGGCTTGCGAACGGTCTCCGCCGCTGCGGTACCGGCGGAACTCGCCGCCTTGACAGCGGTGTCGACAAGTTGATCGACCTTGCCACGCGCGGCCTCTGCATTGACGCCCATCTCATCGAGCGACTGCTTGCCGGCATCGCGGGCTGCTGCGGCTGCGGTTCGAGCTGCTTCGGTGAGGCGGCTGGCGATCGGGCCGAGCGCCTCTTCCTCGCGCTTGGTCCGCGGCAGCAGCGCTCCGACGAGGACGCCGACCGCAATACCGCCGATCAGGGCCGCAAGCGGATTGTCCTCGATGCCCTCGGATGTGGCACGCTTGGCCTGCGAGGCCTTTTCGCGAGCCGTCTCATAGGCATCGCCGGCCTTCTCGCGAGCTGCTTCGTACGCATCGCCAGTCCGCTCGCGGGCGGCGGAATAGGCTGCGCTGGATGTGTCCTTAGCGGTGCCCAGGACCGCGCCGACCTTGTCTTTCGCGCCAGCGAGCGTGTCGCTGGCAGCGTGCTTGGCGGCAGCGGCGGCGTCACGCACCGCATCCGCAGCATCGTGCAGCTTGCCCGCCGCGGCCGAGCTGGTGTCGTTACCGGCATCGTTGGCGGGCGTATCGTTGTGCTGGTTTGTCATCGCATGTTCCTCCTTGGTCCGTTGCGGCGGCGGGGCCGGGTTCCATCGCCGCACGACATTGGCTTTGCTTGGTTCAACCCGTTGCCGGGCCGGTGGTTTCGCTACGTTTGGAAAACACTCGGCCGATCAGCCGCCCGAGAGGCTTGCGGAACAGCAGGAGGAAGACGGCACCGGCGGACAAGCCGGCCAAGGTCGGCCGTGCCCGCGCCGCGTCCATGGCTCGTTCGCCAAGTTCGACGGCCTCTTCCTTTACCTTTTCGCGCGCCTGCCCGGCGAGCACGCCGGGCGCCAGCCTGGCCTTTATCTCCGCGACGGTGTCGGCCAGACGCGTCCGGGCATCCCGTGCCGCGTCCTGTGCATCCTTGAGCGAATCCTTGGTCACGCTCATGCAGCAGCCCCCGTCTCGGCCTTCTTCTCGGCCACTTTCTCGGCGACCTTTTCCTCGACCACGCTCTCGGTGACCGCGACCGCGTCCTTTTCGTTGGCCTCGCCCACCGTCGCGGTCAGTCGCCCGATGGCGCTCCGGACCAGCAGGCCGCAGACCGCGAAGCCGAGCACGCCCATGGCGACACCGCCGCCGACCGGACCGATCCAGCGGGCCAGCCCCAAGGCACAGCCCACCAGGATCACCGTCACCGAACTCTGCGCGATCAGCGCCGCCGCGACGATCATGACGACAGGCATCTTGGCCTGTGCCACTCGCCGCAGCGCCGCCTGCCGGTAGAGGTTCAGTTCTGCCCGGAACAGGTTCGTCCCGTCATCGACCAGCCGCGCGAACAGCGTGCCGATCGGCTCCTCGCCGGCCTTGCTTGGTTCAGCCAATGTCAGGCCTTCGAGGAGGTGCCGGGCGCGGCGGTGTCGCCCGCGGTATCCGTCGTGGTGGGCGTAGCGCCCGCCTTTACAATCCGCGCCAGCAAGAAGCCGACGGCAGCAGCGGCACCGATGGCAAGGGTAGGATTGCTGCGAACGACGCCGCGGGCATCGTCGACCAGATCGTCGACATCCTTGTCGCGGATCGTGGTCGCCACGCCGGCCAGCGTGTCGCCAGCGCGGCGGACATAGTCGCCATATTGCGGGCCGACCTTTTCATCGACCGTGGCGGCTGCGTCCTCAACCAGGCGCACGACATTGTCGAGCGCCTCGCTCGCCCGATCCTTGCCCTGAAGCGCATAGGAGCGAACGGTATCGGTCGCCTGCTCGCGCAGGCCGGCCGCCTTTTCGCCGACCATGCGAACGGTCTCGTCCTTCAAACCAGCGGAGCTCGTCGAACTGCCCGATACGGTCGAGCCGCCGGAGGTGTTCGGCGAACCGAGCTGCTCCGGCGCGATCGTCTGCCGGTCCAGGCCATGGCCCAGCGCGAACCCGTCTCCGGCCTCACCTTCCACGGATGCACCGGGAACGATCGAGTCGGTGCCTTCGGGAAGCGTTTCGCGAGATTGGTCCATCGTCGTTCTCCAACGGAAAATTGGTTGCGGTATCGAAGCGAAAACCTCCGCTGTCGAACATGCGTTCCATCGAGGACGCGGATAATTGCCTTGCCGCATCCGGGCCGATAGAGCCCGCCCATCTTCACGACCATGAAAAGGCCCGCCACCGACATGACCGCGATCCACGACGTTCACGCCCGCCAGATCATGGACAGCCGGGGCAATCCCACCGTGGAGGTCGACGTGACGTTGGAGGATGGCAGCTTCGGCCGCGCCGCCGTGCCCTCCGGCGCATCGACGGGCGCCAACGAAGCGGTCGAACTGCGCGACGGCGACAAGGATCGTTGGATGGGCAAGGGCGTCGAGCGCGCCGTGGCCGCCGTGAACGGTGAGCTTGCCGACGTGCTGATCGATATGGATGCCGAGGACCAGGGCGCGATCGACCATCGCATGATCCAGCTGGACGGCAGCGCCAACAAGGGTCGGCTCGGCGCGAACGCGATCCTGGGTGTCAGCCTGGCCGTCGCCAAGGCGGCTGCGGAGGCGCGCGGCCTGCCGCTCTATCGATATGTCGGGGGTGTTTCCGCGCACGTGCTGCCGGTGCCGATGATGAACATCATCAACGGCGGCGCCCATGCCGACAATCCGATCGACTTCCAGGAATTCATGATCATGCCGGTCGGCGCCGAGACGCTGGCCGAGGCGGTGCGGTGGGGCGCCGAGGTGTTCCACACGCTCAAGAAGAAGCTGCACGATCAAGGACTGGCCACGGCGGTGGGCGACGAGGGCGGATTCGCGCCCAACCTCGGCAGCCCGGCGGCGGCGCTCGACTTCATCATGCAGTCGATCGAGACCGCCGGCTACCGGCCAGGCGAGCAGATCGCCATTGCGCTGGACTGCGCGGCGAGCGAATTCCACAAGGACGGCGTCTACGATCTGGCCGGGGAGGGGCGGACGCTCTCGTCCGAAGAGATGGTCGCGTACCTCGCCGAACTCGCCGGGCGGTATCCGATCGTCTCTATCGAGGATGGCATGGGCGAGCATGACGCTGCCGGCTGGAAGCTGCTGACCGACAAGCTTGGCAGCCGCATTCAGCTCGTCGGCGACGATCTGTTCGTGACCAATCCGGCCATCCTCGCGAAGGGCATCGCCGACGGTCTCGCGAACTCCTTGCTGGTCAAGGTGAACCAGATCGGGACGCTGACCGAAACGCTGGAGGCCGTCAGCATGGCGCAGCGCTCCGGCTATACGGCGGTGATGTCGCATCGTTCGGGCGAGACCGAGGACGCGACGATCGCCGACCTGGCGGTCGCCACCAACTGCGGTCAGATCAAGACCGGGAGCCTCGCCCGGTCCGACCGGCTCGCCAAGTACAACCAGCTGATCCGGATCGAGGAGGAGCTGGGTTCGATGGCACGCTACGCCGGAAGGTCCGCGATCAAAGGCTGAGATCATCGGGGCGGACGGGTGCGGTGCAATTCGAGCACTCGTCCGCAACATATTCACGTGCCGTCGCAAAATCCCTTGCATCCGCGAGTCGCAAGTGATTCTGTCGTTGGGTGACGCGCATCCGATCCACAGCTCTGCTCATCCGCTCCGCCGCCGGCCCCGCGCTGGCGATGCTGGTGATCGCCAATTTCGCAGGATATGCGTTGTTCGGCGCCAACGGGCTGCTGGCGTTCGGCGACTATAAGAGGTCGCTGATCGAGCGGAGCGCGAAGCTCGAGATCGTCCAGGCGGAGCGCGACAAGCTTGCCCGCCGCGTCCGCCTGCTGGGTCCGAAGGTCGACCCGGATTATGCCGACGAACTGATCCGTCGGGAGACCGGCCAGGTCCGCCCGGACGAATATATCATCCCACGCCGCTGATTCGAGACGCTTAGGCTTGTTTGCCGCCGTTGCGGAACGGCGCGACCGCGGCCTATAGACCTCGCAGGAGACGCCAATAGGGAGGCCCGAGCCTTGGCCAGAGCAGCACTGCCGCGCACCGATACCGAAGCGGCCCCGCCGCCCCCGCCCGGCGCCGGCGCCAATCGCGAGCGCCCGGCGCAACCGCAGCGTTATCAGGCCGACAAGGCCCAACTGCTTGAATTCTATCGCCAGATGCTGCTCATCCGCCGCTTCGAGGAGCGGGCGGGGCAGCTTTACGGGCTCGGTCTTATCGGCGGCTTCTGTCACCTCTATATCGGCCAGGAAGCGGTTGCCGTCGGGCTTCAGTCGGCGCTGGTCGTCGGACAGGATTCGGTGGTCACCGGTTACCGCGATCACGGCCACATGCTGGCCTACGGCATCGATCCCAAGCTGATCATGGCGGAGCTGACGGGACGTCAGGCCGGCATCTCGAAGGGCAAGGGCGGCTCGATGCACATGTTCTCGGTTGAACATGGCTTCTACGGCGGCCACGGCATCGTTGGGGCACAGGTCAGCCTCGGCACGGGGCTCGGCTTCAGCCACAAGTACAAGGAAGATGGCGGCGTCTGCCTGACCTACTTCGGCGACGGCGCGGCGAACCAGGGCCAGGTCTACGAGAGCTTCAACATGGCGGAGCTGTGGAAGCTGCCCGTCATCTTCGTCATCGAGAACAACCAGTATGCCATGGGCACGAGCGTCAACCGCGCCTCGTCCGAGGACCAGCTCTACCGCCGTGGCGAGAGCTTCCGCATCCCGGGCATCCAGGTCGACGGCATGGACGTGCTCGCTGTTCGCGGCGCGGCCGAGACCGCCCTCGAGTGGACGCGGGCCGGCAAGGGACCGGTGCTCCTCGAGCTCAAGACCTATCGCTACCGCGGCCACTCCATGTCCGATCCGGCCAAGTACCGGTCGCGCGACGAGGTTCAGTCGGTGCGCGAGAAGTCAGATCCGATCGAGGCAGTGAAGCGCGACCTGGAAGGGGTCGGCGTCGGCGAGGAAGAGATCAAGGCGATCGAGAAGGAGATCAAGGCGATCGTCCAGGAGGCCGCCGCTTTCGCCGAGGAATCGCCGGAACCCGATCTTTCCGAACTCCATACCGACGTGCTGGTGGGGCAATACTGATGCCGATCGAATTGAAGATGCCCGCTCTCTCCCCGACCATGGAGGAGGGCACCCTCGCCAAGTGGCTCGTCAAGGAAGGCGACACCGTCAAGTCCGGCGACATCATGGCCGAGATCGAGACCGACAAGGCGACGATGGAATTCGAAGCCGTCGACGAAGGCACGATCAGCAAGATCGTCGTGCCCGAGGGCACTGACGGCGTGAAGGTCGGGGCGGTGATCGCGCTGATCGCCGGCGAAGGCGAGGATGCTGCCGCCGCTGCCCCCGCTACCGCAGCGGCCCCGACTCAGGGTAGCGTCGAGCAGCCGAGCGATCAGAAGGCGGAGGTCCAGACCGGCGAGACGCCGCACCAGATGGAAACCGGCGCCCGCGATCTCGTCGCCTCGACCGAGAAGACCGAGGTTGCCGATCCGGAAGTGCCCGCCGGCACCGAGATGGTCCGCACCACCGTGCGCGAGGCGCTCCGTGATGCGATGGCCGAGGAGATGCGGGCCGACGGCCGCGTCTTCGTGATGGGCGAGGAGGTCGCCCAGTATCAGGGCGCCTACAAGGTCACGCAGGGGCTGCTCGACGAGTTCGGCGAGAAGCGCGTCGTCGACACGCCGATCACCGAGATGGGCTTTGCCGGCCTTGGCGCCGGCGCGGCGATGGGCGGGCTGAAGCCGATCATCGAGTTCATGACCTTCAACTTTGCCATGCAGGCGATCGACCAGATCATCAATTCGGCCGCCAAGACCAACTACATGTCGGGCGGCCAGATGCGCTGCCCGATCGTGTTCCGCGGTCCGAACGGCGCCGCCGCCCGCGTGGCGGCACAGCACAGCCAGAATTACGGTCCCTGGTATGCCAGCGTTCCCGGCCTGATCGTAATCGCGCCTTATTCGGCGGCGGATGCCAAGGGTCTGCTGAAGGCGGCGATCCGGTCCGAGGATCCGGTCGTGTTCCTCGAGAACGAGCTTCTCTACGGCCAGAGCTTCGATGTGCCGAAGCTCGACGATTACGTCCTGCCGATCGGCAAGGCACGCATCGTTCGTCCCGGCAAGGACGTGACGCTGGTCAGCTACACGATCGGCGTCGGCGTTGCACTCGATGCCGCCGAGAAGCTGGCGGCAGAAGGCATCGATGCGGAGGTCATCGACCTGCGCACGCTGCGTCCGCTCGACACGAAGACCGTGCTGGAAAGCCTGGCCAAGACCAACCGCATGGTGGTGGTCGAGGAGGGCTGGCCGGCCTGCTCGATCTCGTCCGAGCTGATGGCGGTGGCGATGGAGCAGGGCTTCGACGATCTCGATGCGCCGGTGCTGCGCGTGACCAACGTCGATGTGCCGATGCCCTATGCCGCCAACCTGGAAAAGGCGGCTTTGCTCAAGGCCGACGACGTAGTCGTTGCGGCGAAGAAGGTCTGCTACAAATAAGCTGGCGGCCCCTTCCGCACGCGGGAGGGGCCGAGGCTCAGGCCGTGTAGAGACTGCAGGCCGACGTCTTGGACGTGGGTAGGGACGATCCGTTCTTCAGCGTCTGGTCGGTGCGCTGGCGGACGTTGAAGGCGCTGACGTAGCGCATCGTCCTGTTACCTAGTAGCCGATTGGATACGATCGGTTGGTAATCGTAGACGACCTCGACAAACATCACCGCCGTACCCGGCAGGGCGGCGATCTTGTTGTCCGACGGACCCATGTCCTGCATGCTCGAGTTCGTCCGGCCGTCACCCTCGACGCCGTAGCTAGAAGTTACTGCCTTCTTGCCGGCGCACCGTTGCCAGCGAATCCACATGCCGTTCTTGGCGTCGTTCTGCTCTAGGCTGGACAGGATGATGCGGCCGTTTTCGGCGAACTTGACGCCCTTGCCGATCTGCTTGGCGCCGATCATCATCTCGTTGATGTCGGCCTCGTCGATCGAGGAGCGCACGCGTCCGGCATTGTCGGCGACGGTCATCGCGATCTGGCTGCAACGGATGCTGGCAATCGAATAGTTCGCGACCTCGATGCCGCCCAGTCCGAGCGTCAGCAGTGCCGGGATCGCGACCGCGAACTCGACCAGTTGCACGCCGCGTTCGTCATCACGCAGTCGTGCCAGCAGTCGCGCCGGCTTCCGGAACACGCTCATACGCAGATCTCGCTGGGTTGTGCCTGCGCGCCGTAAGGCTGGTTGCGCAGTACGGTGTTCGCCGTGACCGTTTCGGTGTTTGAGAAACCGAGGAACTTGCCGAGCGGCACCAACCGCGGGAAGTCCACGCTGACCTGGTAATAGACGATGTCGTCGGAGCCGCCGAGCCCGGTCTTGCCCGCGTCGCTGTCATACTGACCGTTGACCAGCGCGTCCTCGAAGCAGTCGCCGGGATCGTAATTGCCGTTGCCGTTCTTGTCGTCCGTCAGCTTCTCGGCCTTGTTGACGCCGCTGAAGTCGCCGTAGCTCTTCTTCGTAATCGTAATGGTCGCGCGCTTGGAGAAGGCGACGAGCTGGCTGCGGACGAAATCATCGATCGCGGTGCTCGATTGGCCGCCAATGGTCGCGCGCCGCGCCGCCTTGTTGACCGTGCCCTCGACCACCGTCTCCAGATAGAGGCGGTAGCCGAAGTCGAGGATGACCAGGATGAGCATCACGAAGGGTCCGGCGATCAGCCCGAACTCGACGATGTTGACCCCGCGCTGGTCGCGCCGGAGGCGACGGAGGAGGTGGCGAGCGCGGATCACTGGGTCAGCCTCAGCGCGCCGATGTTCTTGCCGATCTCGGTGAACTTGGTGATGAGGTCGGCCTGACTGGACGATGTCGAGGCCTGCCCGCTGTTACTGGCGCATTCGCTCAGGGCGGAACTGAGTCCCGTCGCGAAGGCGATCACCCAGATCGAGATTCCCTTGGACTTGGCCGCCTGGCAGATCATCTTCATGCGCTGCGTGTGGTTCGCCAGCTGTCCGGTCGCGTTGCTGCTGTTGGTGACGCGCTTGTCCAGATATTCGACGCCGTAGGTCGTATAGGTGAAGTCGTTCGGCGCCATCTGGCCGTCGGTCAGGAAGATGATGAAGCGGGACATCGGCATGTTGCCGTAGGTGGCGGGGTTGTCGGCGGCGAAGACGCCATCGCCGGACAGCATCCGCGCGCCCCAGATCATGCCGATGTCGTGATAGGTGCCGCCGACCGCCTGAAGCCCGTCGACATAGGACTTCATCTCCGTTCGGCTGAACGCCTTCAGGCGGACCGCTTCGGACGGGCAGGCATAGTAAGCCTCGCTGTTCGTGCCCCACGCTTCGATCAGCGTCTTGTTGTTGTACCGGCTCTCTCCGTAATGAAGGCCCGTTGCCCGGTACCAGATCATCTCCGGCCAGTGCGGCGCCCAGCGTGTCGCGTCGGAATTGGGCACGAGGTCGATGTTGAGGTCGTAGGCGCCGGACGGCACGGCATAGCCCGACGAGGACGTGATGGTGCTGACCGTGTCGCGTTCCTCGATGCAGCGGTTCGCGCCCGTCCAGGTGTAGCTCGTGGTGGACGGCAGGGTCTGCACCGTCGTCGAGGTGTTGCCGACCCGCGCCGGGACCTGCAGCACGCCGCTCGAATCGACGCCAGCGGGAATGGCGAAGACGTTGCTGGCATTGGCGGCGACGTAGACGCCATCATAGCCGTTGGTCGACGCATTCGCGATCGAGCCGCCCATTACCCCATTACCGTCGAGGATCGCCACGTCGGTCGCGGCGCCCGTCTTGAAGGTGCTGGTGTCTACCGCCGCCTGTTTATAGTCGACGCCGGTGAAGGCGTAACGCGTCGTGTAGCGCGGATAGACGGTCTTGGAGCGGATGCACGCGGCCGTCGTCGTGCTGCTACTGTTGACGATGGTCGTCGAGCCATTCCACCGCGATGGCTGGTAGTAGGTCAGCGTCGTCGTTCCGGCGATCGGCTCGCCAGCGGGGTTCGGCGTGTAGCCGGTGAACGACTGGTTGTAGCCGTATTTGATGCAGTTCGAGACCGTGATGTTCGATCCGAAGTTCTCGGTGGTCACGGTCGGCGTGCCGGTCGGCGCGTAGACGGGCGTCGTGTAGTTGGCGACGCGCGTCTGATAGTTGGTGCTGTCCCTGATGTAGGCCGGGCTCGCGCCTGCGATGGCTGCGCCGACGTTCACCGCGCTGGAATAAGGCACGATACTGTAGCGCAGGCGCAGGCCGGCGGCCTCGAGCTGAGTCTGGACGGGCGCGAGCTGATCGTAGAGCGCCATGACGGCGTTGCGCAGGCCGGCGATCTTGGAAGTTGATCCGCCGTTGGCGGCATTGCCGTTGACGTCGTCCAGCATCGATCCGGTGGTATCGAGCACCAGCGCGATATCGGTGTTCACGAAATCCTGCTTGGCGTAGCAGCTGACCGACAGCGGCAACGACACGAAGCCGAAGATCTTCATCACCGTTGTCGGCAGGGTCGTCGAGGCGCTGACCGTGACGGTCGCATTGGCGGCGCTGCCGATGACCGGGGTAAAGCCCTTGGAGCCGAAAGCAGCGGATCCGTCGACGCCGGCAGTGCCGGTCTTGTAGTTGAACGTGAAGAACTTGCGCGCTTCGGTGGTGACGGTGCTGTCGACCACGCCGCCTACCATGGCCCGTCGGCCGGCCAGCGCCGCGGCGTCGCAGGCCTGTTGCAGGCGGGATTGGGCGAGATAGCCACGTCCCATGTCGATGCCCGACCCGATCATCGCCAGGAGCGGCAGGATCGCGGCGGCGACGATGATGAGCGTATTGCCCCGCGTATCGCGGCCAAGGCGCGCCAGCACCCCGCCGACTGGTCGGGTGGTTCGACGTAGCGCGCTGATGATCTGCAAGCTCATTCCCCGAGCCCTCGGACGCGCACGCGTCCCGGTTCACGCTAGGTCTCTGGCAGGGAAGGACTAACATTCCGTTCATGCCGGTCTAACCGGGTGCTAACCATCATCTATCGATCCGGGCTTCCCCTGAAGGGTGCGGGGCGGCAGGGGAGGGCGATGGAACCGGCCGATCCCGAACGGGCGCTGACACTCGCTTATGTCCCGGCGGAGGCGCGTCAGGCGCTGGCGGTGCTATGGCAACTCGACAAGCGCCTGGGCGGGATCGTCGCGACCACGCGGGAAGAGCGTCTGGGCGCGATCCGTCTGGCCTGGTGGCGTGAGGCGCTCGAGCGGCTTGATAGTCATCCCGCGCCCGATGAGCCACTTTTGAGGTCCGTGGCGACGGAACTGATCCCGCGCGGTGTGGCCGGTTCGATGCTCGGCGGTATCGCCGATGGCTGGGCGGCGCTGCTCGCCCCGCTGCCGCTGGATGCCGAGGCGTTGGCGAGTCATGCCGCAGAGCGTGGCGCCGTACTGTTCCAGATCGGTGGTGCGCTATGCGGAGATACTCCGCCGCAGCTGGGTCCGGCTGGCGAGGCGTGGGCGCTGGTCGATCTCGCCTTCCACGTCAGCGACCAGGATACGGCGGTTCGTGCCCTGGCAGCTGCGCGCGAGCGGCTGGAACATGTCGCCGGCTGGCTGTGGCCGTCCCGGCTGAGAGCGCTCGGCGCGCTCGTTGTGCTGGCAGCCGCCGATGTCGCGAACGGGCCAGCCACCGGCCGCAGGCCGGGCTCGCCGCGCCGGGTCGCGCGCGCGCTGCTGCACCGGCTGACGGGTCGCTAGCTTCGTCTTACGTCATTGGCCGATCTTCAGGATCGGCAGGATGCTGCCATAGTCGTCCGTCCACGGCGCAAAACCGGGGCGTGGCTGCAGTGGCCGCCAGGGTGCCGGGCTTGCCGTAACCAGTTTGGCGATCGTCGCGCGGTTTGGCGCAAGGGCGATCCAGGTCGATGCCGACTGGAAGGTCGCGGCCTCGGCTGGTCCGGGCTGATCCTCGCGCAGCGCCGCCGCCCAGCCGCCGCTCGCGGCCGCGGCGGCAATAACCGGGCGCAGGTCCATGAAGCGATTGGAGACGTGGACCATCAGCAAGCCTTCCGCCGACAGCCGCCGCCGATAGATGTCCATCGCCTCCAGTGTCAGGAGGTGCGCCGGCACCGCATCCGAGGAGAAGGCGTCGACCACGAGCAGGTCGAGCGGTGCACCGGTTTCGCCCTGCAGCGTTAGGCGGGCATCGCCGACGTGGATCGGCACCGAGGGCAGGCAGCGCGACAGGAAGGTGAACCGGCCGGGATCGCGGGCGATCGTGACGATCGCCGGGTCGATTTCGTAGAAGCGCCAGTCCTGCCCAGGCCGGGCATAGCAAGCCAGCGTGCCCGCCCCGAGCCCGACGACTCCGATCCGCGCTCGTTCACCGAACAGACGTGGCACGGCCGTCATCGCGAGCCCCACACCCGAGGTGGGTCCGTAATAGCTGGTCGCCATACGCTCCCGGCTGCGGCTCCGCAGCTGGATCCCGTGGACGGTGGTGCCGTGGGTCAGCAGCCGCGCCGTTGGCGTCTGCGTCACGCTGTAGACGCCAAAATAGCTGCGTGCGCGGGCGCCATCGGTGGTCGAGATCGCCACGGTTTGCCAACCGCCGATACCGAGCATCAGCGCCAGCAGGCAGGCGCCAAATGCGGCGCGATCGGCGGCGATACTGCGCGCAAGGATCGCCAGCGCGGCGAGGACGACCAATCGCGCGGGCTGTGGCAACCCTGGTACGAGCAGGTTGCCGGCGACGAGCGACAGCAGCAGGGCGGCCACGCAGGTCCATCGGGCGCGGCGGGCGCTCGGCTGCTGGTCGCTTGCCAGCGTCGCCCGCGGCGCGGCGATGCCGGCCAGCAGGATCAGCAGCGGATATTCGTAGACCCAGTCGAACAGGATCGGTGCGAGCAGCGCGCAGAAGGCCCCGCCGACCACGCCACCGAACGACATCGCCAGATAGAAGCTGGTGAGCCGGGCGGGCTCCGGCCGTCGTCGGTAGAGTTCGCGGTGGAGCGTCACCGAAACGACCAGCAGCAGCAGCAGGTCCAAACCGCCGGCCAGCAAAGGGTTGAGCGTGCCGGCGACCGAAACCATTCCGGCGGCGACGACGATTACCAGAGCAAATGCGCGTTCGATCGCATCGGCAACGGCGCTTCGGCTGGTGAAGGCGATCGAGAAGCTCAGCAGGTAGAGACCGAGCGGCACCACCCAGATCAGTGGCATCGCGACGATGTCCGTCGTTAGGTGCGTCGTCGTCGCAAGGATCAGACCGGACGGGATCGCCGACAACAACACCCAGAGCGCCCATTGCCGCGGTGGAGTGCGGACCTTGGCGGCAGGAGGCGCGACAGTGGCGGGGGTCGACGCGGTGGGCGCGGAGCCGATGGCTACCGCCGCGACGAGCAGCACGACCAGCCCGTAGCCCGCCGTCCACAGTAGGCTCTGGTGGGCCAGCGTCAGGACGGGTTCGACGAGCAGCGGATAAGCGAGCAAGCCGCCGAAACTGCCGAGGTTGGAGGCAGCATATAGCGGGTAGGGATCGCTCTGCGGGCGGGACATGGCGAACCAGCGCTGCATCAGCGGTGCCTGCGCCGAGATCGCGAAGAACAAGGGGCCGATCGAGATGGCGAGCAGCCACGGCACCCACAGCGTCGGGCTCGCGTCGGGTGCGGGCGTGGCCGAGGCGAGGCCGAGCGGCAGCCAGAGCGCGGCGACGGCGAGAACGACCAAGTGGATCATGACTTGGCGCCGCTGCGGCAGCCTTCCGATCGCGTGGGCGTAGGCATAGCCGCCGAGCAGCAGCGCCTGGTACACCAGCATCGCACTGTTCCACACCGCCGGCGCGCCACCGAGCCGGGGCAACGCCATCCCCGCGACCATCGGCTGGACCAGGAAGAGCAGGAAGGACCCGGCGAAGATCGTCGCGACGAAGAGCGGTCGCATCGTCGTTGCTGGGGTTGAGACAGGCAGCGCCGCCGTGGCCATGGATTGCTCGCTCCGGCCCGACCAGTCGGGCTGGCGATGACTAGGAGACTTTGGTTAATGGAGCGTGCTCACCCAGCCCCGGGGCACAGGGAGGAGCGCGGCGCGTTGTCCCCGAAATTCGCCAGCTGCAAGGACTTTGCTCGATGCTTCCAAGCGACGTACCCACGATCCTCCTGTCGGACGGTGCGGTCATGCCGCAACTTGGCCTCGGCGTCTGGCAGACGCCTGCAGACGAGACCGCGGACGTGGTGCGTGATGCGCTGGCGGCGGGCTATCGCTCGGTCGACACAGCCTCGATCTACCGGAACGAGGAGGGGGTAGGCCGCGCGCTGGAAGGGCGCGACGATGTCTTCCTGACGACCAAGCTGTGGAACGAGGACCAGGGTTACGATGCCGCGTTGCGCGCGTTCGACGCGAGCCTCGAGCGGCTCGGCCGGAACTCGGTCGATCTCTACCTGATCCACTGGCCGGCGCCCAAGCGCGACCTTTACGTGGATAGCTGGCGCGCGCTGATCCGGCTGAAGGAGGAGGGGCGCGCGCGATCGATCGGCGTGTCGAACTTCCTGCCCGAGCATATCGAGCGGCTGATCGCGGAGACGGGCGAGAAGCCGGTGCTCAACCAGATCGAGTTGCACCCGCACTTCCAGCAACGCGAAGCGCGCACCTTCCACGCCTTCCACGACGTCGCGACGGAATCGTGGAGCCCGCTCGGCCGCGGCCGCCTGCTCGACGATCCGACGCTCGTCGGGATTGCGGAGCGTTACGGCAAGACGGTCGCCCAGGTCATCCTGCGCTGGCACATCGAGTGCAAGCTGATCGTCATCCCGAAGTCGGTTCGCCCGGAGCGGCTGCGCGAGAATCTCGACGTGTTCGACTTTCGCCTGGACGAGGAGGATCTCGCTGCCATCGCTGCGCTCGACAAAGCCGAAGGCCGCGGTGGACCGGATCCGATGACCGCCGATTTCTGACGGCGCTCACCCGCCGAGGGCGGCAAGCTCGGCCGCTTCGAACGCCCGCGATCGCGTGAGGAAGCGGCGCTCGCGGCCGTTGTCCAGGCTGAACATGCCGCCGCGGCCGGGCACGACGTCGAGCAGAAGCTGGGTATGCCGCCACAGCTCGAACTGCCGACCGCCGATATAGACCGGCATATCGGCGACGTGACCGAGCAGCACGTCGTCGTCGCCGATCAGGAACTCGTCCGCCGGATAGCACATCGGCGACGAGCCGTCGCAGCAGCCGCCCGATTGGTGGAAGAGCACCGGGCCATGCTCGGCGACGATCTGCCCGAGCAGGTCGAGCGCCGCCGGGGTGGCGGTCACCCGCGGCGGCGCCTCTCCGACCATCAGAAGAAGCCGAGCTTCTTCGGGCTGTAGCTGACCAGCATGTTCTTGGTCTGCTGATAGTGGTCGAGCATCATTTTGTGGTTCTCGCGGCCGATGCCCGACTGCTTGTAGCCGCCAAAAGCCGCATGAGCGGGGTAAGCGTGGTAGCAGTTGGTCCACACCCGGCCGGCTTGGATGGCGCGGCCGAAGCGGTAGGCGCGGTTGCCGTCCCGGGTCCACACGCCCGCGCCGAGGCCGTAGAGCGTGTCGTTGGCGATCGCGAGCGCGTCGTCGTCATTCTTGAAGGTGGTCACCGACAGGACCGGTCCGAAGATCTCCTCCTGGAAGATCCGCATCCGGTTATGCCCCTCGAACACGGTCGGCTGGACGTAGTAGCCGGCGCTGAGCGCCCCGCCGCGATCCGCACGGGCACCGCCGGTCAGCACCTTGGCGCCCTCCTGCTTGCCAATGGCGATGTAGCTCAGGATCTTCTCGAGCTGCTCGGAGGACGCCTGCGCACCGACCATCGTCGCCGGATCGAGCGGGCTGCCCTGGACGATCGCCTCGACGCGCTTGATCGCTTTCTCCATGAACCGGTCGTAGATGCTCTCGTGGACCAGAGCGCGGCTCGGGCACGTGCAGACCTCGCCCTGGTTAAGCGCGAACATCGTGAAGCCTTCGAGCGCCTTGTCGAGGAAGTCGTCATCCTCCCGTGCCACGTCGGCGAAGAAGATGTTCGGGCTCTTGCCGCCTAGCTCCAGCGTCACCGGGATCAGGTTCTGACTGGCATATTGCATGATCAGCCGGCCGGTCGTGGTCTCGCCGGTGAAGGCGATCTTGGCGATGCGCTTGGACGAGGCGAGCGGCTTGCCTGCCTCCAGCCCAAAGCCGTTGACGATGTTGAGCACGCCCGGTGGCAGCAGATCGCCGATTAGCTCGGCCAGGACCATGATCGATGCCGGCGTCTGTTCGGCCGGCTTGATGACGACGCAATTGCCGGCGGCAAGCGCGGGGGCGAGCTTCCACGTCGCCATCAGGATCGGGAAGTTCCACGGGATGATCTGGCCGACGACGCCCAGCGGCTCGTGAAAGTGATAGGCGACGGTATCGTGGTCGATCTCTGATAGGGAGCCTTCCTGGGCGCGGATGCACCCGGCGAAGTAGCGGAAATGATCGATCGCGAGCGGCAGATCGGCGGCGGTGGTCTCGCGGATCGGCTTGCCGTTGTCCCAGGTCTCGGCCAGCGCGAGCAGATCGAGCTTGGCCTCCATTCGGTCGGCGATCTTGTTGAGGATCACGGCGCGCTCGGCCGGGCTGGTCCGACCCCAGGCATCCTTGGCCGCGTGGGCGGCGTCGAGCGCCTTGTCGATGTCGGCCGCAGTGGACCGCGCGACCTCGCAGATCTTGCTGCCGGTGATCGGCGACGGATTGTCGAACCAGCGGCCCTCGACCGGATCGACGAACGCGCCGTTGATGAAGTTGCCGTACCGCGCCTTGAACGGTGAGGCGGGGTGCACGGTGCTTGCCGACGCTGCCTCGGACGCGTCCTCGACGCTCAGGGTGAGCTGCTCGTCCATGATCCTCTCCTTTGTATCGTTGAGCGAGAGGGTATCGAATCGCTTGGCGTCTTCACAGAGGCGATTGCCGGATCCCTCGGCTTGCGCGCGTCTTGGCAGCCATGCTCAATGATGCGCTGCAACAGGAGAGCTCAAGTCATGATTCCCTCGCACTTCCTGGCGGCAGCGGCCGTAATTGCAATGTCGCTCGCCCAGCCAGCGGCTGCCGCATCGGCGAGCGCTCTCAAGAGCCGGGCGGTCGCGGGCGTCGAGGCGCGGACGAAGATGGCGCAGGAGATCACAGACTCGCTGTTCAGCTTCGGCGAGCTCGGCTTCCATGAGGTCGAGACGTCACGCTACTTGACCGCTTTGCTGGAGAAGGAAGGCTTCACCGTCGAGCGGGGCGTCGCCGGCCTGCCCACCGGCTGGGTCGCCAAGTGGACCAACGGCACCGGCGGACCCGTCATCGCACTCGGCAGCGACATCGACGGCATCCCCAAGGCATCGCAGAAGCCGGGCATCCCGTGGCGCGATCCGCTGGTGCCAGGCGCACCGGGGCACGGCGAGGGCCACAATTCGGGGCAGGCCGTGAACATCGTCGCGGCGCTCGCGGTCAAGGACCTGATGCAGCGCGAGAAGATCCCAGGCACGCTGATGCTGTGGCCGGGCGTCGCCGAGGAACTGGTCGCGGGCAAGGCGTTCATGGTCCGGGACGGGGTCTTCAAGGGTGTCGACGCGGTGCTGTTCACCCACGTCGGCGACAACCTCCAGACGAGCTGGGGTCGGCCCATGGGCACGGGGCTCGTCTCCGTCCAATACACCTTCCAGGGCGAGAGCGCCCATTCCGCCGGAGCGCCTTGGCGCGGCCGATCCGCGCTCGACGCGGTCGAACTGATGGACATGGGGTGGAACATGAAGCGCGAGCATCTCCGCCCGGAGCAGCGCTCCCACTACGTGATCGTCGACGGCGGCGATCAGCCCAACGTCGTGCCCTCGGTCGCAACCGTCTGGTACTATTTCCGCGAGCAGGATTTCGACCGCATCCGCCAGAATTACGCACTCGGCAACGACATGGCCGACGGCGCGGCCAAGATGACCGGCACCACCGTCACCCACCGCGTCGTCGGCACGGCGGCGCCGCGCCACTTCAACAGACCGATGGCGGAGGCCGCCTACGCGAACATCAAGGCGGTCGGCCTGCCGAAGTGGACGGATGGCGAGCAGGCGTTCGCGAAGCTCGTCCAGACCAATCTCAAGTCTGAGAAGAAGGAAGGGCTCGCCACCAAGCTCAAGCCGCTGGAGCCGCCGCTCGATGAGCCGAAGAGTGGTGGATCGGACGACATCGGCGACATTTCCTGGATCGCGCCAACGATCACGATCAACTATCCCTCGAACATTCCCGAACTGCCTGGCCATAATTGGGCCAACGCCATCGCGATGGCGACGCCGATCGCCCACAAGGGCGTGGTTGCCGGCGCCAAAGTGATCGCCATGACCACGATCGACCTGCTGACCCAGCCCAAGCTGCGACAGGCGGCGCGGGACTATTTCGTCAACGTCCAGACCAAGGACCAGAAGTACGTGCCGATGATCTCGGCCGAGGACAAGCCGGCGCTTGAGATCAACGCGGAGATCATGGCCCGGTACGCGCCGGAGCTGCGCAAGTTCTACTACGATCCGGTACGCTTCCCGACCTATCTGGATCAGCTCGGCATCAAGTTCCCGATGACGGAAATGCCGAAGGAGGGCGTGCCGCCCATCGCCGCACGCTGAGGCTTGCCGCCGGGCGGGGAGCGGGCGCACAACGGTCATATAAGAAGAACCGATCGAGGAGAGGTTCGCGATGGCCGTCCGTTCCATTCGCCACGTCATCGCCGGGCAGGCGTCGGACGGTGGTAGCCGCAGCGGCGACGTGTTCGATCCCAATCGCGGCGTGGTTCAGGCGCGGGTCGCTCTGGGTGGTGCGGCGGAACTGGAGCGCGCAGTCGCAGCTGCGGCAGCCGCGCAGCCGGCCTGGGCGGCAACCAACCCGCAGCGGCGCGCGCGCGTGATGTTCGCCTTCAAGGCGCTGGTCGAGCAGAACCTGAACGAACTTGCGCTGCTGCTATCGTCCGAGCACGGCAAGGTCATCGCCGACTCCAAGGGCGACATCCAGCGCGGGCTGGAGGTCGTGGAGTTCGCCTGCGGCATTCCGCACTTGCTGAAGGGCGAATACACGCAAGGAGCGGGGCCGGGCATCGATGTCTACTCGATGCGCCAGCCTCTCGGGATCGCCGCCGGCATCACGCCGTTCAACTTCCCGGCCATGATCCCGCTCTGGATGTCGGCAATCGCGATCGCCTGCGGCAACGCCTTCATCCTGAAACCGTCCGAACGCGACCCGTCGGTACCGGTGCGCCTGGCCGAGCTGATGAGCGAAGCCGGTGCGCCGGACGGCATCCTCCAGGTTGTCCATGGCGACAAGGAGATGGTCGATGCGATCCTCGACCATCCGGCGATCCGGGCGGTCAGCTTCGTCGGCTCCTCCGACATCGCCCACTATGTCTACCGCCGCGGGGTCGAGGCGGGCAAGCGCGTCCAGGCGATGGGCGGTGCCAAGAACCACGGCATCGTCATGCCCGACGCCGATCTCGACCAGGCCGTGGCGGACATCGCCGGCGCCGCCTTCGGCTCGGCGGGCGAGCGGTGCATGGCGCTGCCGGTGGTCGTGCCAGTGGGTGAGAATACGGCCACGGCGCTGCGCGAGAAGATGATCCCTGCGATGGCGGCGCTGCGCATCGGCGTCTCCACCGACCCCGAGGCGCATTATGGGCCGGTCGTGAATGCCGCGCACAAGGCCCGCGTCGAGAACTACATTCAGATGGGTGCCGACGAAGGCGCCGAGCTGGTGGTCGACGGCCGCGGCTTCACACTGCAAGGCCACGATAACGGCTATTTTATCGGGCCGACTCTGTTCGATCATGTCCGGCCGGAAATGCGCAGCTATCGCGAAGAGATATTCGGGCCGGTGCTGCAGATCGTCCGCGCCGACAGCTTCGAGGAGGCGGTGCGGCTGCCGTCGGCGCATGATTATGGCAACGGTGTCGCCATCTTCACCCGCAACGGCCATGCCGCCCGCGAATTCGCGGCGCGCGTCGATGTCGGCATGGTCGGCATCAACGTGCCGATCCCGGTGCCGGTCGCCTATCACAGCTTCGGCGGGTGGAAGCGCTCGGCGTTCGGGGACACCAACCAGCATGGCATGGAGGGCGTCCGCTTCTACACCAAGGTCAAGACGGTGACGCAGCGCTGGCCGGACGGCGGCGCCGGCGACAGCGCGTTCGTCATTCCGACGATGGGGTGAAAGAGGCCATGAGCAGGATCGCGTTCGTCGGGCTCGGCAACATGGGCGGCGGCATGGCCGCGAACCTGGCGAAGGCCGGGCATGCCGTTCGCGCCTACGATCTGGTCGAAGCGGCTCTGGTCCGCGCCGAGGCGGCCGGCTGTGTGCGTGCGGACTCGGTGAGGGAAGCGGCCGGCGATGCCGAGATTGTGGTGACGATGCTGCCTGCCGGCGCCCACGTCCGCGACGTCTATGGTGCTGCGTTGCTCGATAGCCTGCAGGCGAACGCCTTGCTGATCGACTGCTCGACGATCGACGTCACGACCGCCAAGGCCGTGAACGCCGCTGCGGCTGAGCGCGGCCTGGCTATGGTCGACGCGCCGGTGTCGGGCGGGATCGCCGCGGCCAGTGCCGGCACGCTGACATTCATGGTCGGCGGCGAGGCGGCGGCGTTCGCGCGGGCGCAGCCGATCCTGGCAGACATGGGCAAGACGGTGATCCACGCAGGCGCGGCCGGCGCGGGGCAAGCCGCCAAAATGTGCAACAACATGCTGCTCGGCGCGACCATGGTCGCAACCTGCGAAGCGTTCCTGCTGGCCGAGAAGCTCGGTCTCGACCTTCAGACGTTCTACGAAATATCCTCCAAGGCGTCGGGCCAGAGCTGGTCTATGACGAGCTACTGCCCGGTGCCCGGTGTGGGACCGGAAACACCAGCCGACCGTGGGTACGAAGGCGGGTTCGCCGCCGCATTGATGCTGAAGGACCTGAAGCTCGCGATCGAAGCGGCGCAAGGTGCCAACGCGGCGGTCGGGATGGGTTCGACTGCCGGCGCGCTTTACCAGATGATGGTCAATGCCGGCGACGGCGGACGCGACTTTTCCGCGATGATCCGGTTTCTCGACGGCAAGGTCGGCACCTGACCCGGCAGTTGCCGAAGCAATAAAACGACCTTCCTCGGTGGCGGCAAAAGTCGCCTGGCACGTCTTAGCCAAAGACGAGCCGGCGGGAGGAAGCCTCACCCATGAACATTCGCAGCAGAGCCGTGGTGCTGGCTTTAAGCGCGGCGCTGGCCGCGATCGCGGCGCCGCAGGTGCTCGCACAAGTCACGTCGGATTCCGAATCGCTGAGCGGCAGCAACAAGACCGCACCCGGCATCGCCCAGAAGCCCGGAGGCGGACCAACGACGACGCCTGAACCTGTCTCCGGTCAGCAGGTCTACCAGCAGATCTGCCAGGCCTGCCACATGGCGGATGCCAAAGGTGGCGTTGGCGCCGGCACGATCCCGGCGCTGGCCAGCAACCCGAAGCTCAACGGCGCTGCCTATCCGATCACCGTCGTGGTCCGCGGCAAGGGCGGAATGCCGCCCTTTTCGACGATCCTAGATCCGGCGCAGGTCGCGGCTGTCGTCACCTACGTCCGCACCAACTTCGGCAATGCCTACGTCAAGCCGGTGACCGAGGATGACGTGAAGAAGCTGTGGGTCGCGCCGTCCGCGAACGACCACTAGACCGCGCCGCCGCCAACCCTGCCAACCTTGCGGAGCCGGGCTCCGCCACCGGGGACAGACCATGACCGAGTTCGATCCACCCACGCGCCGCGAATTGCTGTCCGTCATCGGCAAGGCGGGCGGTGCCGTGGCGATGTACCAGGCGATGACCGCGCTTGGTCACGCTGCGCCGACGCAGTTCAGCGGCCCACCGAAGCTCGGCAAGGCTAAGCCAGGCGCGTCCGTCGTGGTGCTCGGCGCCGGGCTCGCCGGCATGCTCGCCGCCTACGAATTGCAGAAGGCCGGCTACAAGGTTCGCATCCTCGAATATCAGAACCGGCCCGGTGGCCGGAACTGGTCGCTTCGCGGTGGCGACACCTATACCGAACTTGGCGGAGCGACGCAGAAGGTCAGCTTCGCACCCGGCAATTACCTCAACCCGGGCCCCTGGCGCATCCCGCACCACCACCGGACGCTGCTGCATTACTGCAAGCAGTTCGGGGTGAAGCTGGAGCCGTTCATCCAGCTCAACCACAACGCTTACATCCATAGCGACAAGGCGTTCGGCGGCACGCCGCAGCGCTACAAGGCGGTCGCCGTGGACTTCAAGGGCCACATCTCCGAGTTGCTGGCCAAGGCAGTCGACCAGAAGGCGCTCGATCAAAGCGTCAGCAAGGAAGATCGCGAGAAGCTGCTGGAGGCGCTGCGGGGCTGGGGCCTGCTCGACAAGGACATGGCCTATACGAGCAGCCTGCGCGTCTCGTCCCAGCGCGGCTATGATCGCCCGCCGGGCGGCGGGATCAACGGCGCCCCGACGCCTTCCAAGATCAGCAGCCTGACCGACGTGCTCGACCCCAAGGTGTGGGAGAGCATGAACTTCTTCTTCAATTACGTAATGCAGACGACCATGTTCCAGCCGGTCGGCGGGATGGACATGATCGGAAAGGGCTTTGCCAAGCAGGTCGGCAATCTCGTCACCTACAACACCAAGGTCACGAAGATCGCCCAGGATGCGGGTGGCGTGACGATCACCTGCCAGCCGTCTGCTGGTGGTGCCGGGCAAGAGATCAAGGCTGATTATTGCGTCTGCACGATCCCGCTGCCGGTGCTAGGCCAACTCGACCTGCAGGCGTCCGGGCCGCTGCTGGCGGCGATCCGCAACGTACCCTATTCGAATTCGGTCAAGATCGGGCTCGAGATGAAGCGGCGCTTCTGGGAGGAGGATGACCACATTTATGGTGGTCACAGCTTCACCTCCCAGCCGATCTCGCTCATTTCCTATCCGAACAACAACATGTTCGGCGACGGACCGGCCGTCCTGCTCGGAGCCTTCGCCGGCGGCGCCAGTTCCTATCCGCTGGCGGGCATGACTCCGCCGGAGCGCATCGACGCGGCGCTAACCCAGGGATCGGTCTTCCATCCGCAGTATCGCAAGGAGTTCCTGAGCGGGGCGTCGGTGGCGTGGAGCCGGGTGCCGTGGATCATGGGCTGCGCGGCGAGCTGGACGGAAGACACGCGCAAGCAGCACTATCAGAATCTGGTGAAGATGGACGGCCGCCTCGTCCTCGCCGGCGAGCACTGCTCCTATTACGGCGCGTGGATGGAAGGATCGCTGCTTTCGGCGATCGATGCCATTACCCAGCTGCACCAGAAAGCGCAGACCGCCTGAGCGTGTCACCCGCCACAAAGGAGAACGCCATGATCCGCAACGTCGCCCTGTGCGCTGCCCTGAGCCTATCGTCCGCGGCGTTCGCGGCCACGCCGGTCAAGCATATCCCCGCGGGTGGTGCGATGCCGCCGGGCGCGTCGGCTCCTGCAGTGGGGCCGGCGTTCAGCGGCGCGGTGATGGCCGGCGACACGCTCTACGTGTCGGGCACCACCGACATGGATCGCAGTACCGGCAAGCCGCCGACGGATCCCAAGGTCGGCGCCCGGATCGTCATGGACAACATCAAGCGGACCGTCGAGAGCGGCGGGCTGACCATGGACGATCTGGTCTGGGTGCAGGTTTTCGCGACCAACCTCGACCACTACGCCGCGTTCAACGAGGTCTACCGCACCTACTTCAAAGGACCGCTGCCGGCCCGCGCCTTCCTCGGCGCAGGAAGCCTGCTCGGCGGCGCCAATTTCGAGGTGATGGGGATCGCCGCTCGCTCGAAGTAAGCGATCCCCGCACGAGGCCGCTAGCCGTTCTTGCCGGTGATCCGGGCCGTCTCCGACGCGGTTGAGGCCGGGCCGGTATTACGGGTGGCAAGGCCACCGGCCAGCTCGCCCTTGACGAAAGGCTCGGGATCACCTTCGCGCAGTTGCAGACCGAACAGCGGGTGCATGCCGGGGTGCCGGCCGAGCCGGCCGTAGAGATCGAAGCCGCGATCGATCCAGTCGCGCAGGGGATCGTCGTCGGTAAGGACGGGCGTGTCGGCGACGGACGCACAGAACAGGAAGACGGACAGCGCCCGGTAGTCGGCGTAATTGGGCGATTCGCCGCCCAGCCAGGGCGATTGCTTGAGCGTGGTACGCAGCAGTTCGAGCTTTGGCGGGACGGTCGGGATACGATCTTCGCGGCCGACGATGATGTCCTCGATCTTGCGCCCGAACATACGCTCGCGTGAGCTCGTCACATATTCATGGTCTTGCGGCAGCGACAGGTCGCGGTAGCTCTTCAGGAAGCAGGTCATCCACGGGCTGATCGCCTGCTGCCAGAGCCAGGTTTCGACAAATTGAGCGAGCACGCGGACGCTGGGATCGCCGATCAGGGTTGGGCGGTCGGGGTACTTGCGATCGAGATATTCCGCGATCAGCCAGCTATCGAGCACCCACTCGCCATTGTCGATGATTGCCGGCAGGCGCTCGCTCTTGCCGCCAGTGCGATCGAGAATGCCGGTGAAGCCGCCGGGGACGATTTCGATCTCCAGGCCCTTGTGGGCGAGCGCGTACTTGGTCGCCCAGACGAACGGGCTGATCGTCGCTCCCGTTGACAGCTGGAGATCGTAGAAGGTGATCTTGTCCTGGGCCATTCTGTCCTCCCGAAGCCTGTCAGCGCCCGGGTTAAGAGCGAACAGTGGTCAGCGCCAGTCCAATCGCGCGACTTCCCGGACGGGCGGAAACCATAGCCTTCTACGTGCACCCGGCGTCGCCCGCCGGGCGATCAGCTGTAATATTTGGACAGCTTGGCATAGTAGTTCGACTCGTCGTCATGCACCCATTTGACCTGCCGGTTCATGTCGACTTGCGTCAGAACGACGCCACCGACGCTGGCGTTTCCGTCCTGGAGCGCGGTGGCTGCCTTGCGCACCGCGCGGTCCGGCGTGGTCCGCCACTTGGCCGCCAGGATGAATAGGTCGGCGGGTAGGTCCGTCAGTGCGGCCATATCGCTGCGAAGTGCCGCCGGTGCGTCTATCAGGATGTGCGAGAAGCGCTGGCGCAGCTCGCCCATGAACGGCTCTAGCCTTCGCGACGCGCCTTCGTCTGCCGCCGTTCCGAGGCGCAGGACGTAAGCGCCGCTTTCGGCGTCGTGGACCAGCGCTGTGTCCAGCGTGGTTTCCCCGGCTGCGACTTCTGCCAGGCTTGGCGCTGGCTCGATGCCCAGGATCGCCGAGGCGCCGGCACCGTCTTCTCCACCGTCGATCAGCAGAACGCTGTCTCCGCTGAGGGCGATCGTCCGCGCCAGGCAGGCTGCTACGGTGCTCCGACCCTCTCCGGCCTGCGCCGAGGTGATCGCGACCACCTGCGCATTCTGCCCGCCGGCGATCCGGATCGAGGTTCGGAGCGATCGAAACGCCTCGGCGAAGCCCGAGCGCGGCGAGGCGACGATCGCGTCGACAGGCGAGCGAGCTTCCTTCAGCATGGTCGCGACCAGCGGCACGGTACCGAGATGATGCAGGCCGGTACGCGCCTCGATCTCACCGCCGCTGGTGATGCCGCGATAGCCGCGTTCGCGCAGCACCGCGACGAGCACTCCCAACAGGAGCCCGATCGCGGCGGCGGCGAGCACGATGATGATCGGTGACGGGGTGATGGGCGACAGCGGCGGCTCGGCCTCCGCCAGGATCCGCACCCCACCACCTTGAGCAGCCGGATCGGCCAGCTGCCGCCGCGCATATTGCTGGGCATATTGATTGGCGGCCCGCGCTGCGAGTTGCGGAGAGCGCGCAGTATAGCCGATCATCAGGGACACGGTGTCAGCGGGCCGAGAGACGGACACGGCGGCGCCAACGCGATCGGCCGCGCGAGCCAGCGCCGCCGCCGAACCTGGCGGCACGGGCGCCACTCGGTTGATGCCGGCGAGATCGCGAACATTCGCGATCAGCGTGTCGCCACTCGATTGAATGAACGCAGCGTCGCGATCGAGCCCGAGCGCGCGTGCGACGTCGCGGGCCATGGCTTGGGAGCGGATGACCTGTGCTGCCGCATCGGACGCGTCGGTTCCTGCGCCAGGCGGAACGATTTCGGAGCTGGCCTGGTATAGCGGCACCTGAACGGCGGCCAGGGCGATCCCAAGCGCGAGTATGGCCGCCGCGGTGGTGAAGAATAGCGGCAGGCGCCGGCGCAGGATGCTGGTCAGGCCGCGAAGGCCGGTAGCCTTTCGCGCCGCTGGCCGCGACTGAGCGGCTGCGGCCCGTGCGGCGGCGGTCCTCGGCCGATACGTTTCCGGTCCGTCGTTCACGAACATCTTCCTCGGCAGGTGCCGGGATGCGGCCGACATCGCCGCCCCTTCGCACATGCATTGCTGCAAGGCCCGCCAGACGGCAAGCGCCTGCCGGCAGAGTTGATGCAGGAGCCTCCGAAATGGTTAACGCATCAATGACCAACTTCACGAATGTGCCCCACTACGCAATAAGCGCGTGCGAAGTTCGCCGAATTGCATAATGCCACCTTCCTCAAAGGGGATGGCCGGCGGTACGGTCGACGGCGGGTGGCACCGGGAACGCGCACGCGGGACCGGTGCAACAGGGGGCGTGCTGCCAAGAACATGATGAGACGTGCACAGGACGACCAGGCCGACCTGACCGCGCTGCGGGCGGCGGGCGCTGCGGTTCGGCGGCATCGGCGTTGGGCGGGAGCTGCGTTCGTGTCGGTGGCGGCGCTGACCCTGGCCTCGTACGCGATGGTACCGCGCCGCTATGTGGCGAACGGCAGCGTGTGGCTGGACAACAGCATTGCCGGAAACACCGCGCAGGCCCAGGCCAACCCGGCGCTGGGCCGCAACACCGAACTTCGCGTGCTGACGTCCAACGATATCGCCGCGCAGGTTGTCGATACCCTCGGCCTCGCCCGCGTGCGCGGCGTGGGGCAGCCCGCGGACGGCTCTGCCATCGGGGTTGAGGAAGGGCGCCGGCGTGCCATCCAGGCGGTCGTCGACGGGCTAGAGACGGAGACGAACGGCGGCTCCTACGCGGTGGCGGTCCGCTATGCTTCGGGCGATCCGGTTCTCGCCACGGGCATCCTGAACCAAGTCCTCGACCGCTATGTCGCGTTCCGGCAGACCGGCGGCGCGCGCGCGCGGGAGCGCGAGCTCCTGCGGGAGGAGACGGATCGGGCGCACGATGAAGTCATCCGGGCCGAGGCGGCGATCGCCGCCGTTCGCTCGGCGACGAATCCGCCCGATGAAGAGGAGAGCGCGCGGATCCGGGCGGAAATCGACGCTCTCGATGGGCAGCTTCGCTCGGCGCTTCGCGACCAGAGGATCGCTCGGCGGTCGGCATCGCGCTCGGCCGATGCGGCGCAGTCAGGCGACAGCTCGCCCGAATTGGCGCGGTTGAACACGGAACGCGCCGAACTCATCCAGCGCGTCGGCACGGTCCATCCGGACGTGGTGGCGATCGACCGCCAGATCGCCGAACTCATCCGAAGCAGCCCGAGTAGCTCAGGCGGTCGCAGCGACGCCGCTGTCGACCCGCGCGCCGTGCGTAACCGGGTGGAGGCGATCCGTGCCGATCGGGCGCGGGCCGAGGCCGCACTCCGGGTCAACGAGCGCGCCGTGTCGAGGCTCGATCGGCTGTCGCGCGAGGCGCGGACGGCGCGCAACAAATATGCCTCTTTGCTCGAACGCTATCGCAAGCTGGCGGCACCGCTTCCAGCAGGGCAGGGCGGCGCGTACGTCATCACCCGCGCCTCGGTCCCGACAGCGCCTGCATTCCCTAATGGCCCGACCTTCATTCTCCTCGGCACACTGGCGGCGTTGCTGGCGGCAGCGGCGGCGGTCGTCTACCGCGAGCTGGTCGCCGGTGGGTTCCGGACGCGGCGCCATGTCGAGAACAAGCTGGGCATTCCGGTGATCGGCATGGTCCCCGATCTTACCCGGCTACCTGGTGCGCGCGCCGGCGACGGCCGGGCCGATCCGATCGACTATCTCTTCGCCGATGGGCGGTCACCGTTCAATGCCGCCTTCCGCAGCATCCATGCCGGCCTGCGCCTGGGCAGCGGATCGCACAGCCCGCGCTCGGTCGCGGTGTCCTCGGCGCTGCCGGATGAAGGCAAGACGACGGTGTCGATCTGCCTGGCCCGATCGGCGGCAATGGCCGGGCTTCGCGTGGTTCTGGTCGATTGCGACGTGCGCCATCCGGCAGCGACTCGCGCCCTGACGGCCCACGTCGAGAACGGGCTGATCGAAGTGCTGGCGGGCACGATATCGGTGCGCGAGGCGCTATTGCGTGACACGCCATCGGGCGCTTGGATCCTCGGCCATCGCTCGGAGGGTACCGGCTCCGACGACCTGATCGGCTCGGCGGCGATGGAGAATCTCATCGCGGGACTGGCGCGGGAATTCGACCTCATCGTCCTCGATACGCCGCCCGCTCTGGCCCTTGCGGAAGCCCGGGGTGTTGCCGCAATGGCCGATAGCGTTCTGCTCGTCGCACGCTGGCGCAAGACGCCGGTGGAGGCTACGCGGATCGCGCTGGATCAGTTGAGCCGGGCGGGCGCGAACGTGACCGCCGCGGTGCTCAGCCTGGTCGTCCGGTGAGTGGTTGGCTGGTGGTGGCAGTGACGATGGCGAGGCTTGGGAGAGTGTGATGATCCGGTACGCGATCTCTTGCATGGTGATGATGTTTGCCGGAGCCGCCTGGGCTGCCGACCAGCCGGCCGGCGATCCTCCCGCGCAGGAGGCGGTCACGACCGGTTCGCCGAGCAACGCGACCGCCACCGTATCGCCCACCACCGTCGCACAGGCCTTGTCGCGGCCGGACGATGCGGCGTCGAACGGACGGGACGTCAGCTTCGGTCTGTCGCTCGGTACGTCGCTGGCCGGGGGCAATTTCGGCTCGGCACAGGGCGCGCGCATGCTGTCGACCGCGCTCGGCGCGCGTGTGGCGCTCGGCACCCTTCGGCTGAGCGCCTCCATTCCCTATCTCAACATCCGCAGCCGCGGGCTGATCTACAGCGGCATCGACAGCACGCCGGTAGTCGCGGCTCCTGGGACCGGCCCCAAGATCAAGCATGACGGGCTCGGCGACATCACCCTCGGCGCGGCTTATACGCTTCTTGGCGGAAGTGCGCCGGAGATCGAGCTTTCCGGGCGGGTGAAGCTACCGACCGCGACGAACTCGAGCCAGCTGTCGACGGGCAAGACGGACTATTCGGCCGGCATCCAGGTCACCCAGCTCGTCGGCCGCTTCGCGCCGTTCGTGTCTGGTACCTACCGCATCTTCGGGGATCCCAAGGCGATCAACCTGCGCAACGGCATCGCAGCGTCCGCCGGCACCGCCGTGCTGGTCGACGAGCGATCGACGGCGTTGTTCTCCTACCATTACGCAAAGGGCGCCACCCGGCTGGTGCGCGACAGCCACGAACTATTCGCAGGTATCTCGACCAAGTTGATGTCCACGCAGCTCCGGGTGACCGCGTTCGTGACGGGCGGGCTGTCGAAGGGTGCAGCGTCGACGTCGGGCGGCCTGAGCTTCTCGCTGGACTTCTGAGGATGGCGCGGTGGCGCCGGTGAGGCTCAGCGGCAGCGCCGCATCGGGGCGGGCGCCGCCCCGCATTCCGGCAACGCACCGGGTCTATGCGATCGGCGACGTTCACGGGCGTCTGGATCTCCTCGAGCAATTGGTCGCCACCATCCGCGCCGACAATGCCGGGCGCGGTCCGGCGCAGGTGTGGATCATCCTGCTCGGCGACCTCGTTGATCGTGGCCCGGACTCCGCGGCGATCGTCGCGCGGTGCATGGCGTTTACGCAGCGAAGCGATCACTTCGTCGTCCTGCGGGGCAACCACGAAGCGATGATGGTCGACGCGATCGGCGGCAACCTGCTCGCCCTGTCGCTGTGGCTGCGTCACGGCGGCGGCCCGGCCTTGTCGAGCTGGGGCGTTTCCGAACATCTTGTCGGAGCGGGAGCATCGCCCGAGCTGTTGCGGGCTGCGCGGGCGCAGGTGCCGGCCGATGTGGTGCAATGGCTGGCTGCATTGCCGTTGACCTGGACGCTGGGAGACTATCTGTTCGTTCACGCTGGCGTTCGGCCGGGATGCTCCTTGACCGATCAGAGAGCCGAAGACCTGTTGTGGATCCGCAAGGAGTTCCTGGAGAGCGAGGCGGACGAAGGATACGTCGTGGTGCACGGTCACTCCATCAGCGATGAAGGCGTGGTGGTGCGGCCGAACCGCATCGGCATCGATACCGGTGCCTATCGCACGGATGTGCTGACCGCATTGGCGCTGGAGGGGACCGAGCGGTGGGTTCTGGCGACCAAGGGCACCGGCACTGTCCGCCTTGTCGAACCATCGGAATGATGATGCCGGCCTGCCTTGACCAGGACCCCGCCGATGTCGGCTGAGGTGGCGCCGCGCCCGGGTGGTCTGGAAGACGATCTCGCGGCGATCCTGGGTATCGGCGCGGAGGGCGCAGACCGGCGCCAGACGCGGCGGCGACGGATTGGGTTGCCCGTACTCGCGGCCGGCCTGCTGGTCGCGACTGCCTCGGCAGCGATCCTGTATGTGACTGCGACACCACGAGACCGGTCGGCGTCTGGCGAGCAGACAGTCGTGACGCAGCGGACTGCGGAGTCGGTCGAGGCGACAGCGCCTCCGCCGCAAGCCTTGCCGGAGCCGCGCCCACAATCGGCAGGTGAGCGGCGGCAGGAATCCGCTGCCGTCGAACCGCCGCTGCCGTCGGCTGTGCGCGATCCCGCTCCTTCGTCGCCGGCGCGCATTGCCGCGGCAGTCCGAACGTCGACGGCCGTCGCTAGCCGCACGACCGATCGCTCTGTCCCCCCGGCGCAAGTACGTGTCGCCGAAGCCAAGCCGGCCCGAAGCGAGCCTGCACCCGTCAAGGCCGCTGCCAAGGCGCGGCCTGCGAGTGGGACTACTCCGTCCGCCTCGCCGCGCGAGGACGTCCGCACCGCTACCGCAATTCCGGCCGAGCGGGAGCAACTGGCGTCGATTGAGACGGCCACGGCTGCGCCCGCCGAGGCCGTCTCGTCCAGCGACGACCGGGCGGATCGATCCGCCCGCAAGAAGGCTAGACGGACCGAAGAGCGCAAGGTGCTCGAAAGCTTGGATGCGATGAGGATGCTCCGGAGGCAGTGATCCCTGCATCAGGAGGGCCGCCGCCGAAGTCCGGCAGCCCGCCCGCGCGAAGCCTACTTCTTCTTGAAGGTCGGGTCGTAGCGTTCGTGGCAGACGTCGCATGCTTCGTCGAGCGCACCGCCGGCTTCGAAGAACGCGTCCGGGTCCTTCTTCTCGGCGGCCTGCGCGGCCTGCAGCGCCACCTTGCGCACCTCCAGCACCGCCTTGTCCCAATCCGGCTCGGGAACGCGCCGCCCGGGGATCAGGAGCACGTTGGTCATCTCTGCCAGCGCCAGGCTGGCGCTTTCGGCATCTTCCCACTCCTGATCGTTCTTCGGGAACAGCGAGTGTTCGCCCTTCTCATCGATGACGTAGCCCTGACGCTTCCACACGCCGTCGCCCGCATATTGCATCACGTGCGGCATAAATTCGTTGAGCGGCAGTTCGGTGTAGTAGGGGGCAGTGTCGCCGGTCTTGGGAGCCGATCTCGCGGCGAGCTCAGCAGGTGTGACGCCACCTTGCTTTGCGGCGGGCGTCTGGCTGGGCGATCCACCCGCATCCGTGCAGGCGGCGAGCCCGAGCACGACCGCCACCGCGGCCAAGCGCAATTCATTCATGTTCACTCCTTTGAGAACCGGGAAGTTCGGCGAGGGTCGGGCGATGCACTGCGCCGGCTTCGGCCCGCCGGCCCCGCAACGCGAGCCCGTTACGGTAACAGCGGGCGTTACAAAGCTTCCGTCGGGGCGGCCGGGGCAGCTGCACGGGAGAGGCTTCCTAATCTCGGTAAGTCCGCGCTATGCAGGCGGGTAGGGGGACGCGCATGCAGCCAGAACTGGTCGAAAGGATCGGCAGCGATCCGCGTTATCTGCGCCTGGTGCGGCGCAGATCCCGGTTCGCCTGGACTCTCACGGCGGTCGTGCTCGTCGCCTTCTTCGGCTTCACCCTGCTGGTTGCGTTCGACAAGGATCTGCTGGCGGCACCAATCGGAGCGGGTGTCACCTCGCTCGGCATACCGCTCGGCTTCGGCCTGATCCTGCTCGCGATCGCCCTGACTGGCATCTACGTGGTCGTTGCCAATCGGGAATATGACCGGCTGACGCGCGAGATCGTGGAAGACTTCGCCGCATGAGGTGGATCCAGGCGGCGGCAGTCGGGCTATGCCTGGCAATCATCCCGTGCGGCGCGATCGCCGGGGTGAGCGGGCAGGCGGTCCGTCAGCCGACGAACTGGACCGCGATCGCCATGTTCGCGTTGTTCGTACTGCTCACGCTTTGGATCACCAAGCGCGCGGCGGCGCGCACCCGCACCGTCTCCGATTTCTATACCGCAGGCGGGGGCATTTCGGGCTTTCAGAACGGCCTGGCTATCGCCGGGGACTACATGTCGGCCGCGTCCTTCCTCGGCATCTCGGCGCAGATCTATGCCGACGGATATGACGGGCTGATCTATTCCATCGGCTTCCTCGTCGGCTGGCCGATCATCCTGTTTTTGATGGCCGAGCGGGTCCGCAACCTCGGCCGCTTCACGTTCGCCGACGTCGCCTCGTTCCGTTTCGCACAGGCGCCGGTGCGCAGCTTCTCCGCGATCAGCACGCTCCTTGTGGTCGCCTTCTATCTGATAGCGCAGATGGTCGGCGCGGGGCAGCTGATCAAGCTGCTATTTGGGCTGCCTTACACTTACGCGGTCGTCATCGTCGGCGTCCTGATGATCCTCTACGTGCTGTTCGGCGGCATGCGGGCGACGACCTGGGTACAGATCATCAAGGCGGCGATGCTGCTGGGCGGCGCCACGTTCATCACGGTCATGGTGCTCGCGCGCTTCGGCTTCTCGCCCGGGGCGCTGTTCGCGGAGGCGGTGCGTGTGAAGACCGACCTTGCTCTCGCCAAGGGCGCTTCGCCTGCCGAGGCGGCGGTGCAGGGCCGGTCCGTCATGGGGCCGGGCAACTTCATCAAGGATCCGATCTCCGCCATCTCCTTCGGCATGGCGTTGATGTTCGGAACGGCGGGTTTGCCTCACATCCTCATGCGCTTCTTCACTGTTCCGGATGCGAAGGCGGCGCGCAAGTCGGTGCTCTGGGCGACGACCTGGATCGGCTATTTCTATCTGCTGACGTTCGTCATCGGGTTCGGCGCGATTGTCATGGTCGCGACTGATCCGGCGTACCTGGACGGGGCAGGCGTGCTCCGCGGCGGCGGCAACATGGCCGCGATCCATCTGGCGAATGCGGTCGGCGGCAACCTCCTCCTCGGGTTCATCTCCGCGGTCGCATTCGCGACCATCCTCGCCGTCGTGGCCGGCCTCACCCTCTCCGGTGCCTCCGCTGTGTCGCACGATCTCTACGCGACGGTGATCCGGAAGGGCGCCGCTGGTTCGGCCCGGGAATTGACCGTCTCGCGGGTGACCACCATCGTGCTTGGGGTGGTGGCTATCCTGCTCGGCATCGCGTTCGAGACCCAGAACGTCGCCTTCATGGTCAGCTTGGCGTTTGCGCTGGCTGCCAGCGGCAACTTCCCGGTGCTGATCCTGTCGCTGCTGTGGAAGGGGTGCACGGGGCGGGGGGCGGCAATCGGCGGGTCGATCGGGCTCCTGACGGCGCTGGTGCTGACCGTGCTCTCGCCGGCGATATGGGTCAGCGTGCTTCACAATGCGCGCGCGCCTTTCCCTTTCACGTCGGCGGCGATCTTCTCGGTGCCGGTCGGCTTTGCCTCAATCTGGCTCATCTCTCTCTTCGATCGAAGCGGTCGCGGTGCCGTGGATCGGGCAGGCTATGCCGAACAGCGCATCCGCTCCGAGACGGGGATCGGGGCCTCAGGCGCCTCCAGCCACTGAAAGGTCGGGAGCTGGGCGTCGCGCGGGTTACGCTGCCCCCTATACGGCCGTAAGCACGGTGCATGCCGATCCTCTCGCCTCGCCTCCGCCGCCTCGATGGCGCGCTCGCCGGCCTTGCCGCCGATCATGACGAGGTCATGTTACTCAGCACCTTCGATGGATATGTGACAGGGATTGTCCTGAGCCCCGATGTGATTGCACAGGACGAGTGGCTGCCGGGGATCTGGGGAGGCGACAATGGCAGCGCGGCATTCCCGGACGAACTTGACGCGCGGTGGTTTGCCGATCTGGTGATGGGCCATGCCCGCGCCGTGGCCGCTACGCTCGGCAGGGGGGGCGGTCGCTACCAACCGTTCCTGGAAGTGGACGTCGCGAAGGATGAGATACTCTGGGAACTCTGGATCAACGGCTTCTCGGCAGCGATCGACCTACGGCCGGAAAGCTGGAGGGATCTGACCGCTGAAGCAACAGATGCATTTGCAGGCATGACAACCCTCATTCAGATTGCGCGGGACGAAAGCGACCTAGAGCGCAACCAGATCGACGCCCTGACCGAGGCTGCACCGGATCTCATTCCGGCCTACGTCGAAACGCTGTACGGATCGGCAGGAGGGAAACCGAACGTTCCAGCGCCGGCCGATGTGGCGTCCACGGGCAAAATCGGCCGCAACGCGGCGTGTCCGTGCGGCTCCGGAAAGAAGCACAAACGCTGCTGCGGGCATGATGTCAGCCGTGTGATGACCGCCGCGCCTTGGTAGAGCGCGAATTCGATCCTATCTGTTTGTCGACAAGCATTGCCGAGGTTTTACGTGGATACTGCCGCCGATCACCGCTCCCGTGCCGCGAAGGATCGCGCGCTCGCTGACGCAACTCTCTTGCCCAACGTGCGCGCGTTGCACCTGCGGGCGGCAGAGGCCTGGGACGAGATGGCTCGAAAGGTCGAGTTCACGTCCGAGCGGGCCGCCGAGAACAAGGCGGCGAAGGAAGCCGCGGCCGAGTGACCAGCGTTCGCAGCCGGCTTCCCTCAGCTGAGAGGACGGCATGAGCCTGACGAACATCGATGCCTGGATCGGCAAGACTCTGTTCGTGCCGCCCATCGTCAAGCTGTGCCAGGCAACTCGGCAGAGCCAATATGCCGTCTCGCGGCTATTCTGGTTCATCGCCGCTTTGGATCAGCTCCGGCTCGCGGAGACATTGGGCGGGCAGATCGTCGCCGGCTTGTTCAGTCTCTTCATGATGGTGACCGCGAGCCTGCGCGCGGACATGCCCTCGTACAGCCTGATTGGTTTCCGCTTCCTGGCGATGTTCCTGCTCGTCCTCGACATCGCCCGGGGCCTCGCAACGGGGCATTGGCAGGGCATCGAGATCTGGGTGCTGATCCTTTTCGCCGAATATGCCGCCACGATCCGGACGATCCCGCCAACCGAGACCAAGCGCAGCCAGTCCCTTAGCCGGCAAGCAACCAGCAAGTCCAAGTCCTGAAACTTATCCGGTGCATCAGCACGGGCTAGCGGCGCCCAAGCGCTGTGCCGCTAGCTGCCGGTGCCTGGTGACCCCAACGGGCTGGCAACAAGAACACGGACTCAATGGGTTACGCTGGCGAACCGGCCGCTGTAGACCGAGTTCGCATAAGCGAGGCCGATTTGGCCTGGCTAACCTTTTCAGCTCCGCATCCCCGCACCCCATTGTGATGCTGATGCAGCTATCCTTCCGGCTGCGACAAACGCAAAAAACCGGAAGGATAGGCCGGGCCGGAAGGGTGCCGGAAGCTTCGCCGGAAGCAATAAACGGCAGAAACCTGCGCGTCTGGAAGGATTGGAAGCATTTCTGCGACCCGTCCACACACATGCGTGTGCGCATGTGCGCATGCGCACACGATCAGCCCATTCAGATATCCTTCCGATCCTTCCGATCCTTCCGAGACGATATCGATGAGAGTAGGAATATCCATGTTTGACAGGGACTTGTTTGGATCACGGATCGGTCAGGCTGAAAGCGCAATGCTTCCGGCACTCTTCCGACCCGGAAGGATGCAGCTACCAGAACACCTCGATCCCAAGTTCGAGGCATTCTACCGCGCCGAGTTGCGCGGAGTGCGGCGCCATCGCGTGCGCTCGACCGCGCTCCACGAACGCCTTGTCGCGTGGTCGGACGCACAGGATGTCGCAGCGTTGGGCTTCAAGGGCATTCGACGGGAGATGGAGCTGATCGGGCATCGCCGCTTGCTCAGCAACGGCGTGTGGTTTGATGATGTGGCGTTCGCCGAGGACGTGCCCGGAGTAGAGGACACGCTGCCGCCGCTGATCCGTTCGGCCCGGCGTACGCCGGGCCGCGGCGGGCAGGCGGTATACAATCCTGGGGAGCCGGCGAACATGCTGCGCCGCATCGACGTGGCGCTTGCCGAGCTGTTGTCGATTCGCCGGGAAGTCGAGGCCATGCAGGCCGGAACCGACGTGCATATCGCGGCTGAGCAGATCCTTCAGGCTGCCGCTCATGAGTGAGCGTCGCGCTTCTCCGATTCTGCTGCGGGGTGCGAAAGCCATCGCCGCGCACCTGCAAATGAGCGCTCGCGCTGTGACCGCGATGCACCATCAAGGTGCGCTGCCAACTTTCCGCGTCGGCGGCGCGCCCGTTGCCACGGCAGGTGCGCTCGACGATTGGATCGTACTCACACGGACTGGCGTGCTCGGTGGGGGGGTGGGGTCAAAGTTCACAGGGTGGCCACCCCCCGTACCGCCCCTGTGCCATCCGGAGATTTTTTCCAGGTGAGTGAGGATTTTGACCTGTTCGGTCAGGCCGTTCTGGCTCCGCCGGACCGCCGAGGTCGGCCCGGCCACGAGCCGACAGAAGAAATAGCTCTAAGTATCAGCTACTTGGCGGCTGCCGGCTTTCCGCACATCGAAATCGCACCGGCTATCTCTCTCGCCGAGCCGACGATGCGGAAGCATTATTCCCCAGAGCTTCGTGATTACGGCCGGGCCGCCGTGGGCGGACATCCTCGCCACCCGACGACCAAACTACCGACGAGGGCTGAAGTGTTGAAGTCGGACAAGCAAATGACTCTCCTCGCGGACCCGGCGGAGCTGATCGCCAAAGAGATCCTGCGGGTCGTTGCCGAAGCAGAGGCCGACGGTGTGAGCGCCAACCTCATCCTGGCGGGTGTCGTTGGTGCCACGATCCACTCAATGAAAACAATCGGCATCAATAGCTCGACGCTGCCACTGCTCCTTCGAAACGAGGCCAAGCGTATCGAGCGCTTGCAGGCAGACAACAAGCGGGCGACCGAAAGGCCTCGGAAGTGAGCGCCTTTGGCTTCGCTCGAGGGGGCACGCGGCAAATCTGCTCTGGAGCGTGGAAGCGATCCATGGGCAGCTCCTCGCTTGTCGTACAATGCCGGCTCAAGATGGGCAGAGCGGCGCGAGAACAGAAGCCGCCCAAGGCCAGCGTCTATGTCCAGAACTAGCCAGGCGGATAGGTATAGCGACCGGCAGAGGCTGCCGCCGATCGCGAGTCTTCGCCGTGCTCGGACGATCCTTGTCGCTGACGGCAACCCAGAAGCGCTTTCCGTTGTCCATGCAATCGACCGCATCCTTGCTGGAGGTGATCCCAGGCAGGCGCTTGGTCTGAAAGCGCAGGCAGGTGCGCGAGCGCCGATCAATGTCGATCGAAATCGCGCGAGAGACGAGTTGATCCGCGAGATGGCAGAGCGACATTTCAGCCGGTCTTCGGCGCGCGAGCGGGCACGATTGATCGACACGGCGGCACGGAGGTACGAACGTCGCCTCTTACACGCCCATGCGGCACTGAAAGTTGTGCCAGCTTCCTACCTGGGGACACCCACGGAATACCTGTTCCGTATCGCTCGGCTGCCAGCCGAAGTTCCAGGATGGCGGCACCTCCAGCGTATTCTGGCTCTTGTAAGTTACTGATCTAAAGCGAGAACGCCGTGCCACGTGCTGTCGCTATTCTTGGCATCGAAAACGTCGAAAAATGACCGGAGCCTTGGAAGGGTTCGTGGCGTCGGCTTCCACTCTCGGCCACTGCGCTGCTGGGCGTGCGCGAGCGCTCCATCGAACCTCGTGCCTACCGACTTAGGATCCACTGATGCCCGGTCAACGCGTCGCTACGATGGAAATCCTCCTCGAGATGTCGACCGGCGGCGCACGGCGCTCCGTGGACGAGTTCGGAGGCGCGTTCGACAAGATGACTGCTAAGGTTGTTCGTGAGGCAAATCAGATCGACGCCGCCCTTGGTGACATTCGCGGCATGGATTCCCTCAGCCGTAGCGCCTTGAAAGCTGAGCAGCAGCTAAAGAAGACAGCGTCTGAGGTTCGCGAGTTCAACAGGAGCGAGCGCGCCGGCGAGGCTCTGACCGCACAATTGGAGCGACAGATCGCGATCTACGGGAAAACGACCTCCGATATCCGAGCGATGAAAGCCGAGACGGCAGCGGCTAATGCCGAGCGACATAATCAGGTTGAGCTTGCCGAACGGATCCGAGCAAAGGAGGCCGAGCTCTTCGCCATGGAATATTCCTCAGCCCGTCGAGCTCGGCAGGAGGAGGAAGCTGCCGCCGACGCGCGTGCAGGCAACGTTGCCGCTCGAGAGCTCGAGACACGATCGATGCGAGATGCTGCCGCCGCGCATGCATTATTCGAAGCGAAGGTTCGCCAGGGCGCCGCGGCGCTGCGCGAGCAGGAAGCTGCCGAGAAAGCCGCCAACCGCGAAGCGGCCGCGGCCAAGCTCCGCGCGGAAGCGAAGGCCGCCTCCGATCTCGCCGACGCGCGTGACCGCCTCGCCAGGATCCTGCGCGAGTCTCACGATGCTCAGGAAGCGGATGCGGCGGCGGCCGAACGTCTGCGCGCGGCGACCGATCCACTGTATGCCGTGACCCAGCGGCTGAACGCTGAAATCGCAGAGTCCACGCGCCTGTACCATGTCGGTGCGACCGCCCCGGCTGAATATGCCCGGCAGCAGGAAGTGCTCGCCCAGCGGCTCCGCGATGTCGACAAGGCGGTTCTGCTCAGCACGACGTCGCTGACCGGCGTCGGCGGAAGCGCGAAGCTGGCCGGGCACCATACCCAGAACCTGATGTTCCAGTTCCAGGATCTGGGCGTGCAGATGGCCGCCGCCGCCGGCAGCTCCGATCCGCTCAAGATGGCGATGATGGCGCTGTTCCAGCAGGGCACACAGATCTCCGGCATCATGACCCAGGCCGGCATCGGCATGCGCGGCCTCGGGGCGGCCGCATGGGCGCTCATCGCGCCGTTCGCACCGCTCATTGCGGTGCTTGCAGCCGCCTACGGCGCGTTCAGGCTCATCACCTCCGCGATCGAGAACGACGCCGGCCTGAAGAACTACGCCAAGTCCCTCGGCCTGACGAAGGACGAGATGGCGAAGCTGAAGGACGTCGGCATCACCACCGGCGACGTGATGGTCGGCATCTGGCGGACACTCGATCAGGACAAGTCGCTCAGCAACTTCATCAAGCGAGCAAAGGCGTGGTTCGCCGAGCTTCGCGACACGATCGTCTCCGGCATGCGTGTCGCCGGCGCGACCATCTACGGCGCCCTGGTCGGCGGCTACCGTGCCAGCATCGAGACCTGGCGGCAGTGGCCGGCGGCGTTCGCCGACTTCTTCGTCCAGGGCGTGAACAAGGCTCTCGATGGCATCAACTGGCTCGCACGCGGTGTGAACACGCTGCTCGGCAAGGACGTGCTGGGTCAGATCGGGCACCTGCAGAACGACTATGCCGGCGCCGGGCAGAAGGTCGGCCAGGCCTACAGCAAGGCGTTCGCGGCGGCCTTCCAGGAAGGCGACGCGATCATCGGCCTGGTCGGCCGCAACATCGTTAAGGCCGCGCAGGATCGGCTCAGCAAGCAGGCCGACGAACTGATCGCCGATCGCACCGACAAGGCCGCCAAGAAGGCGAAGGCGGTGAAGGAGGAGTTCGAGAAGTTCCGCGACCCGCTTGGCTTCCTCAAGGATGGCAACGAGCCGATCAAGGTCGAGTTCGACCTCGACCTGCCGGGTGTCGGCTTCGACGTATTCGACACCCTCATGGAGAAGACCGAGAAGCTGAACGCCAAGCTGCAGGAAGCGGCCGGCTTGTTCGCCGAGGCATGGGGCCCGGTAGGCGACACGATCGGCCGCGCCGTCACCGCCGTCGCGCAGTTCGGCATCGAGCAGGCGAAGGTCGACCAGGAGCACCGCCTCGCGATCGCCCGGGCCAAGACCGAGGAAGAAGCGGGACGCCAGAACGCCGAATATTCCCGCCGTTCGATGGAGCTTCAGATCGGCCTCTATGGCGATCTGGCCGGTGCGGCGAAGGGCTTCTTTGATCGCGGTTCGGCCGGCTACAAGGCGCTGGCGGATGCCGAGAAGGTGTTCCGCGCCGTGCAGTTCGCGCTGTCGGTCCGCGCCATGGCCCAGGACTTCGCGGAAACCGCGACCAGCATCGCCAACAGTGCAGCGCGCACGGGCGCCGGTGCCGTGGAGGCGGTGGTCAACGCGATCAAGAGCCTCCCTTTCCCGCTGAACCTCGCCGCCGGCGCCGCGACCGTCGGCGCATTGGCGAGCCTCGGCGTGTCGATCGCGGGCAGCTTCGGCGGCAAAGGTAGCGTCACGCCGGCGAATGACGGCACCGGCACCGTGCTGGGCGACACGTCCGCCAAGTCGGACAGCCTGCAGCGCTCGATCGACCTGCTCGGCGACCTGGAGCACAGCACCATGGTCTATTCCGGCCAGATGCTGACCGCGCTGCGCTCGATCGACAGCAAAATCGGCGGATTCGCCTCGCTGATCGCGCGTACCGGCAACGTCGATGCGTCCGCCGGCGTCGACGCCGGCTTCAAGACGGACGCGACCGGCAAGGCGCTCGGCTTCCTCGCTGGTGGCGGTGTGCTCGGCTCGCTGCTGAAGGACGTGCCGATCATCGGCGACATCCTCGGCGGGCTCAGCGGCATCGTGAAGTCGCTATTCGGCACCAAGACAAAGGTGGTCGGCAGCGGCCTCTATGGCGATGCGCAGGCGCTCGGCGACATCCTCTCGGGCGGCTTCGACGCGCAATATTACAGCGACGTCGAGAAGAAGAAGAAGTTCTTCGGCGTCACCACCTCGACCAAGGTCAGCACCCAATATGGCGATGCCGATCCCGAACTGGCGAACCAGTTCACCCTGATCCTGCGCAGCTTCGCCGATGCCGTGTTGGCGTCGGCCGGCCCGCTCGGCATCGCCACCGACGCAATCGAGAGCCGGCTGAACGGCTTCGTTGTCAGCATCGGCAAGATAGACCTGCAGGGCCTGACGGGCGAGCAGGTCCAGGAGAAGCTCGAGGCCGTGTTTGGCGCCGCGGCCGACAGCATCGCCGCGGCCGCGATCCCCGGGCTCGAGCGCTTCCAGAAGGTCGGCGAGGGCTATTTCGAGACGCTGATCCGCGTCGCGTCGACGGCCGAGGCGGTAACCGATGCGCTGGACATGCTCGGCCAGGGCACGCGCGCGCTCGGCCTCGACGCCAAGCTCGGCCTGGCCGACCTGTTCGACAGCGTCTCGGACATGCAGGCCGGCATCGGCAGCTATTTCGAGACCTTCTACACCGATGCCGAGCAGATCACCGCGCGCACCGCGCAGCTGACCCGCGTCTTCGGTGGCCTCGGCCTGACGCTGCCCGATACGATCGCCGGATATCGCTCGTTGGTCGACGCGCAGGATCTCAACACCGAAGCAGGCCGCGCCGCTTATGCCGCGCTGATCAAGCTGGCGCCGGCGTTCGCCGACATCGCCACCAGCGCCCAGGACGCGACCAGCGCCGCCGCGATCGTGCGCGAGCAGCAGGATCTGCAGAAGCAGCTGGCCGAGGCGTTGGGCGACACCGCCGCGATCCGCGCGGCCGAACTGGCGCGCCTCGATCCGTCGAACCGTGCCCTGCAGCAGCAGATCTGGGCGATCCAGGACGCGCAGGAAGCCGCCAAGGCAGCCGATCAGCTGCGCGAGGCCTGGAAGGGCGTCGGCGACAGCATCATGGACGAGGTCAAGCGGATCCGCGGGCTCACCAACGGCGCCGGCGGCGGTGGCTTCGCCTCGCTGCTCGGCCAGTTCAACGCCGCCAATTCGGCTGCCCGCGGCGGCGATATGGATGCCGCCAAGAACCTGCCGCAGCTGTCCAAGCAGCTGCTCGATGCCGCCGCCCTGGCCGCCACGAGCCGGCAGGAACTGGACCGGGTGCAGGGGCAGACCGCCGCCACTTTGGAGGCGACCTTCGCGGCGATCGCCGGCTTCGGCGCCGACGCGGATGGGCCCAGCACCAGCACGCTTGCCAATCTCGCGGCTTCACAGGTGGCGACCAGCGGCAGCACGGCTGGCGGGATCGACGGTGCGACGGAGCTGCGCAAGGAGGTGGGGACGCTCCGCGCCGAACTTGTGTCCGCACTGGCGCAGATCGCCAGCAACACAGGTCGGCTGGCCCGCAAGCTCGACGACGTCACGGCAAGAAGCGGCGGCGACGCGATAAGCGTGGCAAACGCGGCCTGAGCATCTCTAATTCTAGCAACGGAGCCAGCGATGAACGACGAGCCGATTCAGACGGGACCTTTGGCAGCCGCGGTTGCCTCTTTGCTTCAAGGGAAGGTCGACACCGGGGAGATCGCAATTGCCACCGCAGCAGGTGCCGCGCTGCTCGCGGGGTTCCAGCTGGGTAAATCGATGCTCGGTAGTGAGGCGCGGGCTTTGAAGTGGATGAAGGAGGCTACGCGCGCGATGGAGCAAGAAGTTAGAAAGAAGAAGAAAGCCACTTAGCGACTCCGATGCCGTATCCGGCGTCTGGCCTCTGCCAGGAGGACTTCCCATGGTCGATAACGGTCAATAGCCTTCGGACGCTGCGCACGCGACACCTGCTTTCGTTGAGATTGCTGACTAGGGGCTGTGACGCCGTTTCTGGTGGAGTACGGCCTGTCCGCTGTTGAGCAGCGCCGTAGCGAAAATCGGCCGTTCAATCAGCTGAAGGACGACCGCAGCTACGTGCCCTATTGTCAGTCGTTACGGCGTTCGTCACCCATTCCAAATGCAGCCGTTCGCAACATCTGCTAAAAGCGTTCTTCGAAGTTTAGCCTGACGCGTGCGGAGCGGCGAGCACTCCGCGTCCGTCCTTGGATCCGTACATGGTGAGTGCTTCGGGTCGTCGAACCGATTGCTGGCAATGGCGTATCGGATCGGTTCGATCGTCTGCCGATTGGAGCGCACGCGACAAGCCGCTAAAGCGTGCCATGACCAACACAATCCATCACGGCCATGTCGAACTGAACGGGGTCAGCCAAGGCGCTACGCTCACATTGAAACCAGGCGCTATCCAGCTCGACATCGCCGGCTCGGGCGATGGGACCGGATTGCCCCAGCACCTCCCGCTGCTTTGTTTTACGAGCAACACCGGCTATTTCACATTACTCAACGCATATCGCCAAACCATGAACACGCGGTTCGGCGTCGGCAGTCTCGCCAGGTATAAACCACGCCTCGCCTTCGAGAGCGGTGTCTTTGAGAATGCGGCGGAGATCAGTTCCCGGTCCTGGACAATGTATATCGGCGACATTGCCAAGATACTACACGTCAACGGCGTTGTTCAGCAGATCATGTTCTCGCAGGGCAGCGACGTCAGCACGCAATGGACGATCATGGTGCCGTCCACTGTGGACTTGTCGTGTCCTGCCAGTGCGCTCACGCTTCGGCTCGGCCAGAACATCGCTATGAGCGGCAATCCCATCGACGGTCCGCGGCTAAAACTTACCTATCCAGTCGAAATCTTGTTCGACGAGGCGGTTGATTATGTCGCCGCGCTGCGCATGATGCACCGCGTGCGGCAGTTTTTCTCGATGGCGATGGGCCGTGTATTGCCGATCACGGAAGCCTCCGTGCGGTTCGACGTTAACGAGAGGCCGCATGACATGCCGATCTACGGCATTCTGCCGACCGAGGCGTGCGAAAAGCCGAAGGATCGCCTGTTGCAGACGCTGTCGCCCGAGCTTCTGGCAACGTTGCTCGACCGGTGGCTTGCGCGCTACGACGAACTTGCCGACGCGATCCGACTGCACCTCAACGGTCTTGAGCAACGCACGCTTCCTCTCGAACTGCGTTTCCAGACTTTCGTGCAGGCGCTGGAGGCGTTGCACCGGCGTACCGCTCCCGTCGCGGCGGCGCCGATCGACAAGGCGCCGATCGTCGCGGCCCTTCGCGAGCGCGACGTGCCCAAGGATGTGATTGACCGCGTGGCCGGCGTTCTTGAACATGCGCACGAACCGGGGCTGCGTCAGCGCCTGAAGCACTATTGGGACCTGATGGCGGGGGAATTAGCGACACTACGCCCGGCCGAAACCCGCAAGACCTTTGTCGGCAAGGTGGTCGCGACGCGCAACCACTATGCCCACCGCACGGATGCGATCGATCAGGTGCTCGCCGGTGCGGAGCTCTGGGACGCGACCGAGATGGTGAAAGCGATGTCGCACATAGCGCTGCTGCTCGAACTTAACGCCGATGTTACAGGCATCGGGCAAACGATGCTTCTGCGCGGTTTTGCGGAGTTCACTGTTGCCGATTTCCCCGCGTGATCGGTGCCCTAGATGCCCGCCCGCGGGCGCAATGCTACGAAAAACATCGCGGGCTACTGGAGCGATCCCCGTGATGAAAGGAGGGCGAGATGCGATGCACGGTCCTCTCAGGCGGTTCGTGAAGGGCTAGGCATGCGCCCCACACATCATAGGTCACCGGTCTAAGGGTCAGTGAGCGTGGCGCGGATGCGCGTCTTGAAGATCTCTAGCCAGGCCTCCGAAAGCGACGAATACGGCATCGTTTCAGCTGCCAACGACTTCATTTCTGCGATCGTTCGGTCGAGCAGAAGCTGCAATTTGCTTGCGACCCCAGCCGCGGGCGTGCCTTGCAAGGCCAACTTTGCGGCTGGCGTGCTTAGGGCTTCGACCGCTTCTGCGAGCTCGATGACCTGATCCCCGAGGAACTCCAGCCTGCGCAAAAGGCGCGTGCGGTCCTCTACCAGCTTCTGGCGGTTCAGCCCGTAAACCTGGATCGACACGGCACCTCGTTCCTGGCTGACCAGATCGCCAGCCGGGATCATAAGCCCGGCCGGATGGCCGGGGTCGAAACTGTAGGCGAGGCTGGCCGCCGGATCCTCGCTGCACGGGTTGAGCAGGAGGGGCTGCTCGGCGGAGAAATCCGTCTCTTCGGCCATGGAGCGAATGCCGGTCGCCGAAAGAGGAAAGCTGTCCTTCTTGCCGGCTTGGGTCACCGCTGGCTTGGCGGTCGCCGCAAGTACCGCAAGACTCGTCGAGGGTGTGATCAATATCTGGCCGCGCTTCCGATTGCAGTCGATGCAACTCGGGAGTAAATTCTCCCAATCCATCGCGATCCACCAATAGCCGCCGTGCGCCTCATCCTCGGCGACCGCGCCCTTGGGACGGTAGTGCTCGACGTCAACCGGTGCAGATGACGCGTACAACGTCTCGCAATAGGCGCACTTACCGTGGAATAGGGTCTCCAGCGCCGCGCGGACATCGTCCCCTTTATAAGCTTTATAGGTAAAGCTCTTCTCCTTGGCGGGGGGCGTCGCCGGCGGGAGCAAGCGATGTTCTCTAACTTTGGTCAGCTCTTTTGGACCGGCGCCACCCTCCAGCAGCGACTTCGGCACGCCAACTGTCGTGCGGTCGACGCGGCGCATCTCAGAGCGCCTCAAGTGCTGTGAGGATCGACGTCTTGGTATCCTCGCGCAACTTCACCAGACTCTCTCGGCTCGCGTCCCGGCGACGCTCCAGATAGATCGCTACGGCCTCCTGAACGATCCGGTGCACCTCGCTAGAGCCCACCGGGAGCGCCGTCGCGATATCGCGTTCGAAATCCCGCAGGACGCGCACATCTTCCTCGCTCATCGCGATGCCGGCGGCGCGCGCTGCGATCAGGTCGGCAATTCGCGCGAGCCGCCGGTCGGCGGCGGCGTCGTCGGTCGAAAGCAGCTGAAAAAAATCCGAGGTGAGAAGCTGTTCGATACGCAGCTCGCTCACTGGCGGTAGGCCTTCGATCTGCTCGACCAGGATTGGTAGCTGGCTTTCGCGCGAACTATCGACCGTCGCGATTCGCTGGAGGGCTACCACCTCACCATCGTCCATCCCGCGCAAGCAGAGCGGATCATGGGTGGTGACGATGAAGGTCATGCCGGGAAGCGCGGAGCGTAGGCTCGACATGACCTGGACTTTCCAGCGCGGATGTAGATGCGCTTCTATCTCGTCGATAAGCACGATGCCTCGTGCCGTTTCAAAACTCTCGAAGCTTTCGTAGACGCGGGGATCGAGCAGCCCGCGCATGACATCGCAGAGCATCGCGAGCATCGAGCGATAGCCAGAGGAAACCGCCTGAAGCGGTGTCCGGATATAGCGTGGCGATCCGTCGGGTTCGGTCAACGAAGTCACCACCCGCAGCTCGCGCGCGGTGCGGTCGCGCTGGATAACGTCGAACTCCCCTTCAACCGACAAAAGGCCGCGGAGCGTTCGGATCACTAGATTGAAGTCATCTGAATTTAGAGACTTGAGCCATGGCTCCGGGTTCGAGAGTGTATCACCGTCGAAGAGATTGCGAATATGCTTGTGCGGCGCAAAACGGCGAGTCCCGCTAGCGAAACGCCGGAACGCCCCATACGCAAACACGGGCACGACTTGGTTCCCAAGCTCGCTACGCACGGTAGGAACACCCTGCTCGATCGCCAGCGTCGTCGACTGGCCAGTGGCCAGCTGGACACGCACCTCGGCACGACGCGCTAAACGCCCGCGTTCGAGCCCGAGCTGTGACGGGTCGAGTGGAAGTTTGCTCCAAGGCAACTCTAGAGCATCGCGCGCGCTCTTGGTGGTGAGTGCGAGGGCAATGGCTTCGAGTATCGAACTTTTACCAGTCGCATTCTCGCCCAGGATCACTAGCGAAGCCGTACGAGGCTTTGTCCGGACCTCGCCGTCTTTTTTGGTCGCGCCGATCTGGATCGTGAGCCGTTCGATGGCCTTGAAATTGGTGATTGCGACTTCGGTGACGGGCGCTCGGACTAAATAGATTGCGCCGACGGCCCGGCGACCGGCACGCAGCCCGCCGTCTTCGCGTGCGAGCGCTTCGAGCGCGGTTTCGACGCTCCCCCGTGCTTCACCCGGTTCCCCAAGGCCGTCATAGAAGCGTTGGATCATCGTGCGGGAGGTTCGCGGCCTGGTGCTGCTCAAAGCGCCGATCAGTCGGGCGATCCGCCGAAGCAACAGGAACCAAGTGCCGCCAAACTCCAGTTTCGAAAACGCAAACAGTCCATCCCAATCCGCTTGCTGGCGCGAGTGTGCGGGGCGGTCAAGCGCCTGCCGCAGACGCTCGAGAAGACGTTGGTAGGCGAGATAGCGCTGGTGCCGGCGGTCGGCCCGGTTGAGATCGTAGACGGCAATCGTTGTCTCGCCGATGCGGGACTCGCCGATCAGTTCGCCGTCGATCTTGGGAATGAGATGGCGTTCGAAATCCGACCGTGCGGCCGGGTCGAGCAGGAGTATCGCCTCCTTGGGCGGGAAGGAGGGCCAGATCCCGTCGCCGCGCTCGACATAGCCCTCAACCTGCCGAAGCGGCGGCAGCTGCGCGCGCGATTTCAGCACGGGGAATTGCGGCTCGGGGGGAATACAACCGCGGCAGATCGGCAGCAAGTTTTGCCAGGCATCGACCAGCCACAGATAGTAAAGATGGGCGTTGCTCTTCTCTCTCAGTGGCAGAGCATTCCCCTGTGGGCGGAAGCGGTGGGCGCTAAGGTCATCGGTCGCTTCGCAAAAGGCGCAGCGCCTGTCGCTCATGGTGGCGAGCGCCTCGACCAGCTTGGGGTCGTTCGCGTCGATCCCGATTGGCGGAACGCTGGTCTGGGCTCGGCGCTCGCGATCGAGCGCCCAGAAGTCGCGCATCTGCCTCCGCGAAACCGCCGCCGCCTTCGAGCGGAGAATGCTGGGCGCCTCTTGCGGCCGCTCAATGCGCTGCATCAGCGCTCTCCGCTTCCGGCGTCATGATCGGTCGCGCGGCGAGGCGGTCCGCGAACTCTGCCACCTCGTTCGCTTTCCAGGCATGAAGGTCGCTGTCGATTGTCGCGCGCTCACGGGCGCGTGAGCGCATGAAGCCGCGATAGCTCGGTTCGGGATGCGTCTCCGCAAGTTCGAGGATCGCATTGTAGACCAGTGGGCCGGGTATCTCCGCGAGCAACGCGAACAGCCGCTCACGTGCATCCTGTGCATCGTCTCGTGCGGTAGGGGAATAAGCCCCCTTTCCGGCACGCTGAATGTCGTCAGCAACCTGAACCACGCGGTGGGCAAGAAGATATAGTTGTTTGAGATATGTGGGTGTTCTGAAGGTACCGAAGACCGGGCTTACGTCGCGCCGGCTGCCGAGCAGGGCGTTGTTGAAGTCTGCGCCGAAGCGATTCGGATCGAGCAGGGTCCCACTGTCATAGAGGTCCGTTAGCATCGGCACGCCCAAGGCTGGATCGGCATCGACGCGTAGCGCGTGCCAGACCGGCAGTTGGTCCCGCGCGGTGGTCCGGGATACAATTTTCTTGATCGCGAGCGCAGAGATCTGCTGCACTGTCGCGCCGCCGCCCATCAAGATCGCGCGGCAGTAGCTCAGGCACTGTTCGCTCGGCGCATCATGGCCAGTCAACCAGTCGAGGATTCGCGGCGCGATCTCGCCGAGGAGCCACGGCGCATAATAGACGAGGTCATTCAGCATATAGTGAAGAGGCTGGTCAGGTGGGCTATTCTCGAGCTCCCACCGGGCTTCCTGCCAGAGGAAATCACGAACTGCTTTGGGCTTGACCTTACATAAAGACTCGTACCAGCGCGGGAAGCCGTTCAGCTCCCACGGGCCGAATAGCAGCGCGTGTTTTGCGTCGCGGTGACTGAGTGCTTGTGCGCCGGTGCCATCGCCCAACTCGATATCCAGACCAGCCATCGCGAAGATCAGCGCGTAGGGGATAGAGCTCGTGTTCGCACCTTTTGAACGGACGCCAGGCTTGTAGACGCGCCAGAACGCGACTGCCGCGTCGCGGTAGGCCTGGGCAACGGCATGTCCGAATTCCGGAATAAGCGATGGCCAGTTCGCTCCCTGGGCGCGGCTGCTTCGCAGGTCATCGCCTTCGATCATTCGGAGCAGATGATATTGTTCATTGCTGATATTGCCAGGCTTCACGCCAGGCGGGCATCGGACGATGTCGGGGTTTGCCGCGAGTCGGCTTGCGAAGGCCGCGCGCGCGGCCGTGTCGCGGCGCTCGCGCTGCCGCGCGTTCTTGCGTCGATTGCGCTCGTAAAGCCTGTGCTCCTCCAAGTCAGGAGAGACGGGCGGGTTGAGGCTCGCATCCAATTTGCTTTCGAGCTCGGGCACGCCCGCAACCGCCCGGCGTAGTGCTCTCAACAAGGCAGCCGGCTTGTTGTTCTCGTGATAGATCCGCACCGACCGGGCAAGCGCGACGAGCCGGTCGTCGACCAGCTCGAGTTCGGAGATCCAGGCGAGCAAGCGGGTAAAGCTCTCTCGATCGAACGCCCAGAAATGACCCATCCAGCTGACCGGCCAGTCGTCGGCCAGACGCTCTCCCTTTGCTGCAAACCCGGTTCGCCGCTCCGCAACCGTCCACCAGAACAACGCATCGTTGAGTTCGGGCCACTGCGGAACAAGATCGGCAATGATCGATCTGCGTTCCGGAAAATCGTCATTGCGCCAGAAACGCAGGGCTGGGGCGGCCGCCAGTAGCTCCAGCGGTGGCTGCATCAGGGCGGCCGGCGATCGACCCTCGATCAGCCGTTCCACAACGTGCAAAGCTGGACCCATCAGCCATTGATACGCCTCCGAGACCCGGCACTCGCCGCGCTCGATATGAGGTTCCCGGGCGACAAAGCATTGCAGCCCGCGCGCCAACGCAAACAAAGGCTCGGCATCTGGCGTGCCGCCGAGTAGCGGCAGGCGCCGCACAAACGCATTAAGCGCCTGGTTCAGCCCACTTACTTCAAACTGTTCACGGGGCTCGAGCCGTTCGATCGATGCGACGATGAGTGCCACTGCTTCCATCGAAGCGGGCGCGTGATCGCAAAACTCAGCGAGGAGACGTCTGGGAAGCAGATTTGGAAGCGCGTTCAGGCCGCCCCACAGAGCGTAGATCGCCTCCGGTTGAGCGATCGTCGCGACCGAGCGTATCGAAACAAGTCGCGCATATACATCGCGCCGAGGATCCGCTGCGATTGCCGCGAGCGGCGGGACGCAACCGGCCATCTTTCCCTGCCAGACGAGCCGGCCGAGGACGAAGATCGCATCGTCGTTGTCGGCATAGGTCGTGATAAGGTCGAGAACGTGCGGTTCTAGATCGAGCTGAGCGATACGCGCGATTGCCGTGTTGTCGAGACCGCGCAGTCCGGAATCCGGATCGATCACGGTCTTGATCAGGGTCCCGAGCATCCTGCGGCGAATATCGAACGGCAGGCGCGCCGCGTCGCCGCCTTCGATGGCCACCTCGGGATAGTCTCTGAGAACCCGGTCGCGGATTCCGGCGTCGAACAGGATCAGCCACGGCAGGATCGGCCGCAGTCGTGGCGCAATCAAATCCTCTCCATATGGGTTGCGAAAAATCAAAGCCTCTATTTCCGACCGCACGCCGGCGCGTCCGAGCTGGCGGAAAACCCAATGCGCTGCGAGCAACTCGCGGATCTCGCGGTGTCGGAACCGGACCGCACCGTAAATCGGATCGCTGAACACGCCCGTGCGGAGCAGCGCTTCTATTTCCAGGGCGGTCCAGCCCGAAAGAATAGAGACCGTGTCGATCGCGTCGTCGCTGACAAATCCCGGCAGTCTGATATTGGGCAATCCTGTCAGCATGGCGGTCATCGCCAGCAATTCGGCACCCTCTGCGGTGCGCTCGGCCGAGGGTAAGAACTTAGGTGATGCAGACACTGTCAGCTGGCGACGAATGCCACTCTCGATAATCTCCAGACGGCTGGCGAGCGCGTGCTGTTCGCTCCAGGTCGCCATCAGGTCCCCGAGGTCGAAAGGCACGCGCGCAAGCGGCATTAGCGCGCCTCGATCTATTTCCCCGACAAAGGCGTCCGGATTGTTGATGCCATTGTGTTTAGCGAACAATCGAACGTCGGCCTCGTCCAACGGGGCAAGCTGATAGAGGCTTACCAGCGGCTCCAAACTCTCCTTTTCGGAAGCGTCTGTCGACCGTCCACCCGGTGTTGCTGTTTCACGCGGCAAGTCCGACGGGAAATCCTCTTCGCCGGCTTGCTCGACCCGTTGCTGTGCAACCGGCAAGTACTCTTCGATAAGCGCACGGTCTGCTGCTGTTCGCCAGGCGTAAGGCCGACTCGAGATATAGATATGTGCGCGGTGCCGCGCGTCACGGATTCGGCCGGCGAAGGTCCGGATCGCTCTTTCGAAGGCTCTGGGTTCAGTGAGCCGTATCTCGTCAACAGAATCAAGGAAGAACCAGGCTTGCTGGGTGCCACCGAGCCAGCCTGTGAACTCTTTCGCCGTCCCGATCTCGAAAGATTCATCGAGGCCGTCGTCGATGTCCTCGATCCGGACGAAGAACGAGGCCTTTCCCGCAGTGCGCTGGCGCTCGGCGGCAGCCTTGAGCTCAAAGGTCTTACCTGCACCGGCATCGGCAAGAATGACGACGCGAAATGCGTCCAGCAGCACGCCCCAGCCGACCGGCTCGACCCGTCCGATCGATGACCAGATTTCGTCGAGCGGAAGATCATCCTTCTGATACACGGCGGCGATTGGCAAGAAGCGCCGCGTGACCGGGACATTCTTCATTTCCGCACCAACGATCCGTCGCTCCTGATCCAGCGAACATCGTCGTCATCCTCAATGCCATCGAGAGGGTCGAATGCGAGATCTGCGACGAGGCGGCGTGTGCCCGGGTCGATGGCCTCGTCGAAGCGCATCGTCGCGTCGACGATCGGCGCCATCAGCTGCGCGCGCACGTCGCCCTTCAGGTTGCGCGCGGTGACGACGGCCTCGACCTGAGCCTTGCCGCTCGTGCCCGTCCCGAGCTCGACCGACAGCTCCACCTCGAACGACTTTTCCTGCCGGAAGGACGAGCAGGACCAAATCAGCACCGGGCCCGGGCCCTCCTTCTCAATATAAAAGGTGAAGGGCTCATGGCGCGAGGCCGGACCAAGCCGGCCGAAGTCCATGTGCCGAAGCGGATCGTGGAAGGGGCGCGGGTGCGGCGCGGGCCTTCCGAAGACAAAGACGCAGTAGGGCTGCGAGTGTAGCTCCGTGTTGCCTGAACGGACCTCGAGCGACAGGCCCTCGGCGGTGATAGGGCCCACATTTTCGATCGTAACCCTGACGCGGTGCTGTGCATGAAGCCGCTGCAGCCCGAGGTGCATGGCCGGCAGGTCCTTTGTTAACAGTCGCTCGCGCCACTTCCTCTTGCGATCGTCGAACGAATGGTCTCGGTTCATGGACGAGAGCCCGAGCGCGTCCTCCCTGTCCTGCCGGGGCGCTGCCCGCAAGATCGCGCTCTGGATCGTTTCCGTCTGCTCGTCCGACGCGGGTTCCACCACCAGCCGACGCCAAGGCAACGGCGTAATAGCCTCCACGCGCACCTCGATCATGGGCTGCTCCGTCCTGAGCACCCGAAGCTCCCGCTCCAGCCGCGCCCGCTCCCGCTCGTCGGAAGAGGGCTCGGGTGCACGCAGCCAATGTTCGGGCAGCTTGATGGCGCCAAGACCATGCGTGATAGCACCGTCGCGTGGCCGCATGTCGTGACTGAGCAGCTCCAGCCGGGCGCGATCGTCGACCAGCGCGTGCAGCGCCTGCGCTACAATTCGGTCGTCGCCGTCGTCGCGATCAAGATCGTCCAAGGCATCCCAGTCGATCCTAGCATTTGCGACGAGCGCGACATCAACCCGCGGGGGGCCGGCAAACAGTTCGGAGGGTGAGCGAGTTTCCAGGAAGCTGTCGAGCAGCTTGTTGAAGCTTCGCGCGCGAGTGCCGAGACGACCGTCGTTCTTCTTGGCGTCGATCTCGCTCTGCGCCTGGCGGCATACGAGGAGGAGGACGGGTCCTCGCCCAAACTCGCCCCAGGGCAGTTGGTCAAGTGGTTTGGTCTCCAGGACGACTTGGGTGTCAATGACGAGTACCCGTTCATAGGCCGAGGTGTTCAGGAGGCTGGACATTATGATGTAATGCCAGCCGCAGAGCGAAGCGGCAACGAGGTCGCGCCATTCATCGGACCAGCATTCGAGAGCGTTCGGTCCGGCTGCAGGAATGGCCGCAAACCACCTTCCCGGGTTAGGCTCAGATGAACGAGGGTCCATAGTTGGGGAGGCGTAACGCTGTCGGGAATGACGCATACGGGTCAAAAACCGGAACGGTCGCTCCTAAGCGGCAAAAAAACGGGCGTAAGAAGCCCGTCCTTCAAACTCTGCTCGTGGGCAGCTAGGGTTCGCAGAGATCGCGGATCAGTTTGACGAGGTAGCGCACGTCTTCGGGTATCTCCTCGGGACGCATCGCCTTGGCAATGTCGATCGGCCGGATGCCGAGTCTGGCTTTCACGGAATCACGGTGCTCTTGAGTGATTTCCTTGCCGCGGGCGTCGACCATTGCATCGGCTACTTCCTGCGATACAAAGTCAGGAGGCACCACAAGGGCGTGGTCGGCCATCAACTGGACGACCTCGGCCTCAGGTTGGCCGCTTGCCCGCGCGATCGCTGGGGGCCACAGCAGGTAGTTCTCAATGTGGCGCCGCCGCCAAATTTTGAGGTGCAGGTTCGGATCGACGTTGTTCTGCGACCGATCAGATAAAGTGGCCTTGTCTATCTGGCCGATCGCCATGTCGTCGCGGTCTCGCAAGCTGACCGCGACCAAGTCCGGTATCTCTGCCTTCAGCTGGAGAAAGAGATGCTTGCGCTCGGTCGCGCCACCGGTCCACGGCCACACCACGATCTTCTTCGGCCATTCGATGTCGAGCTGCTTCGCCCAGGCTTGAAGCATCCTAGCGTCGCTCAACGCCTCCACAACCAGCATCCGCTTCGACTTGCGCAGGGGGTCTAGCTTGGGCGCGTATTCACTGCCGAGGCCGATGAAGAGGCTAACCTTCCGCTCGTCCTGCTCGAGATATTTGGCTGATGTGCCTCTAAACTCCACGATCTGCGTGTGCTCGGCAGCGCGCAGGATCTCGGTGCTGTGCGTGGCGAGCAGCACCTGTTTGCCGGACGCGACGACGATCTCTTCGAGCGCCTCGATGAGCTGGGCCTGAAGTGATGGGTGCAGGTGCGAGTCTGGCTCGTCGAGGAGCAGGGTGCAGGTGCTCGGGCTGAGGGCGAGTGCGTAAACGCTAAGCCACTGGAGGAACCCGCTGCCCTCGGCCATGAGGTCGCGCGCGTTGAAGTTGGCAAATCGCTTGAAGGTGGTCCCGTCGAGCTCACCCTTGGCGCAGTTGACCCTGATGTAGCTGTGGAAAAGGTCATTAAAAGGTTCAACGGTGAGCTGCATGCCGAAAATGCGGCCCATCGTTGCCTGGAGAATTTCCCAAGGATCCTCCTCGCGTAGCCGCCTGAGGTCGGACGACTTGATCTTGGTCCGGCCGTCCTTGAGCCGAGCTCGGGCCGCAAGGTTGGCCTCGTTCATGTCGAGCAGCAGGTTGCGGATGACGCCGCCGGCGAGGCCCCGGCCGATTAGTCCGCGCCTCTCAGCGCCCGACATCTTGTTCTCGCGTTGGGCGATGCCGGCAAACGGTGGCAGGTAGGCTACTGCCGGCAGGGCGTCATCGTCCGTGAGGTTGGAATCAGCCGCTTTTACGAATAGCCGGTCATTGGTGAGCGCGAGCGAAAGGCGCAGGTGCTTCGCGTCGCCGCCAGCCATCCAGCCGCACTCGATCGAGAGCGAGTAGCCGTCCTGCCCTGGGATCTGGCTCTTTAAGTTGGTCCAAAGGTGCTTGAGGCTCGCGACCGCGATTGGCGAGAACTCGTCGTCCGAGAGGCCCAGACCCTGTCCACCGTACCCGGCGTTGAGGCTCTCGCGGCCGCGCTCATTCTCCAGCACGAGGCGACAAAACTCCCAAACGGCAATCGCTTGCAGCAGCGTGGACTTGCCGGAGTTATTACCTCCTGCGAGGAATGAGATCCCGGCTGGGTGCAAAGCGAACGAAGATTCTGTGAACCGCTTGAAGCGGGTGAGCTTAACGCTCTCAATCATGCCTCTGCCCCCCCGCGACCTTCGACCAACCGTCGGCGTGAGTTTGTCGCCCGTCAACACGCATTACCATTTTGATCGGTGCGTTCCGGCAATGTCGGTCGTGGCGTCGAGTTTCTCTATCGACGCCGGACAATCGTAATCATCATCCAATTCTCGCGTCTCGACGCCGAAAGGCGGCCGTTCAGGTAGTGGCCCACTTCCAGTCGCCTTGTAGAAGCCGGACCAACGACCGGTTCAAGGCGCGCTCAAGCTGCCGCGAATGTCGCACTACGGAATCAGCAGTAGCTTGAGCGATGGTAGGGCTCACGCCGACAGTACTCTGGTCAGACTATGTGTCCCTTTGTTGGCATGGCACGCTGAAGCCGCTCGCGGCCGGCGGTGCTCAGCCGCCGGACGCCCAGGACGCGTGCCGCCTCGGTGATCGGGTCGTCTCCGGCGCAGCCGCGCAGGACCGCCGTCAATTCGGGTAGCGCGATGTCGCCGAGGTCGCGCACGTCGTCGCTTGTCGCCGGGTAGCGCGGCCGGTCCCACGTCGTCAGAGCGATCGCGTCGGGCCAGACGAAAACGCCGCCTCCGTGCTCCGGGGTCACGTGCGCCGTTGCGCGTGCGAGCGTCATCACGCGATCCCGGATCACTCGCCCGGACCGCTTAAAGCCGTGCGCGCGCGCGATCCGCTCCACCAGCAGATCGTCCCGGATCGGTGCCTCTGCTGAGACGACGCGCATGATCATCTCGCGGAGAGTTCCAGTGTACGCGGCTTCGGCGAAGCGGGCGGGATCGATCTGAGCCTGCATCTCCGCAAAGCTGGTCCGTGCATATCTACCGCCTAACAGTTCGACCTGCGGCGTCTCCGGCTCAGGCTGCTCCTCGCGGTTCGATCCCGTTTTGCCGACAGGGATCGTGAGCTCGGGCCGGGCGGGGCGGTCCGTCTTGCGTTCCGCCCGGAGGGATCTAGCATCCTCAAGCAGGGCGCACAGCGCGGCGTCTAGGCGGTCGAGGGCAGACGAAGCGTCGTGCCACCAGTCGGTCGACCAGACGCGCACGAGGCGCCACCCAAGACCCGACAGCACTCCCTCGCGCACCTTGTCGCGATCACGAGCCGTTGCCGCACTGTGGTAAGAGGCGCCGTCGCACTCAATGCCAGCCAGGTAGTCGCCAGGACAGTCGGGATCGACGATGCCAAGATCGATACGGAAGCGCGACACGCCGATCTGCGGCACCGCGGTCCAGCCGTGCTCGCGCAGACCACGCGCGACCGCCTGCTCGAACGGCGACTCGAACCCGCCGACCGAGCCCATCACCGCCTCACCCAGCGCCCTTGGTCCGCGCTCGGCGAACTCAAGGAAGTGCCGAAGATCGCGCACGGCTTCCGCGTTTGTCCGGTTTAGATCGATGCGGTCGGCTGTGAACGACGTGAAGACCATCATCTCGCGACGAGCACGGGTGACCGCTACGTTGAGCCGGCGCCAGCCTCCCTGGCGATTCAGCGGACCGAAGTTCATCGACATGGTGGGAGCGTCCGGCGTCTCGGGACCATAGCCGATGCCCAGCAGGATCAGGTCGCGCTCGTCGCCCTGCACGGTCTCGAGATTCTTCACAACGACGGGTTCGGCGGCATCCTCGGCAAAGAACGGCTCGAGCTCCGGTCGGCCGCGGCGGGCGCGGTCGAGCAGATCCTCAATCAGCTTCTGCTGCTCGGCATTTAGCGTGATCACCGCGATGCTCAGCGGCCGGCCGGCCTCGTCGACGAACGTGGGATCCAAGAGGCGCGCCAGCACCTCTGCCGCTATCGCTTCGGCCTCCACCTGATTCGTGCGCGCCTTGCCCCTGGCCCAGGCGCCTGCGACCTTGCGCCACGAAACCGCGAGATCCTTGGTCACGGGAGCCGGGAAGGTGATGAGATCGCCGTCGTAGTAGCGGTGGTTCGAGAACGCGATCAGGCTCTCATTGCGGCTCCGGTAGTGCCAGGTGAGACGGCGCTGCGGCAGCCGGGCGCCGAGGCATTCCTCGAGAATGCTCTCCTGGTCGCTCTCAACGTCGGTGTCGTCGTCGTCGGCTCCGGCACCGCGATCGAAGAAGCTCGTTGGTGGCATCTGCTTGGGGTCGCCAGCCACGACGACCTGCCTGCCGCGGGCGATCGCGCCGACCGCGTCCCAAGGCGTGATCTGCGAAGCCTCGTCGAAGATTACGAGATCGAAGGGCTCGGTGTCAGGCGGCAGGTACTGGGCGACCGATAGCGGACTCATCAGCAGGCAGGGTGCGAGCGTGGTCAGGGCGGGGCCCATCTCGGCGACGAGCTGCCGCACCGGCTTGTGCCGCTTCTGAAGCTTAAGCTGGTGAGCAAGGGCGCCGAAGCCGGGCGGCTGCGTCTGCGCGTCCTTGGGTGGGATCCCGCCCGACAGCCGGGCGCGGATGTACGCCTGAGTCAGATCGGCGAACTGCCTGTCGAGGTCCCGGAAGCGGGAGATCGCATCCGTCTGCTCGGCGAGCGTAAAGTCGCGCACCGCGGGCTCGGCGTCCATGACGCCGTCGGCCCACCACCTCGCGTAGGCCAGGTCGAACGCGTCCGCGGCCATGCCGGGCTCGACCGATCCCTGTTCGATCGCCTCAACGAGGACGCCGAGATCCAAATCCAGCGCGGCCTGTCGTGCCCGCCGCCAGGCGGTCCAGCCGTTGAGCTGAGAGGCACGCGCCGTGACGCCAGCCGCGGCGGCTCGCGCCGCTACGGGCAGATCCTCCCCGTCTAGTCCTGAAGGAGAGGATGCGGCAGCCTGGAAGCCGTCGAGCGCCGCCTCCAGCCTCTCGTGAGCATCGAGGAAGGCCGCGCCCGCCCGGCCTATCGCGCCGTCAGCGCCGAGAAGGTCGCTGCCTTCCGTAACGAGCCTGCGCAGCGACGTCCGTAGCGACATCAGCTTGTCGGGCGTGTCCGCCGCGCGGACTACGGCGCCGCGCAGGCTGTCGGCCGCGTCGAGTATCCCAGCCATGTGCGCCGCATCCGTGTCGATCCCGGCCCACCCGGGAACTGCCGCCGCTGCCGACAAGGGCTCCAAACGGGCGAGGATCGAGCGGATGGACTGGAGACGGGGGAGTTCGACGTCGAGGTCGGCCTCGCCGCTCGGATCGAGACGGCGGATCACCGCTTTGCGTCGAAAGGTGGAGAGCGGCCAGATAGCGGCGCAAGCCGCTTGCCACTCCGCCTCAATCTCATCGAGCGGAAGCGTCCGGATGGCGGCGGCGTCAAGGCTCACGCGCAGCGCGGACACTTCCAGCCGATACTCTTCGACGATCGGCAGCGAGGCGCGAGCATGTTCGATCGAGCGGGCGGCCTCAGGTGCGAAGGCGAAACCGAGGTCTTGCCCCGCCGCCGAGCCGAGGGCACGCGCGACTGCTGCAGTAGCGGCCAGACCTTGCCTGTCCCGTCCAAGCTCGAGCCCGAGAAGCGACATGAAGGCGCCGCGGCGGGATCCCAGCTCGGACGCCGCCGTGTCGAGGCTGCCGGCCGCGCCCAGCAGCTCGGCGACCCAGGCGTTCGACCATTCGGTGCGGCCCACCAGTATGAGCGACGGTTCTGCCGGATCGGCGGGGCGCAGAAGGTCGAGGCGGCGCGCCACCTCCCGCAATTGCTCGAGTTCCGTCTCGTTATGGCGCTTCGCGGCGGGCCAGGTCAGCCGCAGCGTTCCGCCGGCCGCGCCGTCGCGTACCACCCTGCCGATGGCGGCATGGAGCGTCAGACCGTTTCCGTGCCGCCGGTGCAGCGCCGCTACCAGACGGTTGAGGCCGTCGCGGCTCGTCCGCAACTCCGCCGCGCGACGGTCCCACTCGGCCTGGGGCGACCCCTCGCTGACGCTCCAGGCGGCGTCGAGCTGACGCAGCACGTCGAGCTTTGAGGCCTTGTTGCTGTGTAGCTCGAGGCAGAAAGGGCCGAGGCCATGCGCCACCAGCCGGCGATGCACCACCTCAAGCGCTGCCCGTTTCTCGGCGACGAACAGCACCTTGCGCCCGAGCGCCAAGTTATGAGCGATCATGTTCGCGATGGTCTGCGACTTGCCAGTGCCCGGTGGACCATCGAGCACGAAGTCGCATCCCCGTGCAGACCCCACCACCGCTGCGAGCTGCGATGAATCGGCGGGCAGGGGGGTGTACAGGTCGCCGGGACCGACCTCCGCGTCCAGAGCATCCGGGCGGGGCGGCTGCTGGTCGCAAGGATACGGGTCGCGCGGCGAGTCCAGCAGATGCCGCACCACCGGATTGGCCTTCAGTGCGTCTGTTCGCTCGACGAGATCCTTCCACATGAGGTACTTCGCGAACGAAAAGGAGCCGAGCACCACGTCGGACACGACTTCGAAACCGGCTGCGTCTCGCACAGCACGCCGGACGATGTTGAACACGCGCGGTACGTCGATCCCCGAGGCGTCTGCCGGCAACGGGCCGGCGAGCTCCGGGATCTCGAGGTCGAAGTCCTTGCGCAGCATCTCGAGCAAAGTAAGGTTGAAACGAGGCTCGTCCTCGTGGATCGCCAGGCGGACGCCCGAGCGCACGGAGCGGCGATCCAGCCGCACGGGAAGCAGGATCAGCGGCGCGCGATACTGGCTCGCGTCGGTCGCCGACTTCTTCCAGAGCAGGAACCCCACCGCCAGAAACAGCGTGTTCGCGCCGCCCTCCGCCATGTCGAGCCGGACCTTGCGGTATAGCTCCACCAGCTGCGCCTCGAGCTTTGCCGGATCGCCGGGCGAGAGGAGCTCGCCACGGTCGAGCGCCGCCTTCGCATAGGCTTCGTCAAGCACCACTCCCGTTCGCTCCGCGTGGAGCGCGGCGTCGCGCCCGGCCGCGCCCGCAAGATCCGGCTCGCCGACGATGCGGAAGGTGCGACCGTCGACGAGCTCGTCTTCGAGCCGTGCGGGATCCGGGCATACGAGCCGGATTGTCGTCGCGCCCGGTTTGACGTGCAGTAGGCGGTTGCGCGTGGTTAGGTCCAGGAGCTTGCGCTGCCATCGATCCAGCCGTCCCTCCGGCGTCGTGGCGACGACGTCCGCCTCCACCAGGTTGAAGTCGGGCAGTGGCGGCGCGGCCTCCAGCGCATTGCCGGCCGGATCGCCCGACGGGACGTCGCTCAGGACTGACACGGCCGATACGCCGGCGTCTGTCATCGCGAGCGGCCGAATGCGCTGCATCCGCGCCCGCCGGACATCCACCGCCACGACGAAGCGGTTCTCGCGCTCCTCGTCTATCAGCCTGGAAGCCGCGGCGATCGCGCGGGCGAAGCCCGACGGGCTCGATCCCGTCGCCAGCGTGGTCTCGAACAGCACCAATTCCTCCAGCGACACGCGCTTGCGCAGCGCGGCGGCGTCTGGAACGAGCAGGGTCGCGAACTCCTGCGGCTGCAGCCACGCGCCGGCGAACGCGTGGCCTTCCACGACGACCAGCACGGGGAAGAGGCCGGCTTGTTCGATGGCCGCAGCGAAGAAGAGCGCGCTGTCGAGACAGGTGGCCAAGCCGCCCTCCACGATCTGGCCGGGCGTGCGGACCTTCTGCCCCTCGATCTCGAAGCTCGCCGGCGGCTCCGCGTAAGTAAGGCGCAGGCTTGAGATCGCCGACCAGATCGCGGAGACGAGCTCGTAGACCCTGGTGCGGGACTTTGACTGGTACCCTTCGATGCCGTCAGGACGGCCCGCGCGGCGCAGGACCTCGCTCGAGGCCTTGAGGATGCGCCCGACGGCGGGATCGTTCGGGAGCGCGAACGCGGCGAGGAGTTCGGGCATCGCGCCCGATCCACCCCACTCGTTGCGGGCGAGCAGCTCGACGGGCACCCGCCGCTCGGCGAGGACCTCGCTCGAACCGCTTCTCGTAACCGTGAGCGTCACGCTCGCCCGGACAGCCTCGGACAGCTGGAACAGGAGCCCCGCGTCCAGTGCGATATCGCGCTGGGCGACCCTTACCTCGCCCCCCGCGGCGATTCGGTCGAAGCGCCAGTCACGCGGAGCGAACACGGGCGGATCGGCCCGGATGGAAAGCACGACGTTCTCGATCGTCGATCCGCCGAGATTGACCAGCTTCAGCTCTCGGATAACCGGCACGTCGTTCTGGTGCGTCGCGAAGCTCAGCTTCGGCGTGATCACCGAGTCGATTAGCAACTCGTCGACCTGAAGACTGGCCGCGTCATCGACGATGATGTTCAAGACGGCGGCTCCCATGCTTGTTTCTCTTCCCAACGTGATCGGAAGTGGGAATAAATGATAGTGGCATGGCCAACTTTCGCTTTCTTCATGTCGCCGACATCCATCTCGACAGTCCGCTCACAGGGCTGGCGCGATATGAGGGGCTCCCGGTCGACGATGTCCGCGCGGCGACCCGCAGTGCGTTCGACAAGATGATCGACTTCGCCTGCCGGACGGCGGTGGAATTCGTCATCATCGCCGGCGATCTGTTCGACGGTGACTGGCGGGACATGGGGACCGGGCTCTACCTTGCGCGCCAGTTGGGGCGGCTCGAGCAGGCGGGGATTGCGGTCTACGTACTTCAGGGCAACCATGACGCCGCCTCGGTTGTGACCAAGAGCCTGCCGTGGCCCAGCAACGTCCACCGCTTCGGCAGCCGCTCGGCGCAGACCTTCAGGATTGAGGCACTCGACGTCGCGCTCCACGGATGGAGCTTCGCCCATCAAGCGGCCCCCGACAATCTGGCCATCCGCTATCCCGATGCGGTTGCCGGGATGTTCAACATCGGCGTGCTCCACACCTCGCTGTCCGGCCGGCCTGGACACGGCTCCTACGCGCCGTGCGAACTCGCCGACCTCAGGTCGCGGGGCTACGACTACTGGGCGCTGGGCCACGTCCACACCTTCGAGCGGGTCTGCGACGATCCGCCCGTGATCTTCCCGGGCAACGTCCAGGGCCGCAACATCCGCGAGACCGGCGCGAAGGGCGGCGTCCTGGTCGAGGTCGAGGACGGCGTCATCGCCAGGATCGAGCCTGTGCACTTCGACGTCCTGCGCTGGGCCCGCGTGGCGGTCGACTGCGACGGCTGCGACACCATGGACGATCTTCAGATGCGCCTGCGCGACGGGCTCGCCGCGGCGCGGACCGGGGAGGACGCCGACCGCGGTCTGGTCGTGCGCCTTATCCTAGAAGGCGCAACGCCGCTGGCGGGCATGCTCGCGGATCTGCACGCGCAGTTGCGCGACGATGCCCGCGCGCACGCCGGCGCCATCTCGCCCGAACTGTGGATCGAGAAGCTGCAGGTGCGGACCCGTCCGCCGGCGGCCGCCGCGCGCGTCGAGCTGTCGGACGACGTGGCGGCGCTGCTCGCGTCGGCTGCCGCTGACGAGGAGCTTCTGTCGGCGCTCGCAGCGGAGCTGTCGGCCTTCCTCGTCGCCACGGCAGCTGCGCAGCCGCCGGAGGAGGGCGACCTTCGCCACGCGGCATCTGCCGGGAACTGGTCGGGCGTCGCGGACGCCGCGGCGGCGGGACTCCTGGCCCGGCTCGGGGATGCCGGCTGATGCGCTTTCGCCGGCTGTCGCTGGAGCGCTTCGGCCGCTTTGAGGGGTGCGACCTGAACTTCCGGCCGGGTACGCCCGACCTGCACATCATCTATGGCCCGAACGAAGCCGGCAAGACCACGAGCATGGCCGCCGTGTCTGACCTGTTGTTCGGCTTCGAGGCGCGCAGCAGGTACAATTTCCGCTTCGACTACCCGCTGCTGCGGATCGGCGCGGAGCTCGAGGAGGACGGCCAGCTTCTCGCCATCCGGCGGCGCAAGGCGAACGCCGGATCGCTGGTCGACCAGGACGACCGTCCCGTCGACGAGGGCCGCCTGGTCGCCATGCTCCACGGGCAGACGCGGGAGCGCTTCCGCCTCGCCTTCAGCCTCGACCACCTTCGGCTGCGCGAGGGTGGCCGTGCCATCGTCCAGGCCCGCGACGACGTGGGGCAGGCGCTCTTTGCCGCTGGCTCCGGCATGACTGACGTGGTGGATGCGCTCGCCGCGCTCGAGGCGGAGGCGGACGCGATCTGGGCGCCTCGCGCCGCGAAGCACCGCACCTACACGCAGGCGGAGCGGAACTATGACCTGAGCCGGACGGCAGCGCGCGACCGGCAGGTCAGGCCCAAGGCCTGGACCGACGCGCGCGATGCCCATCTCGCGGCCGAGGACGCCCGCCGTGTCCTTGAAGCCGAGCGCGACGCGCTCCTGTCGGAGCAGGGCCGTATCGAGCGGCTGCGCCGGATCGCTCCCGCCATGAGGCGCCGCGCCGAACTGCTCATCGTCTTGGCACGATCGACCGACACGAAGGTGATGCCGGCGGCACGTGAGGAGCGCGTCACCGCCGCGCTCGACGTCATCGCTGTTGCCGATCGGGATCGGGCTTCCGCGGCCGCCCTGCTCGCCGAGGCGAACGACAGGCTGGAGAGGGTACCGGACGATGCCGCGGCCCTCGCCGCGGCCGACGCGATCGACGATCTCGCCGAGCGGCGCGGCGCCGTGAACAAGGGCGGTGCGGACGCAGAACGGCTGACGATCGAACGGCGGGCGAAGCAGGCGCGTGTTGCGCAGTTGAAGTCGGATCTCGGCCTTGGCGATACCGCGCTTCCATCGAGGCTGACGATCGCACGTCTGCGCGAGCTGGCGAAGGCCCACGGCGAGGCGACCGCCGGCCTGCGTGCGGCCGCCGAGACCGAGGAGGATGCCCGGGCGCGGCTGATACCGATCGAGCGGCGTCTCGCGGACGCGCCGCTGACGGAGGGGCTGGACGGACTGGTTGCCGCCATCGACGCGGCGCGGCGACTTGGCGAGGATGTCGACGCCCGGCACGCTGCAGCGGCCGATGCAGTCGCAGGCGCTCGCGATGCGGTCGCCGGTACGCTGGGCCGGCTCGTTCCGTGGACGGGCGGGGTGGCGGAGCTCGAGCGCCTTCCGAGCGTGCACGAGGACGAAATCGCCGCCGCCGAGGCCGAACTTGTGCGGCTGCGCGAGACGGCGCGGTCAGCCGCCGACGAGACGCGCCGCGTGGAGGAGGAGCTGGAACGCATTGCCCTCGACCGCGGAGCGCTCGCCAGTGAGGGGCAGGCGGTTTCGGCAGCGGATCTTCACGCGGCACGGGAACGTCGCGAGGTGCTCTGGCGCAACCTGCGCGAGGCGCTGGTCGGCGCCAGGACCCTGCCCGACCCTGCCGGTACGGGCGACGCCTACCGTGAGTGGGTGGCCAAGGCAGACAGCGTCGCCGATCGCCGCTTCGCGTTCGCCGCCGATTCCGGGCGGCTCGGACTGCTTGACAAGCAGGCCGGCGAGGTAGCGCTGAGGGGCACTCAGGCCGCCCGTCGTCTGGAAGAAGCGCTGGCTGCCGTGGGTGCCGCCGCGACAGCCTGGGCCGAGCGCCTGAAGGAGCTCGGCCTCCCTGCCGTCGGTCCCGGTCGGCTGCGCGCTTGGCAGGCCGACCGTTCACTGGCGCTCGAGGCGGCGGAGCGAGCGTCCCGGCTGTCGGCGCAGGCGAACCTTGAGGACGCGCGCAGAGCCGCGGCGAACGAGACGCTGCTGCGGCTGATGCCCGGATGGCAGGCGCCGGACGATCGCCTCGCGTCCGTCCTGCTGGAGGCCGAGCGGCGTCGCGCGGTCGGCGAGGCGCAGGCCTTGGCGTATCGACAGGCTCACGCCGAGTTGCGGCAGCTGACCGAGGCGCTGGCCGACCTCGCAAGGGCGAACCGTCGGCGCAGCGAGGATCGAATGAGGATCGAGGGCGAGTGGCGGGATCTCCAGGCTTCGGTCGGCACGAGGTTCGCAATCACCGATGGCGACGGTTTTCTCACCGCCGTCGAGGAGCTGCGCGTCGGGATCGAGGCGGTTGACGCCCTCGACGCTCGGCTGCGCGGCATCGAGGTCGACCGCCGCCACTTCGAAACGGGAGTAGCGGATCTCTGGAAGCGCGTTGGAGGGGAGGGCGAAGGCTCCCTCGACCGGTTGCGCGAGCGGCTGGTCGCGGCGCGTGCTGCTGCTGGGCTGCGCGCGGACCTGATCGCCGAGCGTGATCGCCGGACGGCTGAGGTGGAGGCGGCCTCCGCCAAGCGGGCTGCTGCCGTCGATGGTCTGGGGCCGGTGGTGGAGGATCTGGGCGGCCTCGCAATCGAGGAGCTGGACGGCGCGGTTCAGGCCTCCCGTCGCGTGCGCGCCGAGCAGGAAGCGCTCGCCTTCGCGATCGCCGAGATTACCGCGGCAGGCGACGGTCTCGCCCTCGACGTGATCGAGGCGCAGTGGGCCGGGAGCGATCCCGACAGGGCCGCAGGCCGCTCCGTGGCGCTCGTAGCGCTGCTTGCCGATGCGAATTCCCGCGTGACGGCTGCGGCGGAAGCAGCGAGCGCCGCCCGGATCGCCTTCGACGTCCTCGACGTGCATGGCGACGGCGCCGCTGCCGCGGCCGCGGAAGCCGAGGAGGCCCGTGCCGAGATGGCCGTTCAAGCCGAGGCATATCTCCTCAGGCGCTCGCAGGCGGTGACGCTGCGCTGGGCCATCGAGCGGCACCGGCGCGAGCGCCAGGATCCGTTGCTCGCCCGGGCGGGCGGCCTTTTCAGCAGGCTGACGCTCGGTCGCTACACCGATCTTAGAATAGACCACGATGCGCCCACGCCGCGCCTTCTCGGCGTAACGGACGGCGGCCGCCGGGCGATCGACGTTGACGCAATGAGCGACGGCACGGCGGACCAGTTGTTCCTCGCGCTCAGGCTCGCCGCCGCGGAGCAGTCCGTCGCGGCCGGATTACGGCTGCCGTTCCTGGCCGACGATCTCTTCATTAACTTCGACGACGCGCGCGCCCGCGCCGGCCTCGAAGTGCTCGCCGAGCTTTCCGGGTCTATGCAGGTTCTGTTCTTCACCCACCACGCCCATCTGGCCGATCTCGCCAGCGACGTTGTTGGCGCCGACCTTCACTCGCGCTGCGACCTCGAACGGTAGATGGCTTCGCGAACCTCTGCTGAAAAGAATGTCAACAAGAATGAATTCTATAAGTTAAAGATGGCGGATCTGACCTATGGTTGACCTGACATGATTCGCGCTGCAAGCTTCTGGGCATCGGATACTTGCTCGCGCGCGAAACTAAAGTCATCAGTGAGTGCATTATGCCAAGCGGCGCGCTGTTCAATATCATGTGAAATTGAACTGCCATGGTACGTTCAAGCCGCTGGGTGTTCCTGCCGTTCCAGCTGACGCACGATCCCGTTGAGCGCCGCCGTACATCCTTGCGCCCGGCCGATGTCATGATCTGTCGAAGCCGAACTCCAGAACATGTCGAGTGGCCAGCGCTCGGGACAATGGGCGATTAGGCAGCGAAGGGCGAGCCGAACTTCGATCGTGTCTACCTTGCCCGTACCCGACCGAGCAGCGGCGGTACGCAGGATGTGGAGCGACAGCTCGATTATGATCCGCTGGTGCCGCGACATGCAGCACTCAGTGGAAGTCGCGCGACTTCACGCGCACCACCTGCTCGGGATCCAAGCCCGTTGCGTGCGGCGGCCAGTAGCTGTCGCGCGGACCGGGCTTCCAGCCGGCCTCACCCCGGTCGGGTGCACCGGAGTGGCGAGCACCGTCGCCGCGTCCGGTCGCGTGCGGGAAGTCCATTTGGCCGACTTGGGCGAGCAGTGCACCATGGTCGACGATCCGGTCGCAAATCACGTGGATGACTTGGCCCTCGCGCTGAACGCGGCCCTTCATCCCGATCATCGCCGCCGACATGACGGTGCGGCGCTGCGCCTCGAAGCGGTCAGGCCAGAGGATGCCATTGGCGATGCCTGTCTCGTCCTCGATCGTGATGAACAGGATGCCCTTGGCGGATCCCGGCTTCTGGCGGACAAGGATGATGCCGGCGACCTCGACATAGCGCCCGTCCCGGATCGTCGTCAGATCGGCGCAGCGGACGATACCGCGCCGCGCGAGGTCCGCACGCAGGAAGGCGAGCGGGTGGGCACGCAGCGACAGCTGAAGCGCGCGGTAATCCTCCACCACCTCGCGTCCGGCAGAGAGCGGGCGGAGCGACACGTCCGGCTCGAGACCTTCCGGGCTGAACAGCGCCTCACGCTCGTCCGCTGCGGCGAACAAGGGTAGCGGCGCTTCGCCAAGTCCGCGCACCTTCCACAGGCCCTGGCGGCGATCGGCGCCGAGCGCATGGAAAGCATCGGCCTCAGCGAGCCGTTCTATCGCGGCACGCGGCACGCCGGCACGGCGCCAGACCTCCTCCACTGAGCCGAACGGTGTGTCGCCGCGTGCAGTGACGATGGCGGCACCGTGCAGGTTGGCAAGGCCGCGCACCTGGCGGAGACCAAGGCGGACCGCGAGGTAGCGGCCGCGCGTGGGCTCCAGCATGCAATCCCAACGGCTGGCATTGATGCAAGCCGGGCGGATCTCAACCCCGTGGTCGCGCGCGTCGCGAACGACCTGCGCGGGCGCATAGAAGCCCATCGGCTGCGCGTTGAGCAATGCGGCGCAGAACACGTCGGGATGATGGTGCTTCATCCAGCAGCTCGCATAGGCGATCTTAGCAAAGCTGGCGGCGTGGCTCTCGGGAAAGCCGTAAGAGCCGAACCCCTCGATCTGCTTGAACGTCCGTTCGGCGAAATCGCGCGGATAGCCCCGCTCGACCATGCCGCCGACGAGCTTGTCGAAGAAGTGGCTGACGCCGCCGGTAAACTTGAATGTCGCCATGGCGCGGCGAAGCTGGTCGGCCTCGGCGGGGGTGAAGCCGGCACCGACAATGGCCACCTTCATCGCCTGCTCCTGGAAGAGCGGCACACCGAGCGTCTTTTCCAGCACGGCGCGGAGCTCGGGCCGTGGATAGTCGGGCTTCTCGCGGCCTTCGCGCCGGCGGAGGTAAGGATGGACCATGTCGCCCTGGATCGGACCCGGCCTGACGATCGCTACCTCGATGACGAGATCGTAGAAGCGTGCAGGCTTCATCCGGGGCAGCATCGACATCTGCGCCCTGCTCTCGATCTGGAAGGTACCGAGCGTGTCGGCCTTCTGGATCATCGCATAGACGTCCGGATCATCATCCTGGAGGTCGGCCATGCCGACCCGCACGCCCTTGGCCTCCTCCAGCATGTTGAAGGCGCGGTTCATGCAGCCGAGCATGCCAAGACCGAGCACGTCGACCTTCATGAACTTCAGCGCATCGATGTCGTCCTTGTCCCACTCGATGACCTGCCGATCGACCATTGCGGCCGGTTCGATGGGGACAAGGTCGTCGAGCCGGTCATGGGTCAGCACAAAGCCGCCGGGATGCTGCGACAGGTGGCGCGGCGTACCGATGAGCTTTCGGGCAAGGTCGAGCGCCAGTCTCAAGCGGCGGTCGTTCATGTTGAGGCCGAGCTGCTCGACATGGCGTTCGCCGACACCTTCCTGGCTCCAGCCCCAGACCAGCCCGGCGAGCGCCTTGGTGAGATCCTCGGGCAGCCCCAGCGCCTTGCCGACCTCGCGCACCGCGCCGCGCGCCCGGTAGCGGGTGACGACCGCCGTCAGCGCGGCATGGTTGCGGCCGTAGGTTTCATAGATCCACTGGATAATCTCCTCGCGGCGCTCATGCTCGAAGTCGACGTCGATGTCGGGCGGCTCGCGGCGTTCGCCGGAGACGAAGCGCTCGAACAGCAGTTCATGCTTGATTGGATCGATCGACGTGATGCCGAGCATGAAGCACACGCAGCTGTTCGCGGCCGATCCGCGCCCCTGGCAGAGGATGCCGCGCCGCCGGCTTTCGGCAACGATGCTGTTCACCGTCAGGAAGTAGGGCGCGTAGCCGAGCTCCCCGATCAGCCGCAGCTCATGCGCGATCTGGTCGCGATACAGATCGGGCAGGCCCTCCGGAAACATGCGCTCGGCGGCTGCTTGGGTGAGATGCTCCAGCGCACCTTGGGCGCTCAGCCCCTCAACGACCCGCTCGTGCGGATATTGGTAGCTCAGCTCCGCCAGGTCGAACGTGCAGCGCCGGGCGATCTCGGCGGTCGCGGCGATTGCATCGGGGAAGGCGGCGAAGCGCCGCTCCATTTCCTCAGGTGGTTTCAGATGCCCATCGGAATGCCGTTCACGGCGGTAGCCGAGGGTGTCGACCGTGCACTTCTCGCGGATGGCGGTGACGACGTCCTGGAGCAGCCGGGCATCGGGCGCGTGATAGAGGATATCCCCCACCGCAACGGTGCGGACCCGAGCGGATGCGGCCTGTCGTGCCAGTTCGTGGAGGCGCATCGCGTCGTCCGGCCGTCGGCGGAAAGCGAGGGCGTAATAGCCGCGTTCGCCGAATACGTCCCGCAGGTCTGCTAGGTTAGCGGCGGTCTCGTCGTCCGGCAGGTCCGGCAGGAGGATGGCAATGAGCCCCTCGTTCCAGGCAACGACATCCGCCCAGTCGAGCGTACATCCGCCCTTGCCGGCGCGTGTCTTGCCGAGCGTCAGCAGCCGGGTGAGCCGCGACCAAGCGGCCTTGTCGGTCGGGTAGAGAAGCAAAGTACGGCCATCGTCCAGCCGCACCTGCGCGCCGGCGATCAGGCGCACCCCGGTTGCCTTCTGCGCCTCCCACGCGCGAACCAGTCCGGCGACGCTGCCGAGATCCGTCACGCCCAGTGCAGAGTGGCCGAGCAGGGCGGCAGCCGCGAAGAGTTCGTCCGGGCTGGAGGCACCGCGCAGGAACGAGAAGTGGGTCGTCACCTGCAGCTCGACATAGGTTGCTTGCGAGGTCATCAGCCGAACAGCCCGTGCAGATACCAGCTGAGATCGCCCGTCTTCGGATCGACGCCATCGCCCCGTCGGAACAGCCAGAAGCGGGCGCCTGCATCGTCCTCCACCCGAAAATAGTCGCGCACCGCCCAGACCTCGCCGTCGCGGCGCCACCATTCGCCGTGAATGCGCTCGGGCCCGTCTCCGGCGACCACGGCATGCAGTTGGCCGCGCCAGGTGAAGCGGCGCGGCGGCTGATCGGGCAGCAAGGCGATGACGTTCACCAGCGGTTCGGGCCGGCGGAGCAGCCGCACCGGCCGACGCCAGGCGGGCCAGCCGGTGGGGGCCGCGAGTGGATCGGCGCGGCAGACGGCACGCTCGGGCACGTCGCTCTCGACGGGAGCGGCGGTGAACAAGGCAGCACCGCCGACGCGGCCGGCGAGCTGATCGACCAGAGTCGTGACGTCGGCCACATCGTCGCCGGCGAAAGTGGCGCCGAGCGTGGTGGCGCCGAGCTGGTCGGTGCGGGTGGCGGCAAGCCGCATCGTCTCGACGCCTTCGCCGGGATCGATCCGCTCGATGCGCAGGTGGAACAGGCGGGCGAGGTGCGCCGCATCGCGGCTGGGACGCGACGTGCCGATCGCGACACGCTGCTCGCTGCCGTCGACCCGTTCCAGCGTCAGGACGAGCGTGCGGGCGCCGGCCCCGCGTTCCTGCAGGCGTTCGACCATATCGGCGAGGAGATCGCTAATGACCTGTTCGATCGCGTCGGCGGTGCTGATCGGCTCGAGCAGGCGGCGCAGCGTGACGGGTGTTTCCTCCGGAACGACCGGCACGATCGGCTCGGGCACCCGGCCGAGCGCCTCATCTAACCGGCGCACGCTGGCGAGACCCAGGCGCCGTGCCAGCGGGCCGCGGGGCAGGGGCAGCAGATCGACGATGCGATCAAGCCCGAAACGGGCGGCGGCGGCGAGGGCCTCGGGTGCCAGGCGTAACGCCGCCAGCGGCAGTCCGGCCAGCGCCTGCGCTTCACCACCGCACGGGATGGCGGTGACCGGGTCACGGCCGAAGCGGGCCAGTGCATGCGCGGCCCCCGGCGTGCCGGCGACGGCGACGCGGGCGGTGAAGCCGAAGCGGCGGCAGAAGCCGATCAGCCGGCGGCAGAAGCGATCCTCGCCGCCATGGAGATGCTCGGCACCGCTCAGGTCGAGCCAGATGCCGTCCGCCCCGCTCGGTGCGGCAATCGGCGTCCAGTGCCGCACCGCATGCAGCGTCAGGCTGTCGAGCACGATCCGGTCCGTCTCGGCATCGGCGGGGCGGATATCGAGCTCAGGGATCAATGCGCGCGCCTGCGTGACGGCCATGCCCGGGACCAGGCCGAGCGCCAGGGCGGCCGGGCAGGCGGCGCTGATGATCTGTCGCTGCCCGCTCTGTTCGGCCAGGATCATCGGTATCGCGAACGGGATCGGTGCCACGACGGTCGGCTGCGGCTGCGCCACCGGAACGCTCCGCTTGAACGGGTGCTCGGCCGCCTCGGAACGCCTTCCCATCTCCTGCATGGTCGGCCGCTGGTGGAGCGGGAGCGCCGCCACCTCCTCCGCGATGCGCGCCCGTCTGCCGGCATCGCCCTGGGCCCAGCGCGCACCCGGCCGCCAGCCGCCACCCCGCGGCACCGAACAGGCACCGGGATCGTCGTCGATCGGTAGCTGGGGCCGGGGCTGCGGTTCAGGCAGCGCGCGCGGCCGCTCCAGCCGCCGCAGGCGCTCGATCGCGAGGTACGGCAGGTAGAGCGAGGCGACCCGTGTCATCGCAAGCGTCCAGTTCGAGAGTGAAGGGAGGGCCGCCGCGTTGCCGTGCCAGTTCGACGGTCCAGCGCGCACGCCCGACACCGGCGGCGGGCAGCCGCGCGGATGGAGCACTGGCGATCCGCCAGCGGGTCATCGCCGCGGACAGCTCGGCCAGCGGACAGATGCCTTGCCGCCGCCAGCGCCGCGACAACAGCGCCGGCGTCTTGCCGGTCATCGCCGCGAGCTGCAGCCGCCGGGTCGCAACCATGTCGGCGCGCTTCACCTCGCCGACGACGGCGGCGAGCGAGCCGTGGCGCAGGCCATCCTCCATGACGGCGAGGACGTCCTTGTCCTCGCGCGCCTCGACGAACAGCAGGGTCGCGGGGTCGAGCCCGGCCTGCTCCAGCCCCGGCGCGTAGAGATCGAAGCGAGTCAACGCCCACAAAACGCGCCGCCCGTTGGCCTGCGCGGCGCGTGCGGCGATGCCGACGGCGAAGAGCGTCGCCGCGGCATCGTCGGTCAGGGTCGGCGTGGCCGCCGACACTTCGTGGAGACCGTCGAGCGCCAGCCCGCCATCGGCAAGCCGTTCATCCATGTCGGCGATGCCGAACGGCATCACCGCCGCATCCTCGCGCACCGCCCCCATGGTCTCGCGCAGGAGAGCCAAGGCTTCATGGTGGCGGGCTATTACGGACATCATTGCTGCGACTCATCTGTTCCGCTTATGTTCCGCCAATCGGAAGAAGCGGTCAAGCAGGTGGAGTCGGTGGGGTGGGTGACGGAGAGGCCGATAACGATACACGTGCGGCGCCGAATGCGGCGGCTAGCCCGGAGTATGACCATGTCGGCAGACGCCTGAAAACGCTGGAACAATGCGCGCTCCACAAGCGGACGCTGCAGCTGACCTGCCCAAAGTGTCGCTCCGTTCGTGTACTCGATGCGGTGTCGCTCTGGTGGCTGTTTAACCGTCGCGGCTGGGAGGACACGCTGGTCGCAGCGCGGCAGAGATTATGCTGTGCGGCTTGCCGCAAACTCGATGGAACAGTCGTGCGTCCACGCCTGATCGTCGGGCGTGAAGCGCCGACAGGTGATCCGATGCCGTATCCGGATGCGGCGACGTGGAAGAAGCTTGTCTCGCGTTACCGCTCGTGATCGAGTGCCGCCATGTGCAACCTCTACAATCTGAAGGTCGATGCGCGCGGCTACTTCGATGCGCTTGCCGCGGCTGAAGATGCAGCCAACACCCTGGTCGTCGAGAAGGATTATGCCGCGCCCGGCAAGCCCGGGTACGTCGTTCGGTATGAGGGCGGGAAACGTGTGCTCAGCACGATGCGCTGGGGGTTCCCGACCCGCAAGCCGCGGAAACGACCGGCACGTGAGGGCGAGCTACCGTATCTATACGACTGGTGGACGAACTGCCGGAACACCTCGAGCAATCTGTGGAAGCCGTGGTTGATGCGCACCGAGCATCGCTGCCTGGTGCCGTTTACCCGCTTCGCTGAACCCAAGGCCGTTGCCGACCGCCAGAGCCCCGGTGACATCAACTGGTGGTTCACCGTCGAGGATCAGGCGGTCCCGTGCTTCGCCGGTCTGTGGAAGTTCGACGAGGATCATGACCGCGTTTATGCTTTCTGCACCACCGAGCCCAACCCGCTGGTTGCACCAAAGCACCCGAAGGCCATGCCGGTCATCTTGCTTGCCGAAGATCAGGAGCGATGGCTGACGGAGCCGATCCAGGATGCGCTCGGGCTGTTGGCCGCTTATCCGTCGCAGCTAATGTGTGTCAAATGACTGGCAGATAGCTCCTAACCCGGAGCCGGCCGAAAAACCTGCGGAGTGCCCTTCTTCTGACGTAAGCTCGCCTACGGCCGTTGCGGGGAATACTTCACTCTGTGCCTTTGCCTTAGAAGGCGACCTTCAGTCCGCCATTTGCTCGGGCTTGACCGGTCTTTTCTCAGCATCCCTTTCTCTTCGAACAGCATCGAAGATCATGGTCGGCTACAAACTGATCTGGCATCGTAGGTCTACAGGGTTGGCGCACCCGCTGATGCGCGAGACTAACTTCAAAGATCCGGATGGTGTCGTCGCGGCTAGATCAGCCCATACAGTTCACCCTTGCTCTCTAGTGTCTGGATCACGCTCGATCGCGACGTAGCCAGCGTACAGGTGGTTTTCCTGTGCGTCTCAGCGATCAATTCTATCACCCGAGCGCGAAGAAAGCCGCCAGCGGCTTGAAGCCGGGCGGTTCTTCGTTCATTGTGGCAGTGGGTGTGAGAGCCCGGAACCGAAATAGGCAATGACCCCGTTGGCGCGGGATCGTTGCCGAAGTGTGGCACGTGCTTGGCGGCACGTCGCGACCTGGCCTTTATGGCCGGGGGCGGCGCGCCATGTCCAGAGCCTTTGTGGCTTAAAAGCACGTCGAGCGGTCTTTCGGTCCGTTTCTCACCCCCCGGCTGCCGGTCTGCCACCGGCGCCAGCTGTGAGAAGCTGCTGACCGAAAGATGAACTCATGAACATGAACCACGACTTTGAAACGCCGTCGCGCCTGCGTCTGGAGCGTAATGCCTGGGACAGCTTCTTGGATAGCTATACGTTGGAGTTGAAGCTGGATCCTTCGAAGTCACCCGGTTGCACCAACGAGAGGATCAGTGACTTCCTCGATCATGTGGATCAGGCGCGCGAGACGTTGCTTCGCACCCCGGCGCCAGATCTGGACGCGGTGATTGAGAAGCTCAAAGCCGCTTGGCTGGACGATCGCGACGTTCAGCCCTGGGAGCAGGCGATGATCCTGAGTGACTTGCGCAAGCTCTCTCGCCGGCCGGGCATCGACGCGGTGCCTGTCGAGCCCGTGGAACAGCGTCGTGTTACACGCCGCGACACGGCAGCCGCGCTCGGGGCGCACAAGCTCAACGGCGTGGCCATGTCGGATGAGCCCTGCGACTTGGCGGCTCAGCTGTTGGCGGGTATCCACGCGTGGGCGTCCGTGATGGGCAGCGGCTATCAGGACACGGTCGACAACCGGAAGCATTCGCTCGATACCGAATTCGCAGGCCTGAACCCGCAAGTGAAGGCCGCGGCGATGGAAAGCCTGTGCCTGCAGGCGCATCTGGCCGACTACTTCACGACGGCCGATTGATGGCCGCTTCGCTCCGCCCGTTGCGGTGCATTCGAGAGCTGGCGTGCTTGGCACGTCCCCGGAGGCCAGGGCGGCCACTCCACCAGCGGGCCCTTGTGCGAAGATAGGCGAAGATAGCACCCGCTGCTCAACGGAGCTGTACTGCGGATGGCTTCCGGAAAGCCGCGCTTAACGGTGTCAACGGAACATAGGATCATCGCTCCTATTGACAAACTGGGAGCGATGGTCCTATCTGCGACGATGAGCCATGTAGCCCCGTTTAGCCGCCTCGACCTGCGCAAGCTGACCCGGGTTCCCGACGACGTACTAAGCTTTTGGCTCAAGCGAGGGCTGGTGCGCTCTGCAACGGCGGACGCGGGTGAGCGCAGGCATCGGCGTTTTGACCGAGATCAGGTGCGCATCGTTGCATTCTTAGGCGCTGCGCGGGATGCCGGCATGAACATCAGGGGATTGGAGGCCCTCTCCCAGATCGCACAGCAGGCAGCTACCGCGTACCGTCATGTCGCTCCCCCGCAGCAGTACGCGTTGGAGGTTGCCGACCTGGCAGGCGACTACGGGGCCGATTGGCGTCCGCCGGCCTTCATGACCGCTGAGGATGAAGAGGCGGTGCGGCAAGCTGCGGAACGCCTGCCGGTGGAGCTGATAAGCAGCTATCGTTTGGGCGTGTCGTTCGACCCGGAGAGCTTTGTTAAGCCCGATCCTTGGTTCGTCTACCGTGATGCGCTCGACGGTGTTTGGCGGATTCAGGCACGTGACAATGCGCCCGACGTTCCAGGCGTCCGCTTCGCGATCATGTTCGCGATGAACCAAATCTTCGACATCGATTGGGCCCAGGTGGCAAAGTGACACGTCGTGCAACCCTTCCATTTGGAACGATGCGCGGCTTTGCCCTTCTTCGCGGGTCGGGGGTCGGGCTGTGAGCGCGCGCGTTCAGTTCAGGCAGTCGGACGCTACACGTGCGATCCGTGCCGCAGTGAAGGCCGGCATGGCGCCACGGGAGTGCGTGATTGATCCATCCGGGGCCATTCGGTTGCTGTTCGGCGAAGCGCCTGCGCCGGCTCCCGACAACCCGCTAGATCGATTGTTACAGCCATGAAGCGCAAGCGCCGCTACCCTGGTGTGAGTAGTTTCGCGGATCGACACGGAAAGCTCAGATGGCGTTGGCGCAAGACCGGCTTCGCCACCTACTATTTCCGCAACCCGCCGGACACCGTCGGGTTTAAGGAAGAGCTGGCTGCGTGTGAGGCAGGATTGCCGAGCAAGGCCGGCGAAGGGCGTTGTGTGGCACGATCCGTTGGTGACCTAGTGGGGCGCTACTACGCCAGCGCCAACTTCAATCGGGGCGGTCTGGACGACCAGCGCCGGCGCCGCTTGCTTATCGAAAGCTTTCGCCAGCCGTTTGCAAACGACCTGGTGGCAAACTTTCGTTGGGACCACATCGAAGCGATCTTGTCAGATCGCTCCAAGAAGGTGCTGAAGGGCACACGCACGGTCGGTGGACCATTCGCAGCGCTTAGCCTCCGCAAGCAGCTGCGACGTCTGTTCGGCTACGCTAAGCGGTTAGAATGGATCACCGAGAACCCGGTTGATGAAGCGGAGCGCATTAGCGCTCCGAAAACTACCGGGTTCTACTCCTGGACCGACGAAGACATCGTTCGCTACCAAACGCGACATCCACTTGGCACGCGGGCCCGCTTGGCGCTTGAGATCATGCTCTGGACCGGCCAGCGCCGCGGCGATGCCAGGCTTCTCGGCCCGGAGCATCTCAAGGACGACCAAATCGTCTACCGCCAGGGAAAGACGGGTACCGCATTGTCGCTTCCTGCCGCTCCGCAGTTGGTGGAGGCTATCGTTGCCATGGGGCACATCGGTTCCAAGACCTTCTTGGTGACCGACTACGGAAAGCCCTTCAGCAAGGCCGGCTTCGGCAACAAGATGCGCGAGTGGTGCGATGAAGCGGGACTGCCTCAGTGCACCGCACACGGGCTTCGCAAAGCAATTGCACGGCGGTTGGCGGAGAGCGGCGAAAGTCAGCAATCAATCAAGTCTGTCGGCGGCTGGAAGGGGGACGCGGAAGTCGCCACATACACTGCAGCTGCGGATCAACGCAGGCTGGCCAGTGCCGCAGTCGGAAGGCTCTCGATCGCAGATTTGGCTAACCGCAAAAGCCAGTTAGCCAATCCTCTCCCACAAGCACCTGACAGGAAAGGATAATCCTGTGCAGGTGGTGACCCCAACGGGACTCGAACCCGTGTTTTCGCCGTGAAAGGGCGACGTCCTAGACCGCTAGACGATGGGGCCGGCGGCGCAGCGGATAGGACAGGGCCGGCCGGGGGTCAAGGCAGTGTACGGGCTATGCGCAACCTTCAATCTGCCCAAGCCGCGTCGTCTAGGTGGAGCTCCGCAGCTGGTCGGCCGGACCAGGCGTCGATCCGGGCGCGGCCGGCGATCCAAAGACGGCGCGTGCTGCCTGCGCCGAGCAGTGCCTGGCCGAGCGCGCTATCGGCTTGGCGGAAAGCGATCGTCTTGATCGATCCGCCGTCGGTTCCGCCAACGATGGCGCGCACGTGGCCGTTACCCACGACATCCGCCTTGATGATTCGCACCGGTCCTGCTGCGACTCGTGGGGCTGGCCACCCGGCGCCATAGGGCCCACCTGCTTCCAGAGCTTCGACCAAAGCGCAATTGATCCCGCCGGGCGCGAGCACGGCATCGAGCAGCAGTGCGCGATCGTCGCGGGCCTTGGTGACCGCGGCAGCGAGCCGCTCGTCCAGGAAGTCCGCCAGGGCCGTTATACCCCCAGGAGCAACGGTCAGCCCCGCCGCCATTGCATGGCCGCCACCGGCTAGCAAAAGCCCGCTATCCTTGGCGGCGAGCACTGCCGATCCTAGATCGACGCTGCCGATCGACCTGCCCGATCCCTTGCCGACACCCTGTTCGTCCAAGGCGATCACGATGGTCGGCCGGCCGAGCTTTTCTTTCAACCGCCCGGCGACGATCCCGATGACGCCGGGGTGCCACCCTGTGCCGGCGACGACCACCACAGACCGGTTGTCCTGCGTGGCTGCGGCAGCCTCCGCGGCCTCGCTGACCAGCGCTTCGATGGCCCGGCGATCCTCGTTCAGTCGATCGAGTTCGACTGCGATCGTCCGTGCCTCCTCGGGATCGGTGGTGGTGAGCAGGCGCACACCGAGATCGGATTTACCGACCCGACCGCCGGCATTGATCCGGGGACCCAGCGCAAAGCCGAGATCATGGCACGTCGGCGCGCGATCGAGCCGCGCCGCATCGAGCAACGCAGCGAGCCCGACATTGCGTCGCCCGGCCATGACCTTGAGGCCCTGCGTGACGAAGGCACGATTGAGGCCACGTAGCTGCGCGACGTCTGCCACCGTGCCCAGCGCGACCAGATCGATCAGCTCGATCAGCCGTGGTTCGGGCCGGCTGGCGAACCAGCCCCGGCGACGCAGAACGCGTAGCACCGCCGCGCCGAGCAGGAAGGCGACGCCCACCGCAGCGAGATGGCCGTGAACTGCTCCTTCATCCTCATCAAGCCGGTTGGGGTTCACCACCGCATGAGCAATGGGAAGGGCAGTGGCACATTTGTGATGATCCACCACGATGACGTCGACGCCGACGGCTTTCGCCATCTCCAGCGCTTCGAACGCCTGCGCGCCGCAATCCACAGTAACGATAAGCTTGGCGCCACCTTCGGCGATACGCACCAGCGCCGCGCCGGACGGTCCATACCCCTCCATCAGGCGGTCCGGGATATAAGCCTTGGGATCGCTGCCGAGGTCACGCAGAAGCCGGATCAGGAGCGCCGCCGAAGTCGCGCCATCGACGTCATAGTCACCGAAGACGGTGATCGGCTCCCCGGATACGACTGCATCCGCCAGTCGCTCGGCGGCCCGCTCCATGTCGCGGAAGATCGACGGATCCGGCATGAACCCGCGGATCGTCGGAGTCCGGTGCTCGTCCAAGGCTTCGCGCGCGACGCCGCGAGCCAGCAGCAGGCCGGAGACGAGATCATCGGGGGCAAAACCGGCATCTCGGCCGTCCGTGCCCGCGCCGCGCCAGTGCCATGGCTGACCAAGGATGGAGCGGGCGATGCCGTGGATGGGGCGAGAGAGCATCGCCGTTCCTAGCGCGCCGACGCGCCGACGTCAGCCTTTAAGCGGAAGACGCCGGTGCTCTCCGCGGACCCAGCGGATGGTGCCCGAACTCGCCCGCATGACAACCGTCTCTGTCGTCATGCAGCCGTCCTTGCGACGCTTGACGCCCTTCAACAGGGATCCGTCCGTCACACCGGTTGCCGCGAAGATCACGTCGCCCTTTGCGAGTTCCTCGAGCTTGTAGATCCGATCGAGCTCGGCAATCCCCCACTTGCGGGCGCGGCTGCGCTCATCCTCGTTCCGGAACAGCAGGCGCCCCTGGAACTGGCCGCCCACACAGCGCAGCGCAGCGGCCGCCAACACGCCTTCGGGCGCTCCGCCGGTGCCCATGTAGATGTCGATCGTCGTGTCGGGATTGGTCACGGCGATCACGCCGGCGACATCGCCGTCAGGGATCAACACGATTCCGCATCCCAAACCGCGCAGCTCGGCAATCAACTTCTCGTGGCGCGGACGATCGAGGACACAGGCGATGATCTCGTCCGGGCGAACGCCCTTCGCCGCAGCGAGCGCATTCACGTTCTCGGTCGGTGAGCGATCCAGGCTGACGATGTCCTCGGGATAGCCGGGCCCGACAGCGAGCTTCTCCATATAGACGTCCGGCGCGTTGAGCAGGCCACCTTCCTCCGCGATCGCCAGCACGGCGAGCGAGTTCGGACCGGCCTGCGCCGTGATGGTCGTGCCCTCGAGCGGATCGAGTGCGATGTCGATACGGGGGCCGGTGCCCTGCGCCGAACCGACCTTTTCCCCGATGAAGAGCATCGGCGCCTCATCGCGCTCGCCTTCGCCGATGACGACAGTGCCGTCCATCGGAAGCTCGTTCAGGGCGGCACGCATCGCCTCGACCGCCGCCTGATCGGCGGCCTTCTCATTGCCGCGCCCGACCAGCTTCGAAGCCGCGACAGCCGCCGCCTCCGTAACGCGTACCATCTCGAGCACCAGTACGCGGTCGAGGGTCGAGCTTGCCTTCACCATTGCTTACGCCATCCTGTCAGATCCTGAGCGGGATTAGGTTAGCCAAGCGACAATGTCGAGAATCGCGCTTCTCTTTCTGGCCGCGGTGACGGCATCTCCCGGGTCGGCGGGCATCGATGCCGATCAGGCAATGGCCAGGTACCGAGCGCTGACGGGCCAAACCGTTGGTGTCGTCTCAGCGCAAAGGAGGTGCGATGCCGACGCTGCTGCCGAGGGCGAGATCGTGGTCTGTGCGCGGGACACGGAGCAGTATCGATTGCCGCTGCGCGTGGCATCGGAGCGAGCTGCTGCCGGAGATCGCATTCTCCACCGCGACGAGGTTCCGAAATCGTCCGGTGTGATCGATGCGGCGCCCTGCCCGCCGAGTACCTTCTACTGCGTAAAGGCAGGCGAGACGTATCACCGGATCTTTTCGTGGATCACCGGCAGCGATCCGGATTGATGGTCAGACGTCGAGGATGTGCATCAGCATCGGCGTGCCGACGATGCTCTGCGAACCTTCGAGTCGATCCAGCGCGTCGGCAACGCAGCGCTCGGGCGCCTCGTGCGTGACCATCGCCAGGAGTACGCTGCCGTCGGCTGCTGCACCGCGCTGGATCAGGCTCTCTATCGACACGCCTGCGTCGCGCATCGCTGCAGCGATTTCGGCGAGAACGCCGGGACGGTCGGCCACGGTGAAGCGGAGATAGGCTCGTCCGCGCCGTTCGCCAGCGGCGGCTGCAGCCGGCTGAACGAGGCTGGCGACGGGCATGGCGAAGGCCGGCCCGTATTCGCCGCGGGCGATGTCGATCAGGTCGGCGACGACGGCACTGGCGGTTGGACCTTCGCCAGCGCCGCGGCCTTCCATGAACAGGCGGCCGACGAAATTTCCTTCGGCGACCACGGCGTTCAGGGAACCGACGACGTGGGCGAGCGGATGATCGAGCGGCACCAGGCAGGGATGGACGCGCTGGAACAGGCCTTTCGCATTCGCCTCGGCTAAGCCGACCAGGCGGATGCGGAAGCCGAGGGCGTGCGCCTCGGCGATGTCCGCGGCGATGACGTGGCGGATGCCGGCGATGGCGACGGCGTCGAAGTCGAGGCGGGTGCCGAAGGCGAGGCTCGCCAGGATCGAGAGCTTGTGGGCGGTATCGACGCCGTCGATGTCGAAGCTGGGATCGGCTTCGGCATATCCGAGCGCCTGCGCCTCGACGAGGACCTCGGCGAAGTCGCGCTTCTCCTGTTCCATGGTGGTCAGGATGTAGTTGCAGGTGCCGTTGAGCACGCCGTAGACGCGGCCGATCTCGTTGGCGGCGGCGCCTTCGCGGAGGCCCTTAATGACGGGGATGCCGCCGGCGACGGCGGCTTCGTACTTGAGGGCGGCGTTGCTGGCTTCGGCGGCTTCGGCGAGCTCGATGCCGTGGTGGGCGATCATCGCCTTGTTGGCGGTGACGAAGGCACGGCCGCGGCGGAGTGTCGATCGAGCCAGGACCAGAGCCGGGCCGTCCGAGCCGCCGATCAGTTCCACGACCACGTCGACGCCGTCGTGGGTGGCGAGGGCGGCGGTGTCGTCGACCCATTCGAAGCGGGACAGATCGATGCCGCGATCCCGCGTCCGATCGCGGGCCGAGATGGCGACGATCTCGATCGGGCGGCCGGCGCGCCGTTCGATCAGAGCCGCGTTCGCGTCGAGCAGCTTGACGACGCCGCCGCCGACCGTGCCCAAACCCGCCAAGCCAACCCGCAACGCTTGCGCCATTTCCGTCCCTCGCCGCTGTCGTCGGCGGCTCTAGCGGGGCGGGGCGGGGATTGCCACCTCCTCCGGAACGGGGCGGAGGCGGCTTCGTTCAGGGGCGGGAGGAGCGAGCAGATGGACGAACGCGAGACCAAGGACCGATCCGTACCCAGCGACGGCGCCGAGGCCGGTTCGCTGCCGGAGCCGCATGCCGATGGCGACAAGCCGACCGGACAGGCGGGGACCGGCCAGAGCGAGGGCCGAAAGCCGGCGCCGGACGACACCGGGAACTGATCCCGGCGCCGCCCGGCGGGCGGTGAGAGCCTAGTCCTGCAGGTCGGCGGGGACCTTGCCGCCATTCTGGGCAAGCTTCTTCATCACGGCCTTGTGCAGCGCGATGTTCTGTTCGGCGGAGCCGTCGGCGCCGGCATGGACGCCGAGTTCCGCACCGAGCTCCTTGCGGGCCGAAAGGCTGCTGTCGAGATCGATCAGCTGGAGCAGATCGACGATCGAGGTGCGCCAGTTGCTCGGCTTGCCGCGGGCGGCGGCCTTGGCGGTCAGGATCGCCTCGACATCCACCGGCTGCGGCGCGGCGGTCTGCGCGGCGGGGGTCGGCGCGACCGGGGCAGCGGCTGGCGTGGCAGCGGGGCGGGGCGCGGCGGCAGTCGGCGCAGCGGGCGCGGCCGGCTTGGCACCGCCGCCGCTGAACTGGCCGCCGAGGGGGCCGTGATCGCCGAAGATGGCGGTCTTGATCTTGTCGAAAAAGCTCATGCGTGAAACTCCTGTCCATCGGGCGTGGGGTGCGCGCCGCGGTGGGCAGACAATGATCGGACGGCGGAGAAGGTTGCGTCGGCGATACGATCGGCGGGCCTGAAAAGTCGTTGCACCACACGGCTTTCGCCGGCAGCGATCGGGCCATGAACGACACCGACGACGCGCCGGCGATCATCGCCCGGCTGGAGCTGAAGCCGCACCCGGAGGGCGGCTGGTACCGTGAGACGTGGCGGGCCGAGACCGCCACGCCGGGGACGCGGGCCGGCGGCACCGCGATCCTGTTCCTGCTGGAAGCGGGGCAGAGATCGCACTGGCACAAGGTCGACGCGGTCGAAATCTGGGCGTGGCATGCGGGCGGCCCGATCCTGCTGTCGACCGCGCCGGACGATGCCGGGCCGACCGACACGATCCGGCTGGGCGGCGACGTGCTGGCGGGCGAGGCGCCGCAGGGGATCGTGCCGGCGGGGCACTGGCAGGCGGCGCACGCCGCGGACGGTTGGGCGCTTGCGAGCTGCCTGGTGGTGCCGGGGTTCGATTTTGCCGGCTTCGTGCTGGCGCCGGACGGCTGGGCGCCGGGCGGGGCTGGCTAAGGTCGGTCGCACGCGGAAAGGTCGGTCGCGGACCTAAAGTCGGGAAGATCGCCTGGAGGACGTGCGACTTTCCGGCCGACTTTCCGGAAGACCGGCGGTGCGCCCGGCCGCACCGCCCAGCCCGAGGCGGGCGAGCAGAGCGGGGAAGCGGCGGATGCGCGGGCCGCGCGGATCGGCCGGCGTCGGATCGTAGTTGAACGGGCCGACGAGGGCGCCGTAGGTCATCGGATCCTGGTGCTTGAGCAGGAACATCAGCAGCCGATCCGATACGGTACGGCGGAAGCCGACGACCTCGCCCTTGTGGAAGATCGGGTTCTCGACCCCGTCGATGGCGCGTTCGAAGGCGACGTCGACCAGCCGCCGCGTCGCGACGGCCAGCGCCGCCTCCCATGCCTTGTCGAACTCGGCCGCATCGGCGCGGCGACGCAGGCGATAGGCGCTGTCCGGCGACATGAACACGCCGAGCGCGGCCTTCGTGACCGAGCCGGTATCCGCCAGCCCTTCGATGAACGCTTGCTGCTTTTCCGGCGTCCAGCCATCGTGGCGCGGGCGGACGGGCACGGCGGTGAAGTCAAGCGGATCGGCGGGGTCATCCGTCCGGCTTTCACCGGCTGGATCGGCGGCGGCGGGATCGGCCGGGACGGGGGCGTCGGCGGGAGGGGCGTCGTCGAGGGTGTCGCGGCCGGAGCGGCGCATGAGCGGGACCTTTCGGGCAGAGGCGGAGCAGGAGAGCAAGGCGCGGCGATGAGGGCGGGCGAGCGCGCGGGCCGAGTGCGGCCGGCGCGGCGTCACCAGAGGCCAAGGCGGCTCCGGCGGGCGAGCAGCGCCTCGGTCCGGGCGCGGCGGGCGCGGTGGGCGGCATCGTCGGCGGAGGCGGCGCCGATGCGGCCGGCGGCGAGATGATCCGCCCAGGCGCGGACGGCGGGGCGGGGATCGTCCGGCCCGTGGGGGACATGGACGTCCCACGCGGACAGAGCGGGGCGCGTATCGGGGCAGGCAGTCGGAATCATGGCCGTCCTCTCATCCAGCCGGGAGGACGGACCATGTATCGCGGGTACGGGGCTGTAGGACAGCCGGGACGGTGCGCGGGCGGTCCTGAGGTCGAGGTCCCTCACCCGCCCGACCGTCATGCTGAACTCGTTTCAGCATCCGTTGCACGGGGCGCTCGAGAAGTTCGGCGTGGTCGCGAATGGACCCTGAAACGAGTTCAGGGTGAAGGTTCAGTAAAGGGGCCCGTTGGATGAGCGGAGGGGCAGGGCGCCGATCAGTTGACGAAGATCGTGCCCTTCATCTTCTCGGCCGCGTCGGAGACGCGGGTGCTGCGGAAGTCGTAGGCGGCGTTGGGGGTGGACGGCGCGACGATGTGGAGCCGGGCGGTCTGGCCGGGGGCGAGGCGGACCTCGTTATGCACGACCCAGCCGGAATCGCTCTGCCGCACACGGGCATATTTGAAGAAGCGGTCAGAGGAGAAATTGTGCTTGCGGGTGCCGCTGTTGTGGAGGCGCAGCACGTAGGCGCGGCCCTGCTTGAGCGTGACGCGGGCGGGGATGAAGCGATCGTCCGTCACGGTGACGTTGATCGGGGTGGCCTCGCGCCAGTTCTGCGCCGAAGCGGCGGTGGGGAGAGCGAAGGCAATAAGGAACACCGCCCGTACATCACGTTTCATGGTCAGCACAGCTCCGTTTGGTTTCGCTGTCTAAAAGCCTCGAGTCCGACTTAGGATCCAGAAGACTGCTTTGCGGTTCTCTCATGCTGAGGGCTCATCCCTCTCACTGATCTGTGGATCCTGCGTCGCGGCAGCCCCGCTTTCGGCCGACAAGATAGGAGACTCTAATAGTTCCTGAAGGCCACCAACTGCCTCGATCGGGGTTGGATGCGTTGAGAACGCCAATAGCTTAGCGACCTCCGCCTCTCCCTCGTAAATTCGGATTGCTTCAGATCGAAGTGCGCTCTCCAACGCGGTAAGAAGCGTCACCCATCTATCTGCCCAGTCTAATGTTTCCTCGGACTGAGCTCGCTTAATGAGGGCATTCATGAATGACTTCTTGTAACTATCACCGATATTGAACGAGGACAGCGTTCCAGCAGAGTCTATAGCGTAGTCTGAGAACCAAGATGGCGAACTCTCATAAGAGTCTTTTATCCAGCTATCAGGAAAAAGACCTTCTATTCCAAACCTATCTCTGACCATAACGTACTGCTTATTAGCCTGAAACGGGATTGCCTTGTTCCCCAGAAAGCCCTGAAGATCTCTTCTACACTTGTCGCCTGCATCATCGCCATCGAGCATAACAACACAGGGACGTTCAACTCGAATAAATTGATAGGTTGCCCGAACAAACCCCTGTAAACCAGACACGCCCCCTTGATCGAGGAAGGAGACAATGCCTGATGTGATGATGGGAAAAACGACGGACAAATCGTTATCTTGGATAACTTTCGTTATGAAAGCCAGATACTCTCTGTCTGTCTCGCCTTCAACAAGAATGTTGAAGTGATTTAAGTTGTAGAAATCGCTAAATCGAACACCAAGGGATCGCCTGATACGGTCTGTTGCTTCGTGATAAGTCTTGAATGATTGGGTCTTGGTCCAGCCATCAACTCGTGAAACACCGATGATTTGACTTGGGTCCTGAGGAACAAACCCAAGAGAGTGGGTGGTGCAGATTACCTGTGACCGCACGCGCAAATCATCAATCAATCTATCACACTGTGAAGCAAGTTCTGGATGCAAATAAGACTCCGGTTCTTCTAAAAGCCACAGAACACTCTTGCCGTCGCTGATCTCTTCTGTTGTAATCCAGTTAAAAGCAGCTAGCAAAGCGGCTGACTGTATTCCCATCCCTTTGCTGAATATGCTGGTTTCATTAGGGTCGCTGAGAACGAAGTCCACCTCTTTAAAGAACCGACGCGGATCAGATGGGAAGCTAAAAGAACTCTTAACGTTATTCAGGCCAGCGTCTGACAAAGATCGATTCAAGCTTTTGGAGGCGTCTAGCATGACCTCTCTAATTAGCGAAAGGTGAGGACTTAGCGCAGAATACGCCTTTCGAAGCAAAAACGGCAGAACCAGCTCGCTGTAGAGTTGCTCTGTGCTCTTATCGGATGGTATGTAATGCACAGCAAATTTAGCAAATATTGCGTCAACAAACGCCCTTTCTAGCCGTGAGTATAGACTCTTTTCATTCGCTGGACTGGGGCGCTTTGAGTTTGGAAATACCCTATAAACAGGATTAGATGATGATGAGAACGTCAGATAAACGGTAAACTCGTTCTCGATTTGAGAAGAAACTCCAAGGAGATCGACGATCTGATTGAGGATGTTGACAAAGTCAGACTTGTCTTCCGGCTCGACCTTGAAGGTGAGCGCAATGTTCGTTCTATGTTGGGCCTGGCCAAAACTAAGATCATGCTCCCGAGAGTAGCCAAGTGAGTTATCGTATCCTGTGAAAAAGAGGCGTATGGCCTTGAGCAAATTTGTTTTGCCGGCGTTGTTAGGCCCGACAAGCGTAAGTCCGGCTCTTGTTTCAATAAGCGCTTCTTCGTGCACGGTTCTATAGTTCCGAATGCGTGCAGAAACTATGCGCAAAGCTACCTCCTAAGTACCTCTTGCTTACTTCATCTCGTAAGGAGCTCGCGCTCAGAATTCTAACGGAAGAACGTACGTCTAACCTGTAAGCTACAGCGATCAGCTCGTAAAAGCTATTCCGCCGCCACCCGCTCAACGCCCCGCGCCTCAAGCAACGGCTTGAGGTAGTGCCCCGTATAGCTGCGGGGCTCCTTCACCACGTCCTCCGGCGTGCCCGTGGCGACGATCTCGCCGCCCTTGTCGCCGCCTTCCGGCCCCAGGTCGACGATCCAGTCGGCGGTCTTGATGACCTCCAGATTATGTTCGATCACGACCACGGTGTTGCCCTGTTCGACCAGCGCCTGGAGGACCTCCAGCAGCTTGCGCACATCCTCGAAATGCAGGCCGGTGGTGGGTTCGTCGAGGATGTAGAGGGTGTTGCCGGTGGCGCGGCGGCTGAGTTCCTTGGCGAGCTTGACGCGCTGCGCCTCGCCGCCCGACAGGGTCGTCGCCTGCTGGCCGACCTTGACGTAGCCGAGGCCGACCTCCGCCAGCATCGCCATCTTGTCGCGGATCGGCGGGACCGCCTTGAAGAACTCGACCGCATCCTCGACCGTCATGTCGAGGACGTCGGCGATGCTCTTGTCGCGGAACTTCACCTCCAGCGTCTCGCGGTTGTAGCGCTTGCCCTGGCAGACGTCGCAGGTGACGTAGACGTCGGGGAGGAAGTGCATCTCGATCTTGAGCAGGCCGTCGCCGGTGCACGCCTCGCACCGCCCGCCCTTGACGTTGAAGCTGAACCGGCCGGGCTTGTAGCCGCGCGCCTGCGCCTCCGGCAGCCCGGCGAACCAGTCGCGGATCTGGGTGAAGGCGCCGGTATAGGTGGCGGGGTTGGAGCGCGGCGTGCGGCCGATCGGCGACTGATCGATGTCGATCACCTTGTCGAGATGCTGGAGCCCCTCGATCGTCTCATGGTGGCCGGCGAGCATGCGGGCGCCGTTCAGGGTGCGCGCGGCGGTGGCGTAGAGCGTGTCGATGGTGAAGGTCGACTTGCCCGATCCCCAGACGCCGGTGATGCAGGTGAAGGTGCCGAGTGGGATGCTGGCCGAGACGTTCTTGAGGTTGTTGGCGCGGGCGCCGCGGACGGTGAGCATGCGGCCGTTGCCCTTGCGGCGCTGGTCCGGCAGCGGCACGGCGCGGCGGCCGGTGAGGTAGTCGCCGGTCAGGCTGTTCTCGTTCGCCTCGATGTCGGCGAGCGACCCCTCGGCGACGATCGCGCCGCCGTGGACGCCGGCACCCGGCCCCATATCGATGATGTGATCGGCGGTGCGGATCGCATCCTCGTCATGCTCGACGACGATGACGGTGTTGCCGAGATCGCGCAGGCGCTTGAGGGTGACGATGAGGCGGTCATTGTCGCGCTGGTGCAGGCCGATCGAGGGTTCGTCGAGGACGTAGAGGACGCCGGACAGGCCCGAGCCGATCTGCGACGCGAGGCGGATGCGCTGGCTCTCGCCGCCGGAGAGGGTGCCGGAGGTGCGATCGAGGTTGAGGTAATCGAGCCCGACATTGTCGAGGAAGCCCAGCCGCTCGACGATCTCCTTGAGGATCGGGGTGGCGATCTGGCGCTGCTGGTCGGTCAGCGTGTCGGGCATGGCGCGGAAGAAGGCGAGCGCCGGGCCGACCGAGCGGCGGGTGGACATGGAAATGTCCTCGCCGGCGATCTTGACGGCCAGCGCCTCGGGCTTGAGGCGGGCGCCGTGGCAGACCTCGCACGGGGCGGAGGACTGGTACTTGGCGAGCTCCTCCTTCATCCACGCGCTGTCCGTCGCCGACATGCGGCGATCGAGGTTGCCGATGACGCCCTCGAACGGCTTGGATACCTCGTAGCTCTTGCGGCCGTCGATGAAGCGCAGGACGACGGGCTTGCCCTTGGTGCCGTGGAGGATCGCCTCGACCTGCTCGGGCGTCAGATCGCGCCACGGCGTGTCGATCGAGAAGCCGAGGTGGCGGGCCAGGCTGGAGAGGACCTGCATGTAATAGGGGCTGGGCGGGTTCGACTTGGCCCACGGCACGACCGCGCCCTTGGCGATCGACAGATGCTCGTTCGGGACGACGAGCTGCGGATCAAAATAGAGCTTTTCGCCGAGGCCGTCGCAGGCCGGGCAGGCGCCCTGGGGAGCGTTGAAGGAGAAGAGCCGCGGCTCGACCTCGGCGATGGTGAAGCCGGAGACGGGGCAGGCGAACTTCTCGGAAAAGACGATGCGGTTGGCGGGCACGCCGCCGACGCCGGCCGCGGCCGAGCCCTTGGCGGCGCCCTTCTTGCTGGTGCCCTTCTCAGGCGCGGGCGCCTCGCCCTCGCGGCCGGGGACGACGCCCTCGGCAAGGTCGACATAGGCGAGGCCCTCGGCGAGCTTCAGCGCCGCCTCGAAGCTTTCGGCCAGCCGCGTCTCGGTGCCCGGGCGGACGACCATGCGGTCGACGACGACCTCGATGTCGTGCTTGTACTTCTTGTCGAGCGCGGGCGCGTCCTCGATCTCGTGGAACTCGCCGTCGATGCGGACGCGGGTGAAGCCCGCTTTCTGCCACTCGGCGAGCTCCTTGCGATACTCGCCCTTGCGGCCGCGGACGGCGGGGGCGAGCAGATAGAAGCGGGTCCCCTCAGGCAGGGTCATGACCCGGTCGACCATCTGGCTGACGGTCTGGGCCGAGATGGGCAGGCCGGTCGCGGGCGAATAAGGCACGCCGACCCGCGCCCAGAGCAGGCGCATGTAATCGTAGATCTCGGTCACGGTGGCGACGGTCGAGCGCGGATTGCGGCTGGTCGTCTTCTGCTCGATCGAGATGGCGGGGGAGAGGCCCTCGATATGCTCGACGTCGGGCTTCTGCATCAGCTCGAGGAACTGGCGGGCATAGGCCGAGAGCGACTCGACGTAGCGGCGCTGCCCCTCGGCATAGATGGTGTCGAAGGCGAGGCTCGACTTGCCGGAGCCGGACAGGCCGGTGATGACGACGAGCTTGTCGCGCGGGATCTCGACGTTCACGCCCTTGAGGTTGTGCTCCCGCGCGCCGCGGACGGAAATGTGGGTCAGGGACATGGGCGTAGTTCTACTTCCGTTCTGGACGCGGTGCCAGAGCCGGAAATGGGCTGCACCACCGCCAAGCGCAAGCGCATCAACGCGTGCGAGCGGCTCTCCGCCACGCCAGTGAGCGGGCGTTCAGCAGGTGAAGGTCGGCCGTCCCGGCGATCGCGGCCTCGCCCAGATCGACCGCGCAAGCGAGCAGATCGGGCGCGGCATGGCGGTAGGCGGGTCGACCGCGGACATGATCGTACCAGGGACCACCGCACGCATTGTCGAGCAGGATGCGCTGAAAGCAGTGGTCGCGATCGACCGGCCAGCCACGTTCGCGGGCGAGCCCCGGCAGGGTCGTGCGGGTGAGGGCGAGCCAGCTTTGCTGCAGGACGGTCGCCGCTTGTTCTGCGCTCACGGGTAATCTGGCTTGGCGTCGCGTAAAAGGCAGGCCGGCGGCGGGCGTTTAGTGCGCCGCCGCCGGCCTTGGCCCTTAGCGGCTGACTACCGTGGTCGTCGTCTTCTCGGTGACGACCGGACGGGCCGCAGCGGTGGTGGTGCGCTTCACGGTCTTCTTGACCGGGCGGCGGACCGCCGTGCGGGTGCGGGTTGCGGCCGGGGTGGTGCGGACGGTTTCCGTCGTCACGGTAGTCGTCGGGGTCGGCGCGATCACGACCGGCGGCGCGCTACGCGCTGCCTGCGCGTCGGCGGCAGCGGAGGCCGCAGCCTGCTCGGCGGCTTCGGCGCGGGCGTTGGCGGCGGCGGCCTGCGCCTGCGCGTCAGCGACGGCACCGACCTGGGCATCGACGGTCGCGTTCTGGCGCTGCTGCGTGCGGCCGATCGCCGTGTCCGCAAACTGCTGCGCCTGGAGCGCGGCCTGGATTGCCTTCTGCTCGTGCCCGCTCTTCAATTCTTCCTGCGCAAGGCGCAACGAGGACTGGGCGCTGGCAACGGCATCGGGTGTAATCTCACCAGCGCGGACACGGCTGGCGGCGTCGATCTTGCCCTGGGCCTCGGCGATGGCGGCACGCGCGCGCTCCTCGTCGCCGGCAAGCGCCGGGGTCGCCGCGATCATGAGCGCCGATGCGGCGATCACGCCGCGCATCATATAAGCTACTTTACGCATGTTTGCTCCTCCTGAAGCTCAGGCCGCCTCAACGGGTGCTCAACAGGGTAGTTCCACGAAAAGAAAGGCGGCTCTGGACGGTGCGGGCAAGACCTTGATTAACAGAGAGACTTGCAGGCGGATTGTCAGATGAACGAGTTGTTCATCCCTAGGCAGGCTCTACCAGAAGACGGCATTTGCCAGACCGTGAAACTCTTTCGCACACTGCACGGTAAGTGCTTTTGCTGCGTTAATGTGTTTCCGACCTCGTCGAACAGAAAGGGGAGACGTCGCTCCTTGCGACGTCTCCCCCGACGGCTGCGTTGTGGTTTGCATGCAGCCTTACGGAAGGCAGGCTAATGCCAGCCGGGCGGGTTCAGCCGCCCGAGGATGTGGAGGTGCCGCCGCTGGACGCTGCGCCCGTCGTGGTGCTGCCAGCGCCGGTGCTGCCACCGGTCGATCCGGCGGTGCCGGTGCCCGTTCCCGCCGTCGTGCTAGGGGTGCCGGTCGAGGAATTGTCGGTCATGGCGCCGGATGTCGCGTCCGACGCGTTCATATCGGTGCCGCCCATCGAGGCATCGGCGTCCATGCCGTTCATGTCGCTCATGCCGCCGGTGTCCGTCGACGTATCGGAAGCGTTCAGGTCGGTCGTCGCACCCGCATCGGTGCTCTGGTTGGTGGCGCCGCCGCCGCATCCGGCGAGGGTCAGCGCGGCGAGGCCGACGACGGCCAGGCGGTGGAAGGACATTCGGGTCATGGCTTGCTCCGGGCTGTGGACGAATGACAAGTGCGGCGCCAACGCCTTGAATAAAGGGGCGTTCCCGTGGTTTCGCCGCCGGATGGGCGCGAGTGGGAGGTAGGTGGATGACGGTAACAAGGCGGCTGAGCACGGCAGGGCGGATCGCACTCGCGGGGCTGCTGTTGGCATCCGCAACAGGCTGCTCGCGACTGATCGCTTTCAACACGTTCATACCCAAGGACCCATCGGCCAAGCGCGTGCTACGCGATGTGCCGTTCGCACCGGGACCGCGCGGCATGCTGGACGTGTACGTGCCCGCCGGTCGCACAAAGGCGGTCCCGGTCCCAGTCGTGGTGTTCTTCTACGGCGGATCGTGGAAGGCCGGTTCGCGCGCCGGTTACGGCTTCGTCGGCCGGGCGCTGGCGGCGCGCGGCTTCGCGACCGTCATCCCGGACTACCGGCTGATGCCGGAGGTACGCTTTCCCGCTTTCCTGGAAGACAATGCCGCGGCGGTGCGCTGGGTGCGGGCGAACGCGCGCCGGTTCGGCGGGGATCCGGACCGGATCGTGCTCGTCGGCCATTCGGCAGGTGCGTACGATGCGGCCATGCTGGCGCTCGACCCGCAGTGGCTTGGCGCAGACCGCAAGGCGGTGCGGGGCTTTGCCGGGCTCGCGGGCCCTTACGACTTCCTGCCGTTCGACGATCCGGTGGCGGTGCAAGCTTTCGGCAGCTGGGCCAGGCCCGAGCAGACCCAGCCGGTCCACTATACGAGCAGCGACGATCCGCCGGCTCTGATCGCCTGGGGCGAGCGCGACGAACGGGTTCGGCCGGCGAACAGCATCGCCCTCGCGGCCGGGTTGCGTGCCGCGAACGTCGAGGTGGAGGAGCGTCGCTATCCGGGCGTCGGCCATGTCGGCATCCTGACCGCGATCGCAAGGCCGCTCCGCGGTCGCGCGTCGGTGCTGGACGACGTGGCAGCCTTTGCCGGACGCGTGAGCCGTTGATTATTGTGCAAGCCCGGAACCGGGCGTGGCACTGGCGGTTCGGGCGCTGAACCGGGCAGGGGGATCGAAGGAATGCGGCTCGAGATCGAGGCGGTGCTGGATTATGCGATGGAGCAGCCAGTCGACGTGCTGCTGGCCATCGAAGTGGCCGAGATGTTCGACCAGACGATCGTCGAGGACATGCTGACGATCACGGGTTCCGGGCCGTTGCGGCCGGTGCCGGGCGACGATGCGATCGGCCGCCGGACGTGGATGAACGCCGAAGGAGCGTACAACGCCCATTACCGCGCCGTGGTCGAACTCGATCGGATCACCGGGCCGCTGACCGGGCTCGGCTGTGCGCCGCGGCGTGAGCTGCCGGCCGGGGTGATCCCCTATCTCTGGCCGAGCCGCTATTGCGAGGCCGACCGGTTCGAGGCCTTCGTCAATCGCGAGTTCGGCGATGTGCAAGGCGGTGACCAAGTCCAGGCGATGGCCGACTGGATCCACGACCATCTCGATTATTGCGCCGGGACCAGCGACGCGAGCACCACCGCCGCCGACACGTTCGTCCGCCGTCAGGGGGTATGCCGCGACTTCGCGCATCTGATGGCCACCTTCGCGCGGGCGGCCGGCATCCCGGCGCGGCTGGTGTCCGCTTACGCCTTCGATCTGCAGCCGCCCGATTTCCACGCCGTGGTCGAGGTGTGGCTGGACGGGGGATGGCGGCTGGTCGACGCGACCCGGCTGGCTGAGCCGGAGGGCATCGTCCGGATCGCGGTCGGCCGCGATGCGACCGACATCGCGTTCATGACGGTGTTCGGGACGACCACGCTCAACAACCAGACGGTGAGCGTGAAGCGGCTGGACCAGGACTGAGCCCAATCGGCCCGCCGGCCGGGCGGTCGCTTCAGGCCGTTCGAGGCTGGGGAGTGCCGTCCGGGAGGTCTGCGGGTTCTGTGTCGCGCAGCCGGGCCGGCGGCACGTGGCGATCGACCACGAAGGCGGCGGCCGAAATCAGCACCGCGCTTACTGACAAAGCGGCGAAGAAGGGCACGACGCTGCCCTGACCCAGATCGAGCAGCGCGCCGCCGAAGCCGCTGGCGGCGATCGCGCCGACGCGACTGGTGAAGATGCCGAAACCGATCCCGGCGGACCGGCAGGACTGTGGGTAGCTGTACACCATGATGACGTACATCGTGGCGATCGAGGCGCTGAATACCGCGGCCGACACCGCAAGCAGGACGACGACCAGCAGTCGCTCACTGCTGTCGGGTGTGGGCGGCAGCCCTTCGACCGCGAAGCCGATCGCCACCATCAGCAGGAGCAACGTCGCGCTGAGCGTCAGGACGATCCGTCGCGAGCCGAAACGCCGCGTCAGCTCGCCTGCGGCGACCGACCCGACGATGGCGGTGATGCCCTCCGCCGATACGGCGTTGCCCGCCTGCTCCAGCGTGAAGCCGGCGGCGGTGAGGAAGGTCGTCGACCAATTGAGGATGCCATAGGCGACGAGCGCCGTCGCGGTGAAGGCGATTCCGACGCCGAGGTTGAGCCGCAGGTTGGTACGGTGGAGCACGCCGATCGACGGGCCCTCGACGGTGTCGGTGCCGTGGCGCTCGGCCACGAGCGAAATATCCTCGCCGAGTACCCGCCGGGCGGCGCGTGCCGCCTTTTCCGTACGCCCCTTCGACAGCAGGTAGGAGGGGCTGTCGCGCAGCACCGCAAGGACGATCACGACCAGCACCATCGTCGCCAGGCCGAACACCACGAAGGTGCCGCGCCAGCCGTGGATCGCGGCGAGATCCGGCCCGAGCCAGCCGACGACGGCGCCGCCGACCGGCGTGCCGACCGAGATCGTGCTGACCGCGACCGGGCGCCAGCGATCCGGCAGCCATTCGCTCGCCATCGCCAGCGAGTTCGAATAAGCGGCGCCGAAGCCGAGCCCGCCGACCATGCGCCACATCGCCATCGCCCAGACGCCGTCGGCGCGGCTGGCGGCGATCGTGGCGAGGGCGAAGGTGAGCGCGGCAAGCGCCAGCGTGTAGCGCCGGCCGATCACGTCGCCGAGCCAGCCGCCGCCCCAGGCGCCGATGCCGAAGCCGATCAGCGCCGCGCTCATGGCGATGCCGAAGGTGCCGCGGTCGACGCCGAAATCGGCGATGACGAGCGGCGCGACGATGCCGAGCAGCTGCATGTCGATGCCGTCGCTGACGAGCACCAGCATGCAGACGGCGACGGTCGCCCACTGGAAGGTGCGCATCGGCACGCGGGACAGCGCTTCGCTGAAGGTCGTGCCTGCTGACGTCGCCATGGCGGCGTTATCCTCCCTCGACTGTTATTGTTCGGACGAAGCGCCGGGCCGAAGCCGCGTGCCGCATCCTCATGCAAGTGATGGCGCCCATGTTGAACTGGCAACCAGCCGGTGTCGAGGGGACGATTTGGATTGCGCCGACGGCTCGACAGGCGCGGCGGGCCACGGCAAGGCGCGCGCCATGACTGCGCCACGCTTCGCCTTTTCGATCCACGCCACCGATGGAGCCGCGCGCACCGGCGCGATCGCGATGCGGCGCGGCGAGATCCGCACCCCCGCCTTCATGCCGGTCGGCACCGCCGCGACGGTAAAGGCGATGAAGCCCGCCGACGTGCGCGCGACCGGCGCCGACATCATCCTGGGCAACACCTATCACTTAATGTTGCGCCCCGGCGCGGAGCGGGTGGCGCGGCTGGGCGGCCTGCACGCCTTCATGGGCTGGGACCGGCCGATCCTGACCGACAGCGGCGGTTACCAGGTGATGAGCCTGGGCGACCTGACGAAGAAGAGCGAGGAGGGTGTCGCCTTCAAGAGCCACCTCGACGGATCGCGCCACATGCTGACGCCGGAGCGATCGATGGAGGTGCAGCGGCTGCTCGGTTCCGACATCGTCATGGCGTTCGACGAATGCACCGCCTTTCCCGCCACCGAGGGGCAGGCGGGGGCATCGATGGAGCGATCGATGCGTTGGGCGGAGCGGTCGCGGGCGGGGTTCGATGCGGGCGGCGCGCATGCCGAATGCTCGGCCCTGTTCGGCATCCAGCAGGGTTCGATGTTCGAGGGCCTGCGGCAGCGATCGAGCGAGGCGCTGACGGCGATCGGCTTCGACGGTTACGCCGTCGGCGGGCTGGCGGTGGGCGAGGGGCAGGCGGAGATGTTCCGCGTGCTCGACTTCGCGGTGCGGATGCTGCCGGCGGATCGGCCGCGCTACCTGATGGGCGTCGGCAAACCCGACGACATCGTCGGCGCCGTGGTCCGCGGCATCGACATGTTCGACTGCGTGCTGCCGACGCGAAGCGGCCGCAACGGCCAGGCCTTTACCTGGGACGGCCCGCTCAACATCCGCAACGCCAAGCATGCCGAGGATCTGACCCCGATCGATCCGGACTGCGGCTGCCCGGCCTGCAGGGGTTGGAGCCGGGCGTACCTGCACCACCTCGTCCGGTCCGGCGAGATGCTCGGCGCGATGCTGATGACCGAGCACAATCTGTGGTTCTACCAGGCGGTCATGGCGGCGCTGCGCCAGGCGATCGCGGAGCGGCGGGTGGCGGCGTTCGCGGAGAGCTTCGTGGCGCGGTACAGACGCGGCGGATAGGCGCTTCACGCTTCCCTAACCGTCCGCCGCTACGGATGCGGCGATGGACAGGGCACAGTCGAACCCGGCCTGGACGTGGCAACGGCCGGCGATCGGCGACCCGCCGGGCTGGGCGCTGCCCGCCGCCTGCGTGGCGCTCGCCGCCTTCCTGGTCCTCACCTTCGGGCCGGCCTTGTTCGGCGATGGCGACACCAGCTGGCACCTCGCGGCGGGCGACTGGATCCTCCGCCACCGGGCCGTGCCGCAGGTCGATCCATTCTCGCTGACCTTTGCGGGGCGGCCGTGGACGGCGCACGAATGGCTGGCCGAAATCGTCATGGCGGCCGCGCTCGCGGCGGGATCGTGGAGCGCGCTCGCGCTCCTGTTCGCGGGGCTGTTCGCGGTGACATTGCTGGTGATCGGGCGGTCGATCGGCCGCGGGCTGCCGCCCGTCGCGGTGCTGGTCACGTTGGCGCTGGTGACCACCGTACTGGCGCCGGGGGCGCTGGCCCGGCCGCATGTCATGGGCTGGCTGCTGCTCGCGTCGTGGCTGTCGATCCTGCTGCGCGCGCGCGAAGCGGGGCAGGCGCCGCCGCTGGCCGCGGCGCTGCTGATGCTGATGTGGGCGAACCTGCACGCGAGCTTCTTGTTCGGCTTAGGGCTGGCGGCGGCGATGGCGAGCGATGCGTTGATCGCGCGGGCGCGGCCAGCGGAGATGGGCCGCTGGGCGGCGTTTGGAATGCTGGCACTGGCGTGCACGCTGGCGACGCCGCACGGGCTGCACGGGCTGCTCTTCCCCATCCAGCTGAGCGCGATGCGCACGCTGCCGCTGATTACCGAGTGGTTGCCGACCAGCTTCGTCGATCAGCCGGGCTTCGCGCTGCTGATCGCCGCCGGGATCTACGCCATCGTCAAATGGCGGGTGCGCGTGCCGCTGGTCCGGGCTGTCATCGTGGTGGCGACGCTCATCATGGCGCTGGAGCATGCGCGACACCAGGCGATCTTCGCTATCGTCGTGCCGATGCTGCTGGCCGGCCCGATCGCTGCTGCGCTGCCTGAGCGGCAGGCCGGAGGCCGGCGCGGCTGGACTCTGCTGTCGGGCGTGATCGCCTGCGCCATCGTCGCGACAGTCGTGCGTCTCGCCTCCCCGGCCGTTGAGCAGGATGGGCCGACCAACCCGGTGGCGATGCTCGACAGCCTGCCGCCCGCCCTGCGCAATCGGCCGGTGATGAACGGTTATGCGTTCGGCGGTCCGCTGATCCGTCGCGGCATTCCGGCCTTTATCGACGGACGGGCGGACATGTACGGCGACGACTTCATGGAAGATTATGCGCGGATCGACGGCGGCGACATGGCCGCGTTCCGCCGCGCGGCCGAGCGGTATCGGATCGCATGGACGATCTTCGCGCCCGAGGCGCCGATCGCCGCCGCCCTGGACCATGAGCCCGGCTGGCGGCGGCTGAGCGGCGACCGCCGGGCGGTGGTGCACGTGCGGGTGCCATAGGCGGCTTAACGGTTTGGCGACGCCGGCGGTGGTAAGCGCCACCCGACCTGGGCGGGGGAGCAAGCGCGTTGGGGGAGGGCAATCCGGTGCTTGGCACCATCGGCGCGGCGCTGGCGCGCGCGATCGGCACGGTGCGCGATCACGCCGAACTGATCGCGATGCTCGGAACATCCGTCATGGTGATCGCGGCAGGCATCGCGACCGTTGGCGCAGCGATCTACTTCGCGGTACCTGCCGACCGCTGGCGGAGCCGGACGGTGCGACCGCGGGTGCTGGCGCGGGCGTTGCTGCCGAAACGGGTGGTGCGCAGCGCCTCGGGCCGGCTGGACATCGCGGCCATGCTGTTCAGCGTGTTCCTGGCCGGCAGCACGATGGGCTGGGCGCTGTTTTCGAGCGGCTATTTCGCGGAAGCGGCCGCCGCAGTGCTGGCGCGGACCCTGCCGGCGACGGCGCCCGGCGCGCTGCCCGCCTGGCTGTGCGGCGCGGTGACGACGGTGGCGCTCTACCTCGCCTACGAATTCGCCTACTGGACCGATCATTATCTGAGCCACCGCGTTCCGATCCTGTGGGCGTTTCACAAGGTTCACCACACGGCGGAGTCGCTGTCGCCGCTGACCAACTACCGGGTCCATCCGGTCGACACGATCGTCTTCTACAATATCGCCGCGCTCTTTACCGGGGCGGCCGCGGCGGTGCTCGGCTACCTGTTCGGCCGCCCGGCCGAAGCCCTTGCGGTGAGCGGCAGCAACGCGCTGGTATTCATCACCTCGATGTCGCTCTCGCACCTCCAGCATACCCATTTGTGGATCAGCCTGCCGGGCCGGCTGGGCAAATGGGTGCTGAGCCCGGCCCATCACCAGATCCATCATTCGACCGACGTGCGGCATTATGACCGTAATTTCGGCAGCACGACGGCGCTGTTCGACCGGCTGTTTGGCACGCTGCACCTGCCGGCGGCCAAGCGCGAGAAGCTGACCTTCGGGGTGACCGGCCTCGACTACGATCCCCACAGCATCACCGGCGCGGCGCTGATGCCGTTCGTGGATGCTGGCCGGCATGTCGGCCGCCGTTCGCGGCGGATGATGCCTGGCAAGCGCGCCGAAGCTGCGCCCCTGCCGGTCGCGAGTGGTGAAGCCATCGCGTAGATGAGGCTCGAGCCGGTGGAGCCTTTCCGCCGGCGGCGAGCACGCGGACGGCAAACCTGCTCCGTGCCGCTGTGGCCCAGACAATCAGTCGGCGAGTTCCGCCTTCAGGCAAAGTAGCCGCATTTACGCACAATTTCGGGCGCGGCGGTGGCCAAATGGTCGCCTTGGCACGATGCAGGTTAACGACATCGGCCAGCACGGGCCGCTAATCGGCGTCCGTCGCCCGCATACAACGTATGTGGGCGTCGGGAGTGACCGATGCCTCGCTATTACTGTCATCAACGGATCGGCGACACTCTGCTCCTGGATGAAGAAGGGGCCGAGCATCGTGATTTCGAGACTGCGTATCTGGCTGCGGTAACCGGCGCTCGCGATATCATGTGTGCGCAGGTGCGCGAGGGCAAGTTGTTCCTGGGGGAATCGATCGAGCTCTACGATGCCGCCGGCGGTCATATCACGACGATACACTTCTCGGACTTGGTGGACATCAACTCGACGTCGGAATGAACCGAAGCCGAGGGGTCACTAGCGTACACTTCAACAAATTCGGCTGTCACACTCACACAAGTTGGTGAACCAAGTAAACGACGGATGCAGCGTTTGTTCGCACTGCGGCAGACACCTGCGCCGAGACACGGAGAGTAGAGGGGAATGCATACCAGTCGCGCCACGCTCAAGCCGCTTGTCGACAAGCTTCAGCGTCTGGCGGAACTGTCGGAACCGGACGTGGCGGCTATCCACGCTTTGCCGCACGACCTGCGTACCGTCCGCGATGGCGAGCATCTGGTGCGGCAGGGAAGCAATCCCGAGCGCTGTTGCCTCCTGCTGTCCGGCTGGGCTTCGCGGCAGAGAACCACGGTGCAGGGCAGTCGTCAGATCCTGAGCATCCACATTCGCGGCGACTTCGTCGACCTTCAGAGCGCGCTACTGCAACGCGCCCAGGACGATGTGCAGGCGCTCAGCGCGTGCGAGGTTGCGACGGTGCCGAAGCAGGCGATCGTCGACCTGGCGTTTGCCCGTCCCGCCGTCGGCAAGCTGCTCTGGATCGATACCCTGATCGACGCGTCGATCGCACGCGAATGGACCGTCAACGTCGGTCAGCGGGATGCCCGGACGCGTATCCTGCACCTGCTGTGCGAGCTGTACGAGCGTCAGCGCTCGGCAGGTCTGGCTTCGGACAAGGAGTTCGAGCTCCCGCTCAGCCAGGAGGAGCTGGGCGATGCGACGGGCCTGACCGCGGTGCACGTCAACCGCACGCTGCAGTCGCTGCGCCAGGACGGGTTGTTCGAGCGGGAGAAGAGGTCGGTGCGGATTACCGACATCGCCACCATGAAGGCCCAGGCGGAGTTCGACCCGACCTATCTGCTGCCGGACGTGTAGGCGCTTTCGCTGGACTCCCGGCGAGGAGCAGGTCGGCCGGTGCCCGCGATCAGTCGCGCGGGACGCCCGTGGTGCCGAAGCCGAACTCCAGGAAGCTCGGGATCGGGCCGTTCCAGCCGTCGTCCGGCTGCTCCGGCTCCGGCTGGCGACCGCGGCGCTGATCCCGGCGCGGCTCGGCGGAGCGGGGCTCCGGCTCGCGGCGCGGTGCCGCTTCACGCGGCTCTTCGCGACGAGCGGCGGGCTCGCGCGGTGCGCGCTCCTCCTGACGGGGACGCTCTTCCTGGCGGGGACGGTCCTCGCGCTTGCGGCTGCGGTCGCGGCGCGGTGCCGGGGCGGACGCCTCGCTTGCGCCTTCGGCCGCTGGTGCCTCGGGCGCAGCCGGGGCGGGCTTGCCGACGCGGGGAATGGCGTGGCCGGAAAGCTTTTCGATCGCGGCGACGGCTTCGGCGTCGTCCGGCGTGGCCAGAGTGAATGCCTTGCCCGTCGCGCCGGCGCGACCGGTGCGGCCGATGCGGTGGACATAATCGTCCGGGTGCCACGGCACGTCATAGTTGATGACGTGGCTGACACCCTTGATGTCGAGACCACGGGCGGCGACGTCCGAGGCGACGAGGATGTTGATCTCGCCCGCCTTGAAGCGGTCGAGTTCGCGGATCCGTTCGGCCTGCTCCATGTCGCCGTGGATCTGGCTGGCCGCGAAGCCGTCGCGGCGCAGTTCGTTGGCGAGATCGCGGACGGTCGTCTTGCGGTTCGAGAAGATGATCGCGGTGCGCACGTCGTCGGCGCGGAGCAGGCTGCGCAGCGTCGACTTCTTGTCGCGGGACGAGGTTTCAACCAGCGCCTGTTCGATCTGCATGTTCTGGCTGGCCGGGCGCGACACCTCGACCTGCTTGGGGTTGGACAGGAAGCGATCGGCGAGCTTTTTGATCGGTGCCGGCATCGTCGCCGAGAACAGCAGGGTCTGCCGCGTCGGCGGCAGCTTCGTGCAGATTTCTTCGATGTCCGGGATGAAGCCCATGTCGAGCATGCGATCGGCCTCGTCGATCACCAGGATCGAACATCCGGACAGGAGGATCTTGCCGCGCTGGAACAGATCCATCAGTCGACCCGGCGTGGCGATCAGGACGTCGACGCCCTTTTCGAGTGCAGCCTGCTGATCGCCCATCGATACGCCGCCGATGAGGAGGGCCATCGAGAGGCGGTGATACTTGCCGTACTTCTCGAAATTCTCGGCAACCTGGGCGGCGAGTTCGCGCGTCGGCTCAAGGATCAGCGAGCGCGGCATCCGTGCCCGGCTGCGTCCGTGGGCGAGAATATCGATCATCGGCAGCACGAAGCTGGCGGTCTTGCCGGTGCCGGTCTGGGCGATACCGATCAGATCGCGGTTCATCAGGATCGGGGCGATCGCCGCCGCCTGGATCGCTGTCGGCTCGGTATAGCCGGACTCCGTGACGGCACGGAGCGTTTCGTCGGAAAGGCCGAGATCGGCGAAGGTCATGGGGTATCCGAATGGGCGGCAGGCGCATGGGGGCCCGCATCGACGCCGCGCTTGCTCAAGTGAGGCTGATTTGTCAAGGGAATGGCGCTGATCCGAGCGCGATCATGCGGCATGAAAGGCATCGGCGCGGCAGGCGATGGCAGCCGCGCAGCCATTCGAGAGCTTCGCGACGGGCGGCGCGATCACCTCCAGCACATGGAAGTCGTGGGCGTTGGTGCCCGGCTTCGTCTCCGGATGCGGGTAGTAGATCAGTCCGGGATAGTAATGGCCGTCATAGCAGAAGCAGCAGCGGACGAAGGAGAAGGTCTCTGGTCCGATGCGGGCGGTGGGATCGGGCTGGTCGTCGCTCCAGGCGACCGCCTCCGCGGTAAAGTCCGGTAGGCCGAGCCTGAGCGGGTAGGGCAGCCGGAGGTTGATGGTGCCGAGCACCCGGCCGGGCACGAGCGCGTCGAGATCGATGCCGCGGTCGCGGAAATGGCTCTCCTGCAGGCGCAGCGTCGCGTCGCTGAACGGGGAGGGGGCGTCGGCTCGTCCGACGGCGGCACCCGAGGCGAACTGGAAGCCGCTGCCGACGCTGCCGGCGTGGATTACCTCCATCCATCCTCCCCCGCTTGCGGCAGGAGGGTGGGGGGAAGCCGCCGCCTGCGCAAGCGCGGGCGCCCGGCGTCGGATCAGGCGGCGAAGCGTTCCTCTTCGATCGCGAGCCGCTCCAGCGTGCTGTAGAGCGTGTCGGCCGACATGAGCGACGGATCGAAGCCGCTGTCGCGGGCGATGTCGCCATAGCGCTCGGCATCTTCGGCCTTCGTGCCGACGAACGCCATCGACCAGTTGGCGAAGGAGCGGGCGGGCGTCGGCTCGAAGGCGAGCAGGGAAACCTCGCCGTGGCGGGGATCGCGCTGGATCCGCTCGAACGTGGTCTCGATGGCGCGCCGCGGGCCTTCGAGCACCTGGCCGAAGCAGCCGGCGTTGAACATCAGCGCGCCGGACACCTCGGCGCGGGCGTTGTTCTGACGGCTGGTGGCAAGGATGCCGCGCATCGCGGCTGCCTGGACGTCGGCATCGCCGCGGATGCGATTGCGGCTGTAATATACGAGGCGGTGAAGATCGTCGGACACGGGCAATGCTCCCTAGCTGGCGGAGTGGGTCGGTTGGGCCGCGAGCAGGCTGGCGGCGTCGGTGGCGGAGATCGGACGACCGGTCAGATAGCCCTGGACCTCGCAGCAGCCCTCGGCGCGGATCGCGGCAAGCTGCTCGGCGGTCTCGACACCCTCGGCGGTGGTCTTCATGCCGAGGCTCGCCCCGAGGCCGGCGACCGCACGGACGATGGCGCCGCACTCCGGATTGTCGCCCATGCCGCGGATGAAAGACTGATCGATCTTGATCTTGTCGAACGGAAACTTCTGGAGATAGCTGAGCGACGAGTAGCCGGTGCCGAAATCGTCCATCGAGATCCGCACACCGATCGCCCGCAGCCGATTGAGCGCGACGAGCACCGCCTCGGTATCGTTCAGGAGCGCACCTTCGGTGATTTCGAGCTCCAGTCGGTCTGGCGCCAGGCCGCTGTGGGCGAGCGCCGAGGCGACGGTCTCGACGAGCTTGCCGCTGTGGAACTGTACCGGGGAAAGGTTCACCGCGACCGATACGCCCTCCGGCCACGTTGCCGCCTCGACGCAGGCGGTGCGCAGCACCCACTCGCCGATCGTACCGATGACCCCGATCTCTTCGGCCAGCGGAATGAACTCGGCCGGCGGCACGAGACCGCGGGTCTCGTGGGTCCAGCGCAGCAGCGCCTCGAACCCAACGATGCGGTTGCCGGCCAGTTCGACCTGAGGCTGGTAGAGCAGGTGGAACTGACGCATCGCCAGCGCCCGGCGCAGATCGATCTCCATCGCGCGGCGGGCCTGCATGCGGACGTCCATCTCGCGTTCGAAGAACCGGAAGGTCCCGCGGCCGTCGAACTTGGCGCGGTAGAGCGCGAGATCCGCATTCTTGAGCAGGATTGCGGCGGTGCTGCCGTCGGAAGGCGCGACCGCAACGCCGACGCTGGCACCGACGTTGATCATATGGCCTTCGAGCACATAGGTGCGCCCGATCAGGTCGACGAGACGCGCGGCGAGCGCTTCGGCCGCCTCGGGCTGCGTTCCACCGCGCTGGACGATGGCGAACTCGTCGCCGCCCATCCGCGCCACGAGCGCATCCTCGCCGGCCGCATCGCACAGCCGTTCGGCAACCCGGCGCAGCAGGGCGTCACCGATCGGATGGCCGAGCGAATCGTTCACCGCCTTGAAGCGGTCGAGATCGATGCAGAGCACCGCGACCGCCTCGTCACCGCGCTGCAGCGTATCGGCGAGGCCGACCGCCAGCGTATCGCGGTTGGCGAGGCCGGTGAGACCGTCTCGGCGGGCAAGCTCCGCATTGCGGACGCGGCTGCTCACATCGTCGAAGGTGATGAGCGTGCATCCGTCGCTCAGCACGTCGGCCGCAAGGCTGACGATGCGGCCGTCCGAGAGATGCAGTTCCGGGATCGAGCGCGGGGCGGACACCGCGAGCAGATCGGTGTCCGCGTGGACGCCGGCTCGTGCCAGGAGTTCGTTCAGGCTGGCGCCCTTGACGTCGGCATGGCCGAAAAGCCGGCCGGCGCTGGCATTGGCAAAGGCGATCTGTCCGGCGGGATCCAGGATCAGGACCGGCATCGACATCTCGGCGAGCGCGACGGACGTGAGCGCCGGGTCCGCAAAGCGGGCGGCCTGCATTGCAGCAACCATTATCCTCGTCCGTGTTCGGCGCGACCAGGCTGACTTTGCACGGCATTGTAAAATCAAAGGTAAATACGGTTACCGATCGCAACCGGCGAGATCGACAACCGTCCGACCGTGGCCGGAGGCGCAGCGCGATTGAAAGCGACACGCGGCTGCGGCATGGTGGCGCCGGCCGCCTGACGGGTGGCCACGTCTTCTCGAAAGCCGATCCGGAGCCCTGACGATGCGCTTTCCCGACACGCCGAACTTCCGCGGTTTCTTCGCGCCGTCAGGTGTCGAAGCGGAGGTCGGCCACCTGCCGGTCATCGACGGCGCGGTGCCGGCGGATCTGGACGGCGCCTTCTACCGCGTCGCCCCCGACCCGCAGTTCGGGCCGATCGCCGGCGACGACATCTGGTTCAACGGCGATGGCATGGTGACGATGTTCCGCTTCAAGGGCGGCGAGGTTTCGATGAAGCAGCGTTGGGCGCGAACGGAGAAGTTTGCGCTGGAGCAGGAAGCGGGCCGGGCGCTGTTCGGCGCCTATCGCAATCCACTGACCGACGATCCCAGCGTCAAGGGCAAGGTGCGCGGGACCGCCAACACCAACGTCATGGTGCATGGCGGCAAGCTGTTGGCGTTGAAGGAAGACAGCCCGCCGGTGCTGATGGACCCGGAGACGCTGGAGACGATCGCCCCTGTCTATGATTTCGGCGGAAAGCTGACCAGCGAGACGTTCACCGCCCACCCGAAGATCGATCCGAACACGGGCGAGATGCTGGCCTTCGGCTATGCCGCCAAGGGGCTGCTGACCCGTGATATGGTGTTCTACACGATCAGCCCGGCTGGCGAGATCACCAGCGAGGTGTGGTTCGAGATCCCTTATTATTGCATGATGCACGACTACGGGATCACGAAAGACTACGTGGTGTTTCACGTCGTGCCGATCACGTCGAACTGGGAGCGGCTGGAAAACAAGCTGCCGCATTTCGGGTTCGACCGGAACAAGCCGATCCACCTCGGCGTCCTGCCGCGCGGCGGCTCGGCCGAGGACATACGCTGGTTCTCGGCACCGAACTGCTTCGCGAGCCACGTCATGAACGCGTTCAACGAGGGCACGAAGGTGCACTTCGACACGCCGATGGCCGAGGGCAACATGTTCCCCTTCTTTCCGGACATCGAGGGGGCGCCGTTCGAGCCGAAGAAGGCCGCATCGCGGGTGACGCGGTGGACGGTCGACATGCTCGGCAACAGCGACGACATCGAGATGAACCGCCTGACCGAACTGGTCGGCGAGTTTCCGCGCATCGACGACCGCTTCGCCGGCAAGAAATACCGCCACGGCTTCCTGCTGGTGCAGGACATGGAAAAGCCGGTGGACCTGCCGGGCGGCCGATCGGCATCCGGCATGATGATGAACACGCTTGCCCACATCGACCATGAGACGGGCGAGACCGACACCTACTGGGTCGGACCGGTCTCCTCGCTTCAGGAGCCGGCCTTCATTCCGCGGCCGGGGTCCACCGAGGAGGGCGACGGCTATCTCGTGGTGATCGAGAACCGGCTGGCGGAGATGGGTTCGCGGCTGCTGCTGTTCGATGCGCTAAGGGTGTCGGCCGGCCCGATCGCGACCCTGCAGATCCCGTTCCGGATCCGCCAGGGGCTGCACGGCAACTGGTCGCCGGCGGAGAAGATCGCCGCCTGAGCGAGGCGCCGGTCCGGCCTGACAGTCGGACCGGCGGCTTCGGGGTTCAGGAAGGCCGGGCCTAGAAGCTGATGCCTGCCCGCGCCACGATCGCGGCACCGGCATCCCGGCGTAGAGGCTGGGGCACGCCGGTGCGCGATCGGGCGATGTCCGTGTCCGAATAGGTCAGCGACAGCAGCACCGGCCCGGCGATGCGGCGGACGCCCAGCGCCCAGTCGATAAAGGTGGAGTCCGGCCGCAGCCGCGCGGCGCGCAAGGGATCGTCAGTCTCGCCGCTAGTCCGGCCGACATGCGCGGCGAGCGACCAGGGTGAGCGCGGCAAACCGCCTTCGGCACCGATGCGGGCGTAGACGACGCTGCCGCCGAGTGCGCGCTGCGGTGGTGCATAGCGCAGGCTGGCAGCGATCGTCAGCGGCCCGATCAGCGTATCGGCATGCGCCGCGCCTTCAAAGTAATCCAGCGCACCCTGGCCACCCGCGAAGCCGCGCCACGCGACCTCGCCACGCAGCCGGCTCGGCCCGAGGTTCGCGAGGTAGCTGGCCGCGGCGGTGACGCGCAGGTCCGCGCCCCCATGGCGCGGAGCGTTCCTTAGGGTGGCGGCGCTGATATCGAACATCGGTCCGGCCGTGCCGACGCCGATCCCGCCCTCCAGTCCGGCGCGACCGCCGGACATGCTCAGCCCGCGCTCGCGCAGGTCGGTCGCGGCATCGATCCAGACGTGCGGGGCCTGCGCCGCAGCGGGCGCGGCGACGCAGGCGATGCAGGCAAGGAAGGCGTGGCGGATCAATCGCCAGAAGCCAGTCGCGATTTGCCATTGAGCGCGGCGAGCAGGGTCGCTTCGTCGCGCGCGGCGGTCTCCACGAGCACCCGGCCGACCTTGTGGTGGTGGCGCTCGACGTCGGCGGCGATGCCGGTGCGCGTCTCCATGCAGCCGCCGGGGCGGAAGCCGGAGGCGATCGGGACCGGTGCGAAGTCGCGGCCCGGACCGGCGCCCTCGGCGACGGTGCGGGAGATCTGCGCGAACGCCTCCCAATGGCAGCGGGCGTTGCCCTGGCGGGTGCCGGGCGAAATGCCGCGCTCATCCGTACGGACCTTCAATGCAGCGCTATAGTCGGCACGGACCGGCCCGGACGTGCCGGCCACCGTTACGCTGTGGGTCATGCCGGGGTTGCTGCCGGCCAGCAGCGCTAACGCTATCAAGCTCATCATGGTCAGGGTTCCTCTGCGTTGTCCGCGATCATGGTCGCCGCGGTTCTCCCGATTTCGAGCCTGGGAATTGCTCGCGTGTTGCCGGTGCGTTTCGAAGCACAATGCCACGGAGGCGTGCAACCACGGACGGCAACGCCGAGCGGACACAAGCAGAGCGCTTGCCTGCATGGCATCCGGCACGGCATGGGAGCGGCATGGCCGGCCACGCACATCATCACGATCGCCACGACGATCACGGCAGCGATCATGGTCATGGCGCGGCCCACGGCCACAGCCATGGCCATTCGCATGTACCGGCCGATTTCGGGCGGGCCTTCCTGATCGGAACGGTGCTGAACGTCGGCTTCGTGGTGGTCGAGGCCGGGTACGGGTTCGCGGCCAACTCGATGGCCCTGGTGGCGGACGCCGGGCACAACCTGTCGGACGTGCTCGGGCTGCTGGTGGCGTGGGGCGCGGCCTCGCTGTCGCGGCGGCGGCCGAGCACCTATTACACCTACGGGCTGGGGCGGTCGTCGATCCTGGCGGCCCTGTTCAACGCCGTATTCCTGCTCGTCTCGGTCGGCGCGATCGGGGTCGAGGCGGTCCGGCGGCTGACCGATCCGGAGCCGATCGCGGCGACGACGGTGATGGTCGTCGCCGGCATCGGCATCCTCGTCAACGGCTTCACCGCCTTGCTGTTCGCGCGCGGGCGGCACGACGACATCAACGTGCGTGGCGCCTTTCTCCACATGGTCGCGGATGCCGCCTTGTCGGCGGCGGTGGTCGTGGCGGGAGCGGCGGTGATCTGGACCGGGTGGCTGTGGCTCGATCCCCTGACGAGCCTGGTGATCGTCGCGGTGATCGTGGCGGGGACGTGGGGGCTGCTGCGCGATTCGCTCACCATGGCGCTGGACCGGGTGCCGCCGGGGATCGCGCCGGACCGGGTCGAGGCCGAACTCGCCAGCCTGCCCGGCGTCGATCATGTCCACGATCTCCACATCTGGCCGATGAGCACGACCAAGGCGGCGCTGACCTGCCACCTGGTCATGCCGGCGGGCTGCCCCGGGGATGCCTTCCTGCACCAAGCGAGGGCGATGCTACACGACCGCTTCGGCATCGCCCACGTGACGATCCAGATCGAGCGCGACGAGGATCTGGCCTGTCCGCAGGCGCCGGTCGAAGCCGTCTAGCGACGAAGCCGCACGATCGGACGAAGCCTGCACGGGCCGCGACGAAGACGTTTGCCCGCCGCTCCGTCGCAATCCGCGTCGGCTGTGCAGCAAAGCACATCGGCCGACCCGCCCTCCGCTGTATCGGGGCTGCAACGCAGCAAACCCGATCACGAAGGACCCCGGACAGTGTCTCGCCATCGCCCTCACACCCAGCGTTCGAAGCTGATCGGTACCGTGCCGGTCGCCTTGCTCGTCGCCGTGCTGGCGGCGGTGGCCGGTTCTTCGCCATCGACTGCCAGTGACCGCATCGCAGCCGCGCCCGAGGCGCAGAGCTACGCCTGGTCGCTCGATCAGGTCCGGGTGCTGATCGGGGCGGTCGAGGTTTCGCGGCGCCACGGCCTGGACCCGGCTGCCTATGGTCTTGCCGCCCTTCGTGCCGAACTCGTGCTGTGCGAGCAGCTGTGGAACACGCCGGGCAGCCGGCAGCTCGATACGCTGGCGCGCACCGCCGCGCTGGCGCTGGCCAACGACTATCGCCGGCTGAATGCCCGGCGCGGCGCCCCGGTGGCAGCGGCGGAGCTCGACGCGGTGCTCGGCGCCGGGCGGGTCGGTCCGTGGCTCGCGGCGATGGCGCCGGCTGACCGGAGGGCTTCGTGATGGCCTATCTGGCGTTCGATTTTGCGGGCGAAGCGCCCCATGCCCCGGCGGCCATCGCCGGGCCGACCGGGTTCACCGCGACCGAGTGGGCGGTGATCCGGCTCGCCCGGATCGATCCGATCGCGACCGTGCGTCCGCCTTCTACGCTGGGAGGGCTCATGCGGCGGTTGTTCGGATTGCCGGCGGCGAACCGGCTTGCCGATCCGCGGCTGGAAGCGCTGCGCCAGGCCGCGGTGCGGTGCCGCCACGGCCGGGCGCTGGACGTCGGCCAGATGGAGGCACTGCTCGCGCATGGCTTCCGGTTCGAGCAGATTGCCAGCCTGTTCGCCGACGAGCCCGTGCGGGTCAGGTGACGCGGCCGCGCGCGGCGTAGCGCGGATCACGCCAAGCGCCGCTCGCCATCACCTCGCCAAGAATGGCGACCGCCTGCCAGACATCCTCGTAGCCGAGGTAGAGCGGTGTCAGGCCGAAGCGGGCGACGTCGGGCGTGCGAAAATCGCCGATTACCTTCCGGGCGATCAGGGCCTGGACGATAGCGAAGGCGTGATCGTGCGCGAACGAGATGTGGCTGCCCCGGGCCGACGGATCGGTCGGTGAGATCAACGTCAGCTCCGGTGCGCGGTCGGCGACCCCGGCGGCGAACAGATCGAACAGCCGCGCCGACTTTGTGGCGATGAGCGCGGCATCCGCCTCCAGCATCAGGTCGACGCCGGTCTCCAGCGCGAGCAGGCTCAGCATTGGCGGCGTGCCGGCGAGGAAACGATCTATGCCGGGCGCGGGGGCGTAGTCGTCAGTGAAGTCGAACGGCGCGGCATGGCCCATCCACCCGGCGATCGGCGAGACGAGCTGCGACTGCAGGGCCCCGGCGGCGTACAGGAAGGCGGGCGCGCCGGGACCGCCGTTCAGATATTTGTAGCCGCAGCCGACGGCGAGTTCGACGCCGTCGCGGCCGAGATCGAGCGATATCGCGCCGACGCTGTGGCTTAGATCCCAGACGATCCGGGCGCCGCGTGAGGATGCCAGTGCGGTCAGCGCGGCCATGTCGTGGCGGCGACCGCTGCGATAGTGGACGTGGGTGAGCACCGCGACCGACGTCGCCGGTCCGAAGGCGTCGGCGAGCTCTTCCGTTGCGACGACGCGCAGCCGCCGCCCGAGCAGGGCCGCAGCCTCCCGCGCGATGTGGAGGTCGGTCGGGAAGTTGCCGGCTTCGCACAGGATCTCCGCACGATCCGGGCTGAGCCGGGCGGCAGCGACGATCAGTTTGAACAGGTTGACGGAAGTCGAATCGGCGACGATCACCTCGCCGGGGTGGGCGCCGATCAGTCGGCCGATCTTGTCGCCGATCCGCTGCGGCGCGCCGATCCAATCATGGCCATTCCAGCTGCCGATCAGGTCGGCGCCCCACTCGCGCTCGACGATGTCGGCAACGCGGGCGGGCGTGGCTTGCGGCAGCGCGCCCAGCGAGTTGCCGTCTAGGTAGATGAGGCCGGGCGGCAGGCGGAAGCGGGCGCGGAACGGTCGGAGCGGATCGGCCGCATCCATCGCGCGCGCTTCGTCGAGGGTGGGGAAGGACATGTCTCGACTGTTGCGGCGTGAAGGCGGCGCAGGCAAGCTCCGGCGCCGGGGGCAAAGCGAACAATCCACGTCATAGGAACGTCGGCGTGTCCATGCGCCTTGCCCGAGATGCAGGAGGCTGCTGGTGCACGACGCGACGGTGAGCGAGATCGGGGCACAGGAGCAGGCACGCGATCGCGGGCTGCTGCGCGCGGTCGGGACGTGGGGGTTGGCGGCGAGCATCGTCAACGGCGTGGTCGGTGCGGGCATCTTCTCGCTGCCCGCCGCGATGGCCGCCGCGGCGGGTGCGCGCGCACCGCTAGCCTATGTCGCCTGCGCCATCGCGATGGCGGCGGTGGTGATCTGCTTTGCCGAGGCGAGCCGCCGGGTGCCGACCAGCGGCGGCGCTTACGGCTATGTCGAGGCGGCGTTCGGGCCGCTGGCGGGGTTCGTGGCCGGCGTGCTCTTATGGTCGTCCAGCCTGCTCGCCTGTGGCGGGATCGCGGCGGCCTTGGTCGACGGGATCGGCGCGATGGTGCCGGCGCTGGCCGGCGCCGGCGCGCGGGTCGCGCTGATCGTGACGGTGATCGGCGGGCTGGCCTGGGTCAACATCGTCGGCGTGGCGCCGGCGGCGCGCTTCATCGGCGGCATCACGCTGGTCAAGCTGGTGCCGCTGGCGATCTTCGTCGTGGTCGGTGGGATCGCCTTGATGGGCATGCCGGCGGCCGCCGCCGTGCCGCCGGCGCCGGCCGAGGGGTTCGGTCGGGCGGTGATCCTGGCGCTGTTCGCCTTTTGCGGGATGGAAACGCCGCTCGCCGCCAGCGGCGAGGTACGGGACCCCGAGCGGACGATCCCGCGCGCGCTGTTCCTCTCGATGGGCTTCGTCGTTGTGCTCTACGTTTCAATCCAGCTTGTTGCGGAGGGCCTACTCGGCGATCGGCTGGCGGGATCGCGCACGCCGTTGGCCGATGCGATCGGCGTGGTGAGCCCGGTGCTGGGCGTCGTCCTGCTGGTCGGGGCGTCGCTCTCCCGGCTCGGCTGGATCGCCAGCGACATCTTCGGCGCGCCGCGGGTGCTGTTCGCCTTTGCCCGCGACCGGCTGCTGCCCGAGCCGCTGGCGGCGGTCCATCCCCGCACGCGGACGCCGCACGTCGCGATCCTGGTGCACTGCGTGCTCGCGATCCTGCTGGCGGCGACCAACACGTTCGAGCAGTTGGCGGTGCTGTCGACGCTGGCGACGGCGGGGCTCTACTTCCTCGCCTGCGCCGCGGCGTGGCGGCTGGGGCGTACCCAGGTCGCGATCTTCGGTGCCCCGGCGCCGTTCCGGATGCTGCCGGTGGCGGCGGCGCTGGCGATGGCGTGCATGGTCGCGCTGGTGCTGTTCGCGGAGTGGAACGAGATTGCCGGGTTCGCCGCGGTGATCGGCGGTAGCGTGCTGTTCTTTCTCGCCAACCGCGCGCTACGGCTTCGCGCCGCCGGCTGAGGCCGGCAGGCCGAGCGCGCGTTCGATCTCGGCACGCTCCGCGCCCCACGCCGCGGTGCCGGGGGCGATCAGCTCGACATGTCCCTCGTCGGGCACGATGACGCGACGGACGTCGATCCCGCGCGCCTTGGCCTTCGCTTCGTAGGCATCCGCAAAGGCCGGCGGGGCGATGCCGTCGCGGGTGGCGTTGACGAGGATCTGCGGTGTCGGGAACGGCAGCATCGCGGCTGGCGAGGTATCGCCATAAATGTCGGCCCGGCCCGCACCGGTGAGCTTGTGCACCGCCTCCACGCCGCACGTATCGCCCGGCGGGGTTTGCGCCGCTTCGAGGTCGGGCAGGCCGCCGATGCTGATCGCGGTCGCGATCCGCAGCGGGTTCGCGGCGTGGAGCGGGCTGGCCTCGGCGATCTGGGGCCGAGCCGCCAGCCAGAGCGCGAGGTGTCCGCCGGCCGAGTGGCCGAACGCAACGATGCGGTCGGTCTTGAGCTTGTAGCGCGGACCTTCGCGGCGGAGGGCGTCGGCGGCCGCCGCGACATCCAGGAAGGTCCCGGGATAGCCGCCGCCGGGCCGATCGACGCCGCGATATTCGACGTTCCACACCGCGATCCCGCGGCTGCGCAGGTCGGCGGCGATGTAGTTCATGATGTCGGCCTCGGCGATGTCCGTCTGCCAGCAGCCGCCATGGACCATCAGCACCACCGGGTGCGGCCCCGCACCCTTGGGTAGCCACAGGTCGACGTGCTGGAGCGGCGCCTTGCCGTAGGCGATGCGGGTGTCGGCGGCGGGGCGGGGGCGATCGAGCAGGTCAGGCCACTGCATCGTCGCCGCCAGCGCGCCGCTCGCGGCGATCAGCGCGGCGCCGGCGGCGAGCGTTGCCTGCAACGGCCTGATCGGATTGGTCACTTAGCAAACTCCATAGCGCCCAGGCCCATCTCTCTACCGGCCATGTCGGCTCGTGTGGAGAGAGACATGGGCGTTCGCCTTCCGGAGGGGCGATGGTCCATCAGCAGGCCACGACGTTGACCGCGAGTCCGCCGAGCGAGGTTTCCTTGTAGCGTTCGTTCATGTCGGCGCCGGTCTTGCGCATCGTCTCGATCACCTGGTCGAGGCTGACGCGGTGCGTTCCGTCGCCCAGCAAGGCGAGGCGGGAGGCTTCGATCGCCTTAATCGCACCGACGGCGTTGCGTTCGATGCAGGGTACCTGGACGAGCCCACCGACGGGATCGCAGGTCAGGCCGAGATTATGCTCCATGCCGATCTCGGCAGCATTCTCGATCTGCGCGTTGCTGCCACCGAGCACCGCCGTCAGCCCCGCTGCGGCCATCGAGCAGGCGACGCCGACCTCGCCCTGGCAGCCGACCTCCGCGCCGGAGATCGAGGCGTTCTGCTTGAACAGGGACCCAACGAGCGCGGCGACGAGCAGGAAATCGACCATGCCCGCGGTCGAGGCGCCGGGGACGAAGCGTTCGTAATAGCGCAGCACCGCGGGGACGATGCCGGCCGCGCCGTTGGTCGGCGCGGTGACGACGCGGCCGCCGGCGGCATTCTCCTCGTTCACGGCCAGCGCCCAGAGGTTGACCCAGTCGATCACCGACAGCGGATCGGAGAGCATCCGCTCCTGCCGCGCGAGGAGCGTCGCCAGGACGTCCGGGGCGCGGCGCTTCACGCGCAGACCTCCGGGCAGGATGCCGCTCTGGCGCACGCCGCGATCGATGCACGCGGACATGGCCGAGAGGATCGCAGCAAGGCGGGCGCGAACCTCCGCTTCCGGGTGCAGCGCGACTTCATTGGCCATGGCCAGTTCGGCCAAGGTGAGCCCCTGGCGATCGGCGGTGGCGAGCAGTTCGGCGGCGGAGCCGTAAGGATAGGGAATGTCGGCAAGCGGGGAGGGCGGCGCGTTGGCCGCGACCGCCGCTTCGTCCACGACCGCGCCGCCGCCTATCGAGTAATAGACCCGTTCGACAAGAACGGCGCCCGCCTCGCCATAAGCTGTGCAGCGCATGCCGTTGGTATGGAAGCTGAGCTTCTCGCGCTGGTGGAAGCGGATGCAGGCTTCGGGGTCGAAGGCGATGTCGCGCTCGCCGCCCAGCCGCAGGCGGTGGTCGGAGCCGACCGCCCGGACGGTGGCTTCCGCCTCGTCCGGATCGACCGTGTCCGGCTTCGTTCCGGTGAAGCCGAGGAGCACGGCGCTATCGGTGGCATGTCCCTTGCCGGTAAGCGCGAGCGACCCGTAGAGGTCAGCGGCGACGCCGGCAGTCCTGTCGAACAGCCCCGTCTCGCGAAGTTCGGCGACGAAGCGCGCCGCCGCGGTCATCGGGCCCATCGTGTGCGAACTGGACGGGCCGATGCCGATCTTGAAGAGATCGAAGACGCTGTAGGTCATGCCCGGAGGTCGGGCCTGCAGCCGGCGGCGTCAAGGTCGGCGCGTCTTTCGTGCGCTATTCGTCCAGAACCCGCTTCACGAAGCGTTCGCCCAGCCGGAGACCCGTCTCGTCGACGCTGTGGTCGAGACCGGGGGTAAGGTGGTCCTCGACCGCAAAGCCGAGGCGGTGGAGCTCGGCCTTGGCTTCGTGGAAGGCCATGGCAGGGACGACCGAGTCGGCGGCGCCGTGGATCAGCAGAATTGGGGGTTTGCTGACGACTTCCCGGCCAAGCCCCCCGGCATCGGCCAGCATGCCGGAATAAGCGACGATGCCGGCGATCTGCCGTTCGCGGCGCGGGCCGACGTGGAGCGCCATCATCGTGCCCTGACTGAACCCGACCAGCACCAGCCGATCTTCGGTCAGGCCATGTTCGGCGAGTTGGGCGTCGATGAAGCCGTCGAGTGCCGGCGCGGCGCGCGCGGCACCGGCCGCGATCGAGGCGCGGCTGAGTTCGGTCAGGCCCCACCACTGGAAGCCGCCGGGAGCGCCGGGGCAGCGCTCCGGTGCGTTTGGGGCCACGAACAAAGCGTGCGACCGAGCCCGGCGCCAGTAAGGGGCTAGGCTGAGCAGATCCGCGCCGTTCGAGCCATAGCCGTGGAGCAGGATGACGATCTCACGCGGGGCGCCGCCTGCCGAGGGGGCGAGGCTGGGGCCGTGGAGCTTCGGGACGGCCACTCAGGCGACTTCCTGCTGATTGCTCGCGAAGCTGCCCATCATTCGTCGAGCAGCTTGTCGATGGTGATCGGGAGGGATCGGACGCGCTTGCCGGTGGCGTGGTAGATGGCATTGGCGATGGCGGCGGCGGTGCCGACGATGCCGATCTCGCCGACCCCCTTGATGCCGAGCGGCAGATCCGGCTCGTCCTCCCGGACGAAGATCACGTCGATGTCGTGGACGTCGGCGTTGGCGGGGACGTGATACTCCGCGAAGTTGTGGTTCATGAAGCGGCCGAGGCGGTCGTCCATGAACGTCTCCTCGTGGAGCGCCATGCCGATGCCCATGACGACGCCGCCGATGATCTGGCTGCGCGCCGTCTTGGGGTTGATGATCCGGCCCGCGGCGACCGCATTGACGATGCGGGTGACGCGGATGACGCCAAGTTCCTCGTCGATCTTCACCTCGGCGAAGATCGCGCTGTGGGTGTGGCGGGCCTTGCGCTGCTGGCCGATGATGCCGCCAAGGCCGAACGGACCCTCGGTAGCGGTCTCCTCGACCTCGATGCTGGTAAGTTCGGCGGCGCGCATCGCTTCCACGAAGGTGACCGACTTTGCCGGATCGTCGCGCAGTCGGATGCTGCCGCCGACGAATTCGACATCGTCCATCCCAGCCCGGCCGAGCGGATCGCCTTCCACCTTGCGGGCGGCCTTCAGCAGCTTCTCCCCGACGGCGCGGCAGGCGAGCTGGACGGCGTAGCCGACCGATCCCGCCATCCACGAACCGCCCTCGACCGGCGCGGTCGGCAAGCTCGAGTCGCCGAGCCGGGCGCTGATCTGGTCGGGCGCGAGGCCGAGCGTCTCGGCGGCCAGCAACGTCATGACCGTGTAGGTGCCGGTGCCGATGTCCGAGGCGGCCGAGGCGACCTCGAGGTGGCCGTTCGCGGACAGCTTGGCGCTGGCGCTGGTCTTCGAGAACTGCGCGTCCCAGATGCCGCCGGCGACGCCCCAGCCGACCAGTTCGCGGCCGTCCTTCATCGAGCGCGGCGCGGGGGAGCGCTTGCCCCAACCGAACGCCTCGGCGCCGGCCCGGTAGGCTTTGCGCAGTTCCTTGCTGGTGAACGGCTTCTCGTTCATCGCGTCGATGTCGGAATCGTTCGTTTCGCGGAATTCGAGCGGATCGACGCCGGCTTCGTAGGCGATTTCATCGAGCGCGATTTCGAATAGGGTGACGCCAGTGGCGGCGCCGGGCGCGCGCATGTCGCCGCTGGTATAGGTGTCGCGAGCGGCGACCTTGTAGTCGCCCATCGCGTTCGGCGCGCCGTAGCCGATCAGCGGCCAGGTGACGACATTCTCCATATTGTCCTCGAACCGCGAGGTCGAGGTGACGGCGTTGTTGATGATCGCGGTCAGACGGCCATCGCCGTCGGCGGCGAGGCGCACCTCCTGCACCGCCTCGGGGCGATGGACGTGGGTGAACATCTGCTGCCGGGTCATCACGACCTTGACGGATCGTTCGACCTTCTGCGCCGCAAGCACGGCGAGATAGACCTGATATTGCGGGCGCAGGCCAGAGCCGAAGCCGCCGCCGACATACGGGTTCATCACCCGCAGGTCCTTGGCCGAGTATCCGAAGATCGCCGCAAGGTAGGCCTGGACGTTCTGCGGGCCCTGGGTCTTGTCATAGACGGTAATCTTGCCGTCGCCTTCCCAGATCACCGTCGAGGCATGCATCTCCATCGGATTGTGATGCTCGGTGGCCAGCCGGTATTCGCCGGAGATCTTGTGTGGGGCATCGGCATAGGCCTGCTCGGCATCACCGCGCGGCTTGGGCGGGATATAGTTGTTGCGCTTCTTGGACGGCAGATAGGCCTCGGCGCGGGCGGCCTCGAAGTTCGTGTTGTGGGACTCCGCCTCATAGCGGACGTCGACCAGGCTGGCGGCATAGCGTGCCGCCTCGAACGTCTCGGCTAGCACCACCGCGACCGGCTGCATGGCGAAGAGGATGCGGTCGTCGAAGAGCGGCTTGAACGGCGATCCGGGCGGGCCGACCTGATCGTGATAGGCGCTGTCGCGGCGGGCGGTGTCGGGGCGGTTCTCGTGAGTCAGCACCTCGACGACACCGGGCACTGCGCGGGCGGCGGCATCGTCGATCGCGACGATCCGGCCCTTGGTGATGCCGGACGAGACGATCACGCCGTAGAGCAGCCCGTCCGCGAAATGTTCGGCGGCATATTTCGCCTCGCCGGTGACCTTGGCGACGCCGTCGACGCGGCTGAGCGGGGTGCCGATGCCGGCTTGCTGATGTGCGGTGGCCATGTTCGGTTCCTTCAGGCGACGCGCTTGTCGGTCTGGGACTGGGGGGTCGCGTCCGCCGCCTGGCGGAGCGCGCGGACGATCGCCTTGCGGGCGAGCGGGATCTTGAAATCGTTCTCGCCCTGGCCGACCGCGCCCTCGAGCACAGCATGGGCCGCGGCAAGGAAGGCGTTCTGGCCGGGTGCCTCGCCGTGGAGGATGCTTTCGGCGGTGGGGACGCGCCACGGCTTGTGGGCGACGCCGCCGACGGCGATCCGTGCGTCGGCGATCGTGCCGCCTTCGATCCGCAGCGCCACCGCCACCGACACCAGGGCAAAGGCGTAGGAGAGACGGTCGCGCAGCTTCAGGTAGGTGTAGTGGGTGCTGAAATCCTCAGCCGGCAGATCGATGGCCGTGACCAGCTCGCCCGGCTGCAGGTTGTTGTCGCGCCACGGTTCGTCGCCGGGCAGGCGGTGATAGTCGGCGAACGGGATGGCGCGGGCGCCGTCCGGCCCGTCGACCCGCACCGAGGCGCCGAGCGCTGCCAGCGCAACGCACATGTCCGACGGGTGGGTCGCGATGCACTGGTCGCTCGCGCCAAGGATGGCGTGGATGCGGTTGACGCCGCCGATCGCACCGCAGCCTGAGCCGGGCTCCCGCTTGTTGCAGGGCGTGGCGGTGTCGTAGAAATAGTAGCACCGGGTACGCTGGTTGAGATTGCCGCCGTTGGTCGCGGCATTCCGCAACTGCGGGCTGGCACCGGCGAGGATCGCCGAGGCCAGCAGCGGATAGCGTTTCGCGACGCGATCATCCCACGCGGTGTCCGCATTGGTGGCGAGTGCGCCCAGCCGCAGCCCGCCGCCGTCCAGTTCCTCGATAGCGGACAGCGGCAGCCGATTGATGTCGACGAGGCGGGTCGGGCGCTCGACATTCTCCTTCATCAGATCGATGAGGTTGGTGCCGCCGGCGAGGTAGCGGACGTTGTCGGCCGCGCCCTCGCGCACCGCCTCGTTCAGGCCGCCGGCGCGGACATAGTCGAAGCGGTTCATGCCTTGGCTCCCTTGGCGAGCACTTCGCAGACGGCATCGACGATGTTCGGATAGGCGCCGCAGCGGCAGATGTTGCCGCTCATCAGTTCGCGCACGTCCTCGCGGCTGTGCGCCTTGCCTTCGCTGATCAGGCCCTGCGCCGAACAGATCTGGCCGGGGGTGCAATAGCCGCACTGGAAGGCGTCGTGATCGATGAACGCCTGCTGGAGAGGATGGAGCTCGCCCTCGCTCGCCAGTCCCTCGATGGTGGTAATCTCGGCCCCGTCCAGCGTCACCGCGAGCTTCAGGCAGGAGTTCATCCGCTTGCCGTCGATCAGGACGGTGCAGGCGCCGCACTGGCCGTGATCGCAGCCTTTCTTGGTGCCGGTCAGCCGCTCGCCTTCGCGCAGCAGATCGAGCAGGGTCGTCCAGGGTTCGATGTCGAGCCGCCGGTCACGGCCGTTGATGCGCAGCGAGACCGGGATCGTCCCGATCGCCTCCGTCGCCGTGCGCGGCGCCAGAGCGCCCTCCGCCTGATCCATGTCGTGCTTGCTCCAACCGCGTGATCGTCTCGCGGTCAGGACGTGCGGAGCAGGGAGGCGGTTCCGGGCCCGCGTGCTTTTTGCACCGTCAGAACGGTGAAAGGGTGAAACCGATCCAGCGGCCGAACGCGACGACCGCTACCCAGATCACGATCGAGGAGACGCCGGCGACGCGCGCCGACATCGGCGTCGGCGCATCCCGATCCCACAGGGCGATCCCGCGCATCGTGAGCAGGTGGAAGACGATCATGTTGAGCCCGGCCGCGACGAGCAGCAGCATCTTGGCGCGGAAGGCGAAATTGTCGAAATAGTTGATCGGCTGCGACGCGAACATCAGCCCGCCGGTGATCAGCGCACCGATGAACGAAATCCAGGTCAGCGGCAGCATCGACTTGGTTAGCCGGGAGATCGGATAGGTCGTCGAGGCGAGGCCGAGCAGGCGCAGGTCGACGACCAGGATCGATCCGAACACCGTCGTCACCGCGATGACGTGGGCGACTTCTAGCCAGGGGAACAGCACCTCGTTCTCGCGCACCATCGTGCCGATCGCGGTGTCGTTCAGCCACTGCAGCCAATCGTAGAACATCAGCGCGCTCCCCCGAGCCTGTTCGCGTCCGTCGGTGCGTCAGGAGACATAGTAAGCGATCCAGCGCCCGGCCGAGATCACCGCGACCCAGAGCAGCACGACGACCAGGGCGGCGAGCCGTTCGGTGAAGCCGACCGAGCCGTCACCGTGCAGGTGCTTGAGCCGCGAGGCGAGCCACCACGACAGCAGGCCGGCGATGACCACCAGAACCATCTTGAGCTGGAACACGGGGCTCAGCAGCGACCGCTCCGGCTCGCCGATGATCAGGATGGATCCCGAGACGACCAGGATGACGAGGGCGGTCGCGGTCCAGTGGTTGAGGCGTGCCCCCCAGCGGGCGGGCGACCAGTCCACGCCGGAGACGTTGGCGGCTCGCAGCGACAGGATCAGCGAGGCCGAAAAGACGATCGCGATGGCGAGGATGTGGACGGTCTGCACCGCCGGCACGATCCATTCGACGTTGCTGATGGTCTGATGGAGACCAAGCGTCATCAGCCATTCCGATAACGCGGTCAGCCACGCGTTCATCCGCCTAATCCTTCCCCGGACGCCGGCACCCCTTGCCGGATGCCGTTTCGCCGCGTCTGGTTAGATGGATCGTTGATAAAGTCAACTTAATTAAAGGTAAGGGAACGAACGTCGCGCCGTCAGCTGCCACTGCGGATCGATCGGACCTTGTCGTTCGCCGGCTCCCCCGCCTCGGACTGCTCCGGCTCGTTGGCGCTGAGGTTGCGGGCGCTCGCGGTGAGCGCATCAAGGTTGCGCAGCAGGATCGCGCGCTCCGCTTCGGGAATGACGGAGGTCCAGCGTGCGTCGATCTCGCCGGCGGCGGCATGGAGGCGGCGGTGCATCGCCCGCCCGGCGCGGGTGAGCGTGACCGATACGGAGCGCTGGTCGACCTGGCTCCACTTCTTATCCACCAGGCCCTGGGTGGCGAGCGTGTTGATCAGGCGGCTGGCGTAGCTCTTCTCGAAGTCGCCATCGTCGCAAATCTGGCGAAAGGTGGCGATGCCGTAAGAGGCAGTGATGCCGATCACGCGGCATTCGGCCAGCTTCAGCCCGAACTCGCGCCGGTAATAGGCCTCGGTATAACGCTCCAACGCGCGGGCCGCGAAGTGGAGGTGGAGCGTCGCGAACGAGCGGAACGTCGAGAGCGGTCGATCCTCCTCGTCCGGCTCATCGGCAGGGGCAGGCCCGCGGCTCATCGCGCGTCGTCCAGGGCACGGGCGAGCAGCTGGTGCAGCTGCCGCGCCAAGGCCGAATCGATCTTCACTTCGGACTGACCGACGGCCGGGAGGGGGGGCGCCACGGGCTCGGGGTTGGGGCCAACAGCCAGCATCGGGTCGCTGTTGGCACTGGCCTCGATCACGGAAAGCCGCTCCGTCAGGAGCAGCAGGCAGGCCATCATCGTCCGGTTCTGTTCGGGGCTCAGCACCTCGGTCAGCTGGCGGTTGAGTGCCTCGGCCGCCTCGACCAGATCGTGGTGCAGGCCGCGCCCTTCGGTGGTCAACGTCAGGATGACGGAGCGCTGGTCGCTGGGGTTTTCGACCTTCTCGATGTAGCCGCGTTCGACCAGGCGGTTGATGATCCGGCTGGCATAGCTCTTTTCGAGGTTGGCGTCCTCGCACACCTTCTTGAAGGTGACGTGGCCATAGCCGCCGGTGATGCCGATGACCCGGCATTCCGGCAGGTTCAGATCGAAGCGCGCGCGGTAGTAATTCTCGGAATGCCGCTCGGACCGGCCGGCCAGCAGGTGCAGCCGGAAGGTGATGAGGTTCCGGAACGTCTTGAGAGGCGCCGCAGGATTACGCGGCTTCTGTGTGGCCATCATTCGCCCTTCCGATCTTCGTCCGATGCCCCCACCGTTCGCACCGCGCAGGATAGCGATGCCGGCCGTTGCGTCAAAGGCGGTGCCGGCGAGGCGCGCCTGTCGACCAACCCGCACTCAGCGCCATCACCGTATCCGTCTTGCAGTTAGTGGACTGAGTAAACTAAGAACGTTGATCTCACAACGTTTGCGGTGGCGCCAAAGCGGCGCCGCGCACGGGTGAGTGCCGCACGGGGCCGCAGAGCCCGCCGGCGCGGCCAAGGGGGGAAAGAGAATGCTCGCACTGTATCATTTCGGACCGGTCGCCAATTCCATGACGCCGCTGCTCGGCCTGCTGGAGAAGGGCGTGCCGTTCGAGGACAAGTTCCTCAGCAGCCGCCGCTGGGAGCATCATACGCCCGAATTCCAGGCGATCAGCCCAGAAGGGATGGTGCCGGTGCTGGTCCACGACGATCTGTTCGTAACCGAATCTACGGTGATCAACGAATATGTAGACGAGGCTTTCGACGGCCCGGCGCTTCGCCCGGCGACGCCGTTCGGCCGCGCCCAGATGCGGGTCTGGACCAAGTATGTCGACGAATTCTTCTGCCCGGCGCTGACCGTGCTCGGCGCCCAGAACGCCAACAAGTTCGCCTCCAAGGTCGACCCCGAGGAGATGGCTGAACGGCTGGCGCGGATGCCGAACCCGGAAGTTCGCAAGAAGTGGGAGACGATCTCCAAAGGCACCGGCTTTGCCGATGAACAGCTGGCCGAGGCGCGTTCCAAGCTTGGCCGGGTCGTCGCCAAGATGGAGAAGGGATTGGAGGATGGCCGCGAGTGGTTCGTCGGCGACTATTCCCTGGCAGACATCAAGCTGTTTTCGATGGCGCCGGCGCTGGAGTTCATGACGCCGGAATTCTGCAACGCGGACGCGAGCCCAAAGCTGATCGGCTGGCTGCGACGAATGGCGCAGCGGCCGGCGGTGATCGAGGCGCGCACCCGCGGCGAGCCGCGACCGGCCTGACAACGGCGCGCGTCGAAAGCCGTTGCCTCGGGCAACGATCGGTGCAAGTCTGCCGCAAAACGGGGGGAGGATGAGCATTATGCGCTTCGGACGCATGGGGACGGCTGCGCTGTTTGTGCTGGCGACGGCGGGCATAGCGGCGACGGCGACCGCACAGCAGCAGGCGATGGCGGGCGACGCGAGTGCCGCGACGGCGACGAAGCCCTGGTACAAGCAGCCCTGGAACCCGGCCAACGTGAAGGCGTGCGACCGCGCCTGTCTGGTGCGGATCGGCGAAACCTATCTGAGCGCGCTCGAGAGCAAGAGCATGGCTACCCTGCCGCTGGCCGAACAGGTCATCGCCACCGAGAATACCGGCAAGATCGATCTCGGCGAAGGCGTGCTGTGGCGTGCGGCAATCAAGCCGACCCCGTTCAAGGTCGTCGTCGCCGACCCGGCCTACGGCCAGGTCGCGATCCAGACCGTGCTGAACATCGACGGCAAGCCCGCGCTGGTCGCGTTCCGCCTGCGGGTCGAACGGGGCATGATCACCGAAGCCGAGCAGATGTACGATCGTAACGTCGCGCCCGAGGCCATGGAGTTGCTCCAGAAGCCGGTCGCGGTGCTGACCGAAGACGTGCCCGCCAAGCAGCGCGCATCACGCGAGATGCTGAAATATGCCGCCGAATCCTATTTCGACGCGCTGACGGGCGAGGACGGCCGGATCGCCGCCTTCGCGCCCGATTGCGTGCGGCACGAGCAGGGATATCAGACGGTCTTCAACAAGCAGCCGGGCCGCGCCTCGCCGAGCCCGAAGCTGCCGGACCTGTCGACCGAGCAGGGGCGGACCTTCTCGCGCCTCAGCACGATGACCTGCGAGGAGCAGGTGAGCACCGGCATCTTTGTCGGCATGAAGCGGATCTGGCCGCATCGCGCGCTCGTCATCGACGAGCAGAAGCAGCTCGTCGCAACCTTCCCGTTCTTCGTCCACGACGGCACCAAGCGGCCGTTCCAGGGCAAACCCGCAGCGCCGGGGCCGATCGCGATGGTGCTGAATCTGACGATGATGGAGACGTTCGCGATCCGCAACAGCCAGATCAAGCACGTCGAGGCATTCCCGTTCGTAATCGTCCCCTACGGCACCGGCGACGGCTGGACGCACCCCAAGCTGCACTGATCCCGGAGATGGTCTCCCCTGGGGGCGCGGGAGCGACCGTTTCGTGGGGGAAGTAAAGCTTGCGGCCATGTTGCACTGCATTGCAGCAGGACAGGTGGCGAACGCAGGTGACAAGGCAGTCAAGTAAACAATTATTCCGAACAACTATCCGGTTGAAGCAGGCCCTTGGGCTTTGGGCGCTGCAGCGCGGGACAAGTGCCGGTGGCGCGTCACACAAACTAATTGACTGAGACAACAGACTTGGCCAATCTCGTTAGCAGCGGGCCGATAGACGCTCGACCTGGAGGGGGTGGAAATGCTGGAAGTCTACACCTGGGAACCCAATGCCAACTCCGGCAAGCCGCTGCTGTGCCTCAAGGAAAAGCAGGTCGAGTTCACCTATCACTATATCGATATGGGCAAGCGCGAGCAGCACTCCGAAGACTATAAGAAGATAAACCCGCAAGGCACGATTCCGACAGTCGTTCACGACGGCTTCGTCATGACCGAGTCGACGCCGGCTAACGAGTATATCGACGATGCCTTTGATGGCCCGTCCTTGCGGCCGCCGGATCCATTCTGGCGCTGGCGGATGCGGCAGGTGATGCGGTACATGGACAATATCGTCTGCCCGGCGCTGGCTATGGTCGCATCCAACCAGCTCGCGCCGCCGAATTTCCTCAAGATGAGCGAAGAAGAGCGTCGCCGCGAACTCGACAAGATCCCCACGCCCGAACGGCGCAAGACGTGGGAGATGCTGATGTTCAACACCACGCCGCGCAGCGACATCGAGGAATCGAAACGCCGCATCGAGGTGGCGATCAAGCGCTTCGACGCGCTCCTCAAGGAAACGCCTTACCTTGCTGGAGAGGAATTCTCGCTGGCCGACGTCGACGTGATGGCGACCTTCTACGGCCTGCCGCTCAATAATGCGTTCGAGGTCGATGCCGAGGCGACCCCGCATCTGTGGCACTGGTTGAAGAGGTGCCATGCGCGCCCGGGCATCCAGGCCGCCTTCGGTCTGGGGCGCGGCTTCATCACCAAGCGCGCCGCCGAGGTCCGCGAGGCGCTCGGCGTCGAAACCGTCGCTGCGGAGACGGTGGCGTGATCGCGCTCTATCATGGCGGCCCGGCCGGCCATTCCGGCTCCGTGCTGGTGATGCTTGCCGAAAAGGGCGTCGAGTATGAGGATCGCCGTCTCGATCTCGGCCGCTTCGAGCAGCATGACGAGGCGTTCCTGGCGCTCAATCCGGAGGGCATGGTGCCGGTGCTGGTCGTCGATGGTCGGCCGCTGACCGAGACCGCGTACATCCTCCATTACCTGGAGGAGCGCTTTCCCGAGCCGCGGCTGGACGGGGCCAACCCACGGGATCGCTACCGCACCCATTGGTGGGACAAATATGTCGAGGGCCATCTGGCGCCGGCGCTGGCGATCGTCGCCGGCAGCCGCGGTGCACCGGCGGTAGCGGCAGCCGGCGTGACGCGGCTGACGCCGGAGCGGCGGGCGCTGTGGATCAAGGCGCTGGAAGGCGGCTTTTCGGCCGACGAGATCAGTGGCGCGCAGACCACGTTGGGAAGGGCGGTCGATCAGTTCGAACGGGCCCTGGACGAAACGGCGTGGCTGAACGGGGAAACGTTCGGGATGGCGGACATCCTGGCGTTCCCCCATGCCGAGCGCCTCGGCGACCTGAGCGATGTGCCGCCGGGGGCGCGGACGCTCGCCTGGTTGGAGGCGGTTCGGAAGCGGCCGAGCGTCGCCACCGTGCTGGCGCAGCGCGGTCGAGAGACCGCCTTCGCGCTCGGCCCGGAGGCGCCGCGCTGGGGATAAGGAATTGCAGAAGCCCGAGCGGTGCCACAGGCGCGGCGGGGACGAGGCAAGCGACACAAGCGGCGGAATAACCGCCGCGTGAGCAGGGGGAGGAAGATATGGGCAAGGTAACGGCCACCCGAGGAGTGACGCGTGGGCTCCGGATCGGGGTCTCGGCGCTGGCGCTGACGATCGGCGCGAGCCCATTGGCGGCGCAGGTGACGGGCGCACAATCGTCGAACAACGCCGATCCCGGCGGTGTCGCGGCGCAGACCGGCCCGGGCGCTCAGCAGCCGACCGAGGCGCAGGCGCAGGCGCGCACGGCCGCTGCAACCGACGATAACGGCGTGCCCGAGATCGTCGTGACCGCCCAGTTCCGCGAGCAGAACTTGCAGGACGTGCCGATCGCGATTTCCGCGGTGAACGCCGAGGCCCTGCTCCAGCGGACCACGACCGACCTGACGGACGTGGCGCGGGCCGTGCCGAACGTCGAAATGACCGCGGGCAATTCCGGCTTCGGCGCGAACACCAACCAGGCCTTCGTCCGCGGTCTTGGCCAGGCGGACTTCCTGACGACATTCGAGCCGCGGGTCGGCTTCTACATCGACGACGTCTATTTCGCGACCACGTTCGGCGCGGTGTTCGACGTGCTCGATCTGGAGCGGGTCGAGGTGCTGCGCGGGCCGCAGGGCACCCTGTTCGGCCGCAACTCGGTGGGCGGCGCGATCCGCATCATCAGCAAGAAGCCGCAGGGCGACAATTCGGGCTACCTCGAAATTACGGGCGGGCGGTTCAGCCGCTACCAGGTGCGCGGCGCCTACGACTTCTCGATCGTGCCCGATCAGTTGATGGCGCGCATCACCGCCAGCACGCGCGGTCAGGACGGCTGGGTCGACCTGCTCGACTATAAGTGCGTCAACCCTTCGCTCGGCAACCAGAATGTCAGCCGGTTGGGGCAGGGGGCTGCGAACGGCGGCGGTTGCAAGCGGGGGACGCTTGGCGGCACCAAGAACTACAATTTCCGCGGCTCCCTGCGCTGGATCGCATCGGATGCGATCGAGGTTCTCGCCCAGGCGGACTACGTCAACGAGGATAGCGAGAGCGCGCCGGAGGCGATCCTCGCGACGTCGACTAGCCTGATCAACCCGGAGACCGGGATCTCCGGTGGCGGGCCGAGCACGCCGGGCGCAAATCCGGCCATCGACAATGGCCTGGGTCGCTACCTGCGCGCGCCAAATACGGTGTTCAACCGCACGACGGGTGCCGCGCTGCCGCCGGGGCTCGGCTCCAGCTACTATGGTTTCAACACGAGCACGCCCGCGCTGTTGCAGCAGGTCACGCAATCGTTCGTGTCGCCGACCAAGTACAGCAGCTATGCCAGCTACGGCAATCCGCGGGTTGGCTACGCCAATCCTGGGGAAGGTAATCTGGAATCTTATGGCGGATCGCTGACCGTCGATATCGATCTGGCCGAAAAGCTGCACCTGACCTCGATCACCGCCTATCGCAAGTATGAAGGTGATTTCGGCCAAAGCCTGCTGGCCATACCGGTCGAAGAGGTCCGCAACTTGGTCAAGAACCGACAGTTCACGCAGGAGGTTCGCCTGCTAGGATCTGCCTTCGAAGACCTGGTCGATTTCACCGTCGGCGGCTTCTACATCAACAGTCACAGCCGCAACGCGGCGCGCGTCCAGACCGAGGGCTTCACTAATGCGCTTGACTTCTTCGGCAACGATCCGGGCTCGCTGAAGGCCTATGCCTTTTACGGCGCGGTCGATATCCACCCGGTCGAGAACCTGACGATCTCGGGCGGGCTGCGTTATTCCAACGAGAAGAAGACCTATGTCTTCGATCGCGATTATTCACCGTCGGGACTGGCTTTCCTGAATGCGGTGCTGCCGGGCGCGAGCAAGGATACGAGGTTCAACCCACGCATCGCGATCCAATATGAGTTCACCGACGCGGTGAACCTCTACGCATCGTACGCGACGGGCTTCACCGCCTCCGCGTTCAACGCGCGGCCGTTCGGCGCCAGCGGCGTCTATGGGCTCGATCCGGAGAAGGTGCAGTCCTATGAGGTCGGCCTGAAGACGAGCCTGTTCGATCGCATGCTGACGCTGAACTCGGCGGCTTACTTCACCAAGTTCGACCGTCTGATCGGCACCGTCCAGAACGCCGCTTACGCGCCCGCCGGACCGGCGTCAGTCGGTGCGTGCGCGATCTTCTGCAACGACAATGTCGGCAATGCCGAGATCAAGGGCTTCGAGGTCGAGGCGCAGGCACGGCCGACACGCAACCTGCTGATTTCGGGCAATGTCGGCTACACCGATTTCCAGTACAAGGAGTTGCTGGCGATCACGCAGGGGCTGACCCTCAACAGCCCGAACACCCGCGTGCCGAAGTGGAACCTGTCGGGTAGCGTCCAGTATACGGCCGAGCTCGGCAACGGTGACAAGATCATCCCGCGGTTCGACATCAGCTACCGGTCGCGCATCTATTACAGCGCCGACCTGCGCAACCGGGCGGCGCAGCAGTCGCCGTTCGCGCTGGCCAATGCCCGGCTGACCTACCAGAATACCGCGAACGACTGGTCGCTGTCGGTGGCGGTGACGAACGTGTTCGACAAACTCTACTACACGACGCTGACCGACCAGCTGAACAGCTTCGGCTTCCTCAGCGGAACGCTCGGCCGGCCGCGCGAGTGGTTGGTCACGGCACGGAAGAACTTCTGACGGGTGCGGCGTCGGGGCGGAAGCAGTGCCGCCCCGATGTCCGAACGCGATAACGGACGCGAGGGGAGCAGCGAGCCATGAACGCGAGCGTGACGGCCGGGAGCGGCCATGCGGAGGAAAGGGCGCAACAGGCGCTGCTGGACGCCGCCAAGTTCCCGCCCGCCAAGGAGGGCTGGTACGCGGTCAGCGTGCTGGCGGTTGTCACGACCTTCGCGCTGCTCGACCAAGGTATCATCGGGCTGCTGATCCAGCAGATCAAAGTCGATTTCCAGCTGTCGGACACCCAGGCCGGATTGCTGCTCGGGCCGGCGTTCGTGATCTTCTACGCGTTTCTGGGCCTGCCGCTGTCGCGCTTCGTCGACCGGTCGAAGCGGACCTGGATCATGGCCGCCGGCATCTTCGTGTGGAGCATGGCGACCGCGGCGTGCGGGCTCGCCTCCAGCTTCATCGCCTTGTTCATCTCGCGGATCATGGTCGGGGCGGGGGAGTCGATCAACGGCCCGGCGACCTATTCGATCTGCGCCGATTACTTTCCGCGCGACAAGCTGCCGCGCGCCATCGCGGCGATGCAGATCGGGTCGGTCGCGGGCGGCGGCCTGTCGATGGTGATCGGCGGGGCGATGATCTGGCTGATCGCCAATATCGGCAATCCGGATCTGCCGCTGGTCGGCACGCTCCGTCCCTGGCAGGTCGTGTTCATCGCCGTCGGCCTGCCCGGCGTGCTCGTTTCGCTCCTGATGCTGACGGTCAAGGAGCCGGCGCGCCAGGGCATCGCGCGGATCGACCGGCCTAAGGTCGGCTTCTGGCAGGCAATGAACCACCTTTGGCTGCACTTCGCGCTGTTCGGGCCGATGTTCATCGGCCTGACGCTCGGCTCGCTCGACGGCGGGGGGCGCGCCTGGGGTGCGGCCTTCTTCCAGCGCACCTATGGCTGGGCGCCGCCCCAGTACGGTCTGACATCCGGCATCCTGCAGCTGATCCTGATGCTGATCGGCCTCTATGTCGGCACGAGGATCGTCGAGACGATGCTGCGCCGCGGCTATGAGGACGCGCCTTTCCGCCTGACCATCTACTGCCGCGCGGCGAACCTGCCATTCGCCTTGGCCATGCCGCTGATGCCCGACCCCTATCTGGCGCTGGCGTGCAGCGGCGTCGGCATGCTGACGCTCGGCATGAGCGGCCCGTCGCTGAACGCGGTGCTCCAGATCGTCGCGCCCAACCAGATCCGCGGACAGGTGACCGCGCTCTATCTGTTCATCTTCTTCGTGGTCGGATCGGGCATCTCGCCGCTCGTGACGGGTCTCGTCACCGACTACATCTTCACCTCGCCGGACGACCTGCGCTGGTCGATCCTGCTGCTCCACGCGGTGTTCCTGCCGGCGTCGCTGGCGGTGACCTGGCTGGGGTGGAAGCCGTATCGGGAAGAGGTGCGCCGCCTGAACGCGATCGACGCCGCGGCGCAGCACGCCGCCCGAGCCTGAACATCATAACGAACAGAAGATTGGGAGAGTGACATGCGTGTCAGCCTGAAGAGCCTCGGCGTGGCCGCGGCGACTGCCGCACTGCCGCTGGCCGTGCCGTCCGCCGCGCAGATGACGGCCCCGCCGTCGACGCCGATCAAGGTGCCGTGCGCCCGGGCCTGCATGGAGGATGTTGCCGATCAGGTGCTGAAGGCGATGGCGGCGCGAAATCCGTCGTCGCTGCCGCTCGACCGCACCGCGCGCTACACCGAAATGGGCCAGGAGATGGGGTTCGACAACGGCTTGTGGCGGACAGCGAGCGACGTCGGCGTCTATCGCCACGTCCTCGTCGATCCCGCCACGGGCCAGATCGGCATCTTCGCCACGATGAAGGAGAACGGGAAACCGTTCGTGCTGGGCCTGCGGGTCAAGGTCGAGATCGGGCGGATCACCGAGATGGAATCGATCCTTTACCGCATGGGCAGCGCCCCAGGCTGGAACGACAAAGGCGTGCCGGTGCTCGAGGGCATGAAGGTGCCGAAGAAGGCGTGGACCGACATCGTGCCCGCATCGCAGCGGCGGTCGCGCCAGGAACTCGTGCAGACCGCGAACTATTATTTCGACGGCATCCAGAACAATGACGGGCGCGGATATTACCCCTTCACCGACGACTGCGAGCGGCAGGAAAACGGCGTCTACACCGCCAATAATCCCGGCCTGGTCAAGATGGGCGGGATCGATATCGGCGGCATGACCTGCAAGGCGCAGTTTTCGACCGGCCTCTACGGCATCGTCACCGAGATCCACGACCGGCGTTACTTCCTGGTCGACGAGGAGCGGCAGACAGTGCTGGCCGTGGCTGTGTTCGACCATGGCGGATTCAAGAAATCGCTGACCACGCCGCAGGGCCAGACGGTCGACGTCGGCATGTTCAGCAAGCCATCCTCGATCCTCCTGATGGAGGCGTTCAAGATGAAGGGCGACAAGATCCATCAGGTCGAGGCCGTCGGCACGAGCGTCGCCTATCACCTCTTCCCCGGGTGGGGCGAGCGTCGCGGCGCGCCGGGCGCGAAGTAGGGCGATGGCGCTGACGAATCTCGGCGGCAAGACCGCCTTCGTCACCGGCGGGGCGAGCGGCATTGGCCTTGGCATGGCGCTCGCCTTTGCGCGGAGCGGCATGAAGGTGATGATCGCCGACATCTGGCAGGAGCATATTGACGAGGCGCTGGAGCTGTTCGCCGAGCGCGGACTGGCCGACAGCGTCCATGCCGTGCAGCTCGATGTGTCCGACCGGGCCGCCTACGAAGCGGCGGCGGCGGAGTTCGAGGCGAAGCTCGGCAACCTCCATCTGCTCTGCAACAATGCAGGTCTCGGCGCCGGCATGCGGATGAAGACCACCACCTACCAGGACTGGGACTGGGCGCTGGGGGTGATGATCGGCGGGGCGGTCAACGGCATCGTCAACTTCCTGCCGAAGATGATCGCGCACGGGGAGGGCGGGCATATCGTCAACACCTCGTCGATGTCGGGCGTGCTGCAGCCGGCGATGAAGGGCGGCGTGACCTACACCACCGGCAAAGCGGCGTTGATCGGGATGGTCGAGCAGTCCCGGCTCGACCTGGCCGAGGACAATATCGGGATCTCCGCTCTCATCCCCGGGCCGGTGCGATCGAACATCTTCAAGATCAGCCGGACCCGGCCCGAGCGCTTCGCCAACGACGCGCCGCCGCCACCACCGCCGGGCGGGCGGACGCCGACGGTCGATCCGCGCTGGATGGACCCGGAGGAGGTTGGCGACATGGTGGTGAAGGGGGTGCTGGAGAACCAACTCTATATCTTCACCCACGGCATGTTCCGGGAAGGGATGCAGGAGAAGTTCGACAAGATGCTCGCCAGCCTGCCGACCAAGCCGGACGATCCCGATCTGGTCGCAAGCCTCGGCATGTTCACGCACAATCCGATCTACACCGGTCAGGCGTGAACCGGCGCTGCGAAGCGGGCGACCCCTTGACACGAGCGAACGCGATCTGACCAATTGGCCGCCTGAGCGAGGGGATAAGAACGATGTGCGACAGCGATAACAACCAAGGCCTGGTGCAGGTGACGGACCTAACGCGGCGGGCGGTGATGATGACCGGGATCGCCGCCGCCGGCATCGCCACGGCCGGCTTTGCCGATGCGGTGACCGAGAAGGATGTGACGGTGAAGACCGCCGACGGCACGGCCGATGCCGCGCTCTTCTACCCGAACGGCAAGGGGCCGTGGCCGGCCGTGTTGGTCTGGCCGGACATTCTCGGGCTGCGCCCCGTGTTCCGGGAAATGGGCAAGCGGCTGGCGGCGCAGGGCTATGTCGTGCTGGTGCCCAACCCCTTCTATCGCAGCAAGAAGGCGCCGGTGGTGGAAGGTACGTTCGACTTCGGCAAGCCGGAGAACCGCGCCATCGTGATGGGCTATCGCCAGGCGATGACCGATACCGGCATCGACAGCGACGCGACCGCCTACCTCGCCTTCCTCGATGCGCAGCCGCAGACCGACAAGCGCAAGCGCGCGGGCGTCCAGGGCTACTGCATGGGCGGGCCGCTCTCGTTCCGCACGGCAGCGGCGGTGCCGAACCGGATCGGCGCGGTCGGCAGCTTCCACGGCGCCGGGTTGGTCACGCCGCAGCCGTCCAGCCCGCACCTGCTGATCCCGAAGACCAAGGCCGCCTATCTCGTCGCCATCGCCAAGAACGACGATGCGCGCGAGCCGGAATCGAAGAATGCGCTGAAGGCCGCCTTCAGCGCCGCCAAGCGGCCGGCGACCGTCGAGGTCTATCCGGCCGATCACGGCTGGTGCGTGCCGGGTAGCCAGGTCTACGATCAGGCCGCGGCGGAAAAGGCGTGGGCCGAGCTGACGAAGCTCTACAAGACCAGCCTCGTCTAGGCGCGGGACCGGGTAGGGCTCTCGTTCGCGGGAGCCCTTCCCTTACATCAGCGTGGGAGGGGCGAGTTGCTGACGGCGCGTTCGGCGCCGGCGCCGCTGTTCATCTGGCGGTTGAATTCCTCGTAGCGCTTGTGGCGGGCGGCATCGATCTCGGGCCATTCCGACTTGAGGTGGCATTCGCTGCTGCTGATGCGCGATCCGGTGACCGGGGCGGACCGGCAGACGACGGGATCCTTGGTGCCTTGCCCGGGCTCAGTGGCTGCGGCGAGGGCAGGAGCGGCCAGCGCGACGAGTAGACAGGCTGCGGCAACACGCATCGCCGGGGTCCTTGATATGATCGGTTTGCTCCCGGATCCTGACACTGCCGCCGCCGACGCTCAAGCGCGGCGGTGCGCGATCATTTCTCCGTCGCGCCGGTCTGGCCGCTGGCCGAACCCAGCACCTTGCCGTCGGGCGCCACCGCGCTGACCAGCGAGCCGCCACTCTTGCCGTCTCGCAGCGGGTGGACGACGATGGTGGTCTTGTCGCCGGCCTTGAAGGTCGTCCGCTTCCAGCCCTGACGAACCAGATTGTTGGGGCTCGTCATCTCGATCGACCAGCGCGCCGCCTGGCCGCCGGTGCCGGGCACGGAAAGCTCGATCCAGGCATGCGGGTTCGACCATTTGAACTCGGACACCGTGCCCTGCAGCGTGATGTTCTTGTTCATGTCGAACATCGCGAAGCTGTGGTGGGCAAGCGCCGGCACGCCGACGGCAAGCGTGGCGACAGCGAGGACGTGGCGGAGCTTCATGCGATATCCTTGTCGTTGCGTCTGAGGCGCGCGTGCAGGCGGCATCAGCCCTTCAGCATCGTGCCATCGGCGGTGGTCGCCTCGACGACCGTGCCGCCCTTCTTGCCGTCGCGAAGCGGGTGGATGACGATCTTGACCTTGTCGCCGGCCTTGAACGAGGTCCGCTTCCAGCCCTTGTTGAGCAAGGCGTTCGGACTGTTCATCTCGATCGACCATTGATCGGACGTTCCGTCGGACCCCGTCACCACCAGTTCGACCCAGGCGTGCGGGTTCGACCACTTGAAGGTCTTGACCGATCCCTGGAGGGTGAGGTTCTTGCTGGCGTCGAACATGGCGCCGCTGTGGTGGGCGGCGGTCGGCGCGGCCAAGGCGGCGAGAGCGGCGGCCAGCAGCGCGGGACGGGCGTTCATGGCGTCTCTCCTCTCGTCTATTGCGCGTTGGGGACGTTGATCGGCCGGCCGGTGATCGTCTTCTCACCCAGCACCTTGCCGTCAGGCAGGGTGACGCGGTTGAACAGACCGCCCTTCTTGCCGTCGCGCAGCGGATTGATGACCACGACTGCCTTGTCGCCCGGCTTCAGCGAGGTGCGCTTGAAGCCTTGACGGGTCAGGTTGTTCGGGCTGTTGAGTTCCACGCTCCACTTGACCGGCTTGCCGGTCTGATCCGGCACCATGATCTCGATCCAGGCATGCGGGTTGGTCCACTGGAATTCGGCGATCGTGCCCTCCAGCGTAACCTGCTTGGTCTGGTCGAACATGGCGAAGCTGTGATGGGCCTGTGCGCCCCCAGCCAAGGCCAGCAAAGGCAGGACGATGAGAGCCTTACGCACGTTCATGCTAGTCGAACCTTTCGGAAAAGCGGGTCTGTCTTCACTTGCTGGCAGGTTCGGCGGCTGCCTCGCCCCGGTCGGTGCCGGGCAGGTGATCGTTGTTGGCGGCGATGCACTCGACTTCGTTGATGTCGCTATAGTCCTGGCGATCCCACGTCTTGGTGTTGCGCCATTCGCCCTTCCAGACATCGGGGTCGGTCATGATGTATTCGATCTGCATCGTCTTGCCGCCGTTGATCATCTTGATCCGCTCGGTGACCTCGAACTTGTCGGAGATCGGAATACCTTGATCGATGTAATGGTGGTCCGTCTCGAAGTATTTCGACTTCACGACCAGCGTGTCGCCTTCCCACTTGCCGATCGACTCGCCGTTATAGGATGGGATGACGATGTCCGGATCGCTGAAATCGCGGCCGTCGAGGTAGATGATGCGCAGCGAATTGGTGAAGCCGGCGACCATGTAGATCGCCGTTGGCAGCTGGATGAAGGCGATCGGCCAGACCCGCGTCATGATCATCGGCAGGCCGGCCGGATAGCATTGGCCGATCGCGTCGCGGTAGGTCTTGCCGGCCGCGCGTGCCTCGGCCGCGCCCTTCATCGCCTCCTGGCCCGGAGCGAGAAACTCCGGATAAGGCGGCCCGAACATGAACTTGTTGAAGCCCTCGCTCAGGTCGACGAACCAGGTACCGGTTACGTCGAACGGCGGCTTGGGGCGCGGCTTCTTGAGGTTGTCGGGGGCGAGCGCGCCGAGGAAGCCCTCATGCTTGTGCTGGAGTTGGTCGAGCTCCTCCTTGGTCAGCTTGCGATCGCGGTTGGTCTGCGCGGACGCCGGGGCCGAAGCCAGCAGGCCTATCATGCACAGCCCGCCCATCGCCTTGGCCAGCACCGAGCGCACACCCTTACGTCCCGCAACTCCGCCGCGCGTCGTCATGCATCATCCCCCGTTTGCCGCGCTTCCCGCGCGAACCTATTCGTCGGCCACGCTAGCATCGGTGGCTCGTTGTTCAAACCCCCATTACCGTTTCTGTCGACAACGGTAGCTGAACGGCGGCGGCGACGAGCCGGTACGATCATGGTGCCACCGCGTAGATCGGGCTGCCGATCAGGCCGGGTATCAGATCGAGGGCGGTCCGCTCGCGCTCCTCGTCCTTGCCGATGGCATGCAGAATCGCGTTGAAGCGATCCTCTATGCCGGGTCGGAATTCGGGCGCGGTGAAGATGTAGAGCGCGTTGCGGCGAATGCCGTCGAGCACCAGCGCGCCGGCCTCCTCGGGCGTGGCGGTGAGGTTGCCCAGCCGGGCGCGATCCTCGGGTGACAGGGCGAAGCCGGGGCCGCCGCCGGGGTTGGGCGCCTCCTTGTCCGCGTCCGTGAACCGCGCCGGGCGGGTCCGCTCGTAATCGCGAATGTTGCTGCGCACGCCGCCGGGGCAGAAGGCGGATACGCCGATCGGCTCGTCCTTCAGCTCGAACCGGAGCGCCTCGGAGAAGCCGACGACAGCGAACTTGGTCGTCACGTAGAGCCCGAGCATGCTGTACTGGAGGATGCCGGCCATCGACGCGGTGTTGACGATGTGGCCGCCCTGACCATGGGCGCGGATCCGCGGCAGGAATGTCTTCACGCCGTTGAACACCGCATTGAGGTTGACGTCGATCGCCCAGTCCCAATCGGCGTAGCTCGCTTTGCCGATGCTCGGGGCGATGCCAATGCCGGCGTTGTTGCACAGGATGTGGACCGGGCCGAAGCGATCCTCCACCGCATCGGCGGCGACGACGTAGGCATCGCGATCGGTGACGTCGAGCGTCAGGAAATGCGCTCGGTCGCTCCACCCGCCGGCTTCGGACGCGGCACGCGCCGTATCGATATGATCCTGGCGCAAGTCGGCGATGGCGACGTTGATGCCGGCCTGGGCGAACACGGTGGCCATGCCGAGCCCGATGCCGCTCGCGCCGCCGGTGATGAACGCGGTCTTGCCCTCGATCTGATCCATGCCGGCTCCTCCACCCGTGATGACGCGATCGTGCTCGATCGTCTTTGTTGTCAATGGCAACTTCTTTCGTGCAGTCGAAGCGATTTCGCAACCGATTCGATACGGCTCGCGTGAACTCGGCTCGGCTGGGCCGCACCGCGCGAATGGTGGCGTGCCGGTTCGCTGGGCGGGATGGGCGGCGGCCTGGAAGGGGAGTAGGCTTGCCGCACATACGGGTGCAGCAGTGACCGCGCCTGAACTTGGAGAGGCGGATGGCAGGCACCCTGGCAGGCGACCCCTTGAGCGGAGACGGCGAACTGCCCCTCGACGGTGCGACAGCGCATCGCCGCGACGAGCAACCCTGGCCATCGCCGCGACGGGCGTGGACCGCGGTGTCGATCATCGCCTTCTCCCTCGTGTTCCTGCAGGTCGACAAGGGCGTGGTCGGCTTTCTGATCGAGCCGATGAAGCGCGACTTCCAGGCGAGCGATGCGGAGATGAGCCTGCTGCTCGGGGTCGCGCCGGTGATCTTCTATGCACTGGTCGGACTGCCGATGGCGCGGCTGGTGGATCGATATCCGCGCAACATCGTGCTTTCGATCGGCATCTTCTTTCTCGGCTTTTTCACGATGCTGTGCGGGGTGGCGCAGGGATTTCGCCAGCTGTTCTTCTGCCGGATGTTCACCGGGACGGCGGAGACGGTGCACGGCCCCGGCAGCTATTCGATGGTCGCGGATTATTTCCCGCCCGAAAAGCTGCCCCGGGCGATCGGCGTGATCCAGGTCGGCTTCACGATCGGCCAGGCCGGTGCCCAGATCATCGGCGGCGCGCTCGTCTCGCTGGCGCTGACCTGGCCGGCGATGGCGATTCCGCTGCTCGGCGGCACGATCCGGCCCTGGCAATATGTGTTCATCATCGCCGGCATCCCTGGCCTGCTGATCGCGCTGCTGGTGCGTGCGATACCCGAGCCGCCGCGCCGTGGCCTCGTCGCCAAGGGCGACAAGGCGCTGCCCTTTTCACAGATGATCGCCGAGATCCGGCAGCGTAAGGGCATCTACCTGCCGATGTTCATCGCCTTGGCGCTGACCTCGCTGGAAACCTACGGCATCCTGCCGTGGCGGGCGGCGTTCCTGCAGCGGGCCTATGGCTGGGATCCGGCGCGGATCGGGGCATGGAGCGGGGTGACCACGCTCATCTGCTCGGGCTTCGGCATCCTCTACGGCACCTGGCTGACCGAGCGGCTGTACAAGAAATATGACGATGCGCCGCTGCGCGCGTTGCTCATCAACTACGCAAGCGGCTTCCTGTTCGTGGTCGGCGCGCCGCTGATGCCGACCGCCGAGCTGTCGATCATCTCTGCCGGCATCGGCACGATGTTCGGCATCGCCGGGGCGATCCCGCAAAATGCGGCGCTTCAGACAATCACTCCGAATGCGATGCGGGGTCAGGTGACGGCGATCTTCCTGTTCATGTTTACCGTCATCGGCGGGCTGGGGGCGAGCGTGCTGACGGCGATCTCGGCGGCGATGGGCGGAGAG
>Ga0160473_100050_pt1 | contig 140117 bp, 118 predicted proteins | sample HID1975I_E11MG_FD_108217 | JGI IMG/M metagenome (GOLD analysis project Ga0160473, IMG submission 108217) | Enriched soil microbial communities from UW Madison campus, WI, USA - HID1975I_E11 MG | ecosystem: Environmental > Terrestrial > Soil > Unclassified | place: USA: Madison, Wisconsin...
AGGGGTGTCGTTGCGGCCGTGGATGATGACGGTGAAGGTGGCAGTGACGATTTTGCCGTTGCCATCGCTGACGCTGTACTGGAATACCTCGGTCAGTTGGTCGGCATCGGTGCGCAGGGCCTGAACCGCAGCGTTGCTGTTGTCCACTACGTAGCGGTAGTTGCCTTGGGCATCCAACACCAGGCTGCCGTAGTTGCCAGCCAGGGCTTGGCCAGGCGTGCCGTTGACACCGTTGGGGTTGACCACGGCGCTGACGATCAGGGTGTCGCCATCGGGGTCGGTATACGCGCTGCGGATGCTGCCGCTTGGGTCGAGCCCCGGCTGGCCGTTGTTCACCCCACCGGCCTCGATGGCATCGACCGTGACCGGGTTTACCACGGGCGGGTCATTGACGCCGGTGACAGTGATCACCAGTTGCGCCTGGTCGGTCAGGCCGCCGCTGTCGTGGATCTGGTAGGTAAAGATCACGTCTAGGGTTTGCCCAGCCGCTAGCGCACGGATGGCCGGGTCGGCGCTGTTGACCTCGAAGGTGTAGCTGCCGTCTTCGTTCAGAATCAGCTGGCCAAAGTCGCCGCTGATCAGGCTGCTGTCAGCCAGGCGGGCGACTGTGCCAGTGAGGGTTGCAGGTGCGCCGTTGGCTACCGGCGTAAGGGTACCGCCAGTGACTTCCAGGCCGCTGCGCACGCCATCGACTTTGAGCTGGGTCGCGGTTGGCTGGTCGAAGTTGTCGACGTCCGTGTCGGCGCCCACGCCGCCATCGCCGGTGATCACGTTACCGCTGGCGTTGACCGGCACGGTGCTGCCGTCGCTGGCACCCGCGCTGGCGGTGCCGTGGTCGTCCACGGCCACCGGCGCATCGTTGGCGCCCTGAATGGTGATCACCAGCACGGTCACGGAACTCAGGCCACCGGCATCGACCATCTGGTAGGTGAACTGTTCGACCAGCGTTTGCCCTGGGGAAAGCGCCTGCACGGCGGCGTTGCTGTTATCGATGACGTAGCGGTAGCTGCCGTCGGCGTTGATGGTCAAGCTGCCGAAGTTGGCCAGCACGCTGCTCGATTGGCCGCTGACCACCGGAATGATCCGGCCGCCGCCCAGCCCGTCGAAGCGCACCGCGCTGACCTGCTTGGTCTCGCCCAGGGCCACCGAGTCGACATCGGTGTCGTTATCCAGCACGTTGCCAGTGGCATCCTGCCCCGGGGTGCCGTTGTTGGTGCCACCGGCTTCGATGGCGGTGCCAATGTCGCCCTGGGCCACTGGGGTGTCGTTGGCGCCATGGATATTGATCTGTAGCACCGAACTGCTGGTCAAGCCCCCGCTGTCGACGATGTCATAGCCGAAGAAATCACTGATGAAGTTGCCGGCGGTGCGCAGTGCCTGCACCTCAGGGTTGTCGTTGTCGACGATGTACTGGAAACCTCCACCGGCAGTAATCGACAAGGTGCCGTACAGCCCTTGCAAGGTCGTGACCCCATTGGCGGCCACTGCGACACCACCGGGTGTAGTGTTGTTGGCGATGCGGGTGACGGTAAGTACGTCATTGTTGGTCTGGATATCGACATCGGTGTCGTTGGCCAGCACGTTGCCGGTAGGGTTCACGCCAGGGTCGGCGTTGTTGAAGCCACCGGCTTCCACGGCGATGGCCAGGTCGGCGTTGGCGATCGGGGCATCGTTGACCGGGTCGATGATGATGTTCATCACATCGGTATCGGTCAGCGCATCGGCCGGGTTCTGCCCAGGCACACCGTCACCGTTGTCCGGTGCGTCGCCGAAGTTGCCCTGGTCGTTAGTGACCATGGTCAGGGTTTCCGGGTCGCGGAAGGTGTTGAAGTCCTGGTCACCTTTGTAATACAGCTGGCTAAGCAGCACGTTCAGTTCGGCCAAAGTGCCGGTAAGGACCAGGCTGCGGCCAGCGCCGGCGGGTGCAGTGTCGGTGGCCGCCGGCGGGGTAGCGGTTTGCCAGATGACTCCGTGCACCACGGTCAGGGTAATGGTCATGACGCCGTCGGCAGTGCCGGCGTTGACGTCCACGTCACTGATGGCCAGGCCACCGATGTGCAATACCGTGTCTTCCTGGCCGTGCTGGTCGGACACCGTGTTGACCGGCGCCTCGTTCACATGCACGTAGCCGGCGTCGGCGGTGCCGGTTGCGCCTTCGCCGAGTGCCAGGTTGATACTGCCCAGGCCTGTAGAAGCAGCGCCCGTGTCGGTGTCGATACGCACCCGGAAGGTGTTGTTGGCGCTGACTTGGTGGTCTTGTGCCACCGCGATCAGGTAGCTGCCGGAGGGCAGCAGGGCGAACTGGTAGAGGCCGCCATTGGCGGTAACGGTATTGAACGTGCGGTCGTCCGCGGTGCCGAACTGACCGTCGTCACCGGCCCAGGTCAGGGTGACGTCGATGCCGTCCAGGCCGGGGCCGTCCGGGCTGACGTTGTCCGTGGCGCTGCGGGTGTCGTCCCACAGCGTGCCCTGGATCACGCCCATGCCGGCGCCATCGCTGAGGATGTAGTTGTTCAGGCCGGTTGCGCCGTCCTGGCCGGTGCGCTCGCCGTCGGCAGCGCCAGCACCCGCCGGCAGCGAACCGCCCCAGCCGTTGGTTTCAAAGTCGGTGGGCAGGCTGGTCCAGGTGAGCACGGCGGAACTGGCGGCGTCGTCGGCGATGGTCACGTTGGGTAGCGTGACGGTGTAGATCACCTGGATCGTGTCATTGGGCGCGAGCCGCGCGAAGTCCATGACGATACCGCTGCCATCGCTGAAGCTGATGCCGCTGGGCAGGTTGCCCAAGTCCAGCGCCACGCCATTGAGCAGGATGCTCTGCACCTGGTAGTTGCTGCCATTGGGGAACTGGTCGGTCAGGTGGGTGTTGTAGGCGGGTGCCCCGCCATCCTGGGTGAAGCTCACCGAGACGGTGGCCGTGGTCGTGCCGGCGCCCGGGGTTACATCAATGACGGATTTGTCCAGGCTGGTAAAGCTGGGCTCGACCACGCGCTCGAACAGCGTGTCGCTGCGCCCGCGGTCCACACCATCGCCCGGGCCCACGTGTTCGAACACGGTCATGCCCAGCTGGGTGTTGGCCTGGTTGCCGGTCACGTTGTTGACGCGCACGTTGAACTCGAGGATCACGCCCTCGATATCGCTGTCATTGGCCTCGCCATTGGTCACGTTGCCAAGGTTGAAGGTGATGGTCTGGCTGCCGTCTTGGTGGGTCGTGATCTGCAGCCGGCCATTGTCACCGTCGAAAACACCCGAGGGCACCACGCCGCCCAGATCGGGGTGGATCGGCAAGGCCACATCGCTGTTCTGGTTGCCGGTCATGTACAGCGAACTGCCGTCGCCGAGCACCAGGTCGGTGGCGTCGGTGGTCAAGCCGCCTAGCTGGCTCGACACCATGGCAATCAGGATGTTGTTGAGGTCGGCGGTGATGAACTCCAGGCCGGCGGCCAGCTCGATGCGGATCTGGTAATTGGGGTTGTCGCCGGTCGGTACCAGCACGGCCACGCGGTAACGGACGATTTCCCCGACTACCACGGTTTCCAACAGGCCGCTGGTGTCGGTGGCGCCGCCGCCGTTGGTGGCCGGGGGCGTGTCGGTGACGCCGCCGACGCGGGACACCTGGATGCCGTTGGTGACCGGGATCAGCAAGGCACTCAGCACCCGGTAATCGTTGAGCACGCCTGAATTGAGCAGGCCATCGTCGCCGCTGCGCTCGCCATTGACGGTATCGGTGCTGTCGCTGCTGCCGTCCAGGCTGCTCCATCGAACCACGACGTTGTTGGCGATCGCAGCCTCGCCTGCGGCCGTGGCATTGACCACGCCGGTCAGGGTGATGACGATGCTCCCGCCGTTAGCGATGTCGATGTTGGCGCCATTGGCGGTCACCAACTGACCGTTGAGGATGACGAAATCAACGCCGCCATTGTTGGTGGCGCCGCCGCTGTACTGGACGGTGCCACTGATCACCAGGTTGTCGATTTCAGTCGGCAGCACGTCCAGCAGGCTGATGTCGAACGCGTCGGTGCCCGAATTGTTGGCCACGGTGATGGTGAAGGTGACGGTATCGCCCTGGTCGAAGCCGCCAAACGAGGGAGTCGAAGTGATCTGCTGGGTGACGCTGAGGGTCGGCTCGACGATGGTCACGCCGGGCTGTTCGGCACTGTTGATGTTGCGATCCACGGCGGTGGTGCCATTGGGGGTGTCGCCATCGGGGTCGCTGTACACCAGCTGCGCGCCGTTGTTCAGCGTGGTGCCTTGCTGGTTACCGGTCACGTTGCTGGCCACCAGTACCAGGCGGATGACGAAGCTGTTGTTGCCAGTGATGTTGTCGGCCGTGGCCCCGGCGCTGCCGAACACCAGCATCAGGTCGGCGCCGTCGCTGCCGTCCAGGGTCACTGGGTTGACGTTCAGTACACCGTTGAAATCGGCCGTGAGGGCGGCACTGCCTGTGGTGCTGGTGATGATTTCATAGCCTAGGTTGCCATTGAACCGTGGGTCCAGGCGCAGGCCCGGAGGGATCAGGTCATTGATGCGCAGGCTGCCCGTTGAACCCTCGGGCAGGGTGACGACGATGTCATAGGTGATGCTTTCGCCGATCACCAGGTTGCTGCCCGTGGTGTGCCCGGCGCTGGAGTCGTCCTCGGTCAGGCTGCCGTCCTTGTAGGTCTTGCTGATGGTCGGCGCGGCGACTTGCTGGTTGGCGACCTCGGTCAGGTCGGTGGGGGTGAAGTCCTGGCCGCCATCGACGCTGGCGTAGTAGGTCAGCGCGGCAGTGCTCTGCAGCGTGCTGGAGGCGAGGATGGCATTGTCCACGCTGACGTCGTAGGTGATCACCACCACGTTGGCCCCGGACAGGTCGCTGGCGGTGCCGGCGCGGCCGGCCAGCAGGGTGGCCTGGCCGTTGGCGTCGAGGAAGGTGATGGCGTTGCCGTCGACACGGTAGTCGGTGCCCTGCACCAGCACGCTGCCGTCGCCGCGGTAGATCTGCAGGTTGGCCGCGCCCAGGCTGCCACCGACGAACGACAGGCCAGCGGGCAAGGTAATGCTGGTGCTGACATCGTAGGCACCGCCGCCGCCGGTGTTTTTCAGGGCGGTGGCCAGGCGAAGGTTATCGGCACCGTCGATGCCGCTGACATTGCCGTCCACCGCCGCCAGGCTGGTCACGCTGCCGCTGAACGGCACGCCACTGCTGCCAGGGGCGGCCCAGCTGCCGGTGGTGCCGGTGACCGTGCCGTTGCTGCTGGACACCACGCCGTGCTTGATGTCCAGCACCGGCTCGGCGACCGACTGGATCACCGCCACATCTGATGAGGTGAGTACGGTCTTGTCGACCGTGGTGGTCTGGCTCGACTGCGCTAGCACGTCGAGTTCTCGTTGGTCGGCATACGGCTGGTCGCCCACTACCATGGTGAAGCGTACCTGCACGGTGCCGCCACTGAGGCCGCCAGAGACGAAATCGCCGAAGTCGAAGATGATCGAGTTACCCGGGCCAGTGGTGACGCTATCGGGCACATCGAGAATGGTATTACCGCTGCCGAACGTCCACTGGCCAACCCCGTTGCCAATGCTCCAGTTGATGCCGCTGGCATTGAGCAAGGGCAAGGGCAGGTACGCCGTAAGTTTGAAGTTCTCGTAATCGGCCACCAGCAAGTCATAGCTAATGGTGAAGGTCACCACATCGCCCGGGCGCAGCTCGCCGTTGCTCGGCGGGTTGCCGCCGTTGACCTGGGTGAGTTCGATATCGACCGAGGAGCTTGCGATGGTGCTGGTGGTACTGGACCCGTCTGTCTGGGTCCCGCCCAGGTTGACCGCATCGCGCAGCACGGTGGCATCCACCGTGGCGCTGTTGCCGACGCTGTCACCTTCGTTGAGCTGGTCGTGGGGTGGGTGGTCACTGGTGTAGGTGGGGTTGATCAATGCGTCGTAGACGATGCTCAGGCGCGTGGCGCCTTCCTGCAGGGTGTCGTCGTAAAGGTCACCGAACAGTGCCGCCACGCCGGGGCCGGCAATCGCCTGGCGAATGGACTCGGCAATGTCGAAGACCAGCGTGGTGCTGCCGTCGGCATTCACCGTCTGGGTGTAGACCAGGGCAATCGCCTGGGACCCACCATGCTGCTGGATGATCAGCGTAGGCGGGTTGCTCGGGTCGAAGGTCTGGCCGTCGCCAAGCAAGTCGGTCAGGGTGAACTGGCCCTGCTCGAGGATGTTCTCGCCAAAGGCGAAGAAGTCGGAAATGGCCACGTCCATGGTGTAGCGCAAAGTGTCGCCGGGGGTAAGGCCGGGTGTGCCGACGTCGTTCTGCAGGTCGACCTGCTTGAGCAGGGTGATCGACTTGGCGACGAAGGTCACGCCCTGGCCGTTGCCGGTCTCGGTGAACGGGTAGCCGTCCGGGTCGGTGGGGCGGTCGCGTGGGTCGAGCGGGTTCCAGCCACCGCTCACGCTGGCGGTGCCGAAGTTGATGGTGACTGGGTTGCCGGTGGTCGGGTCGATCACTGGCCGGCCGTTGGCGTCGATTTCCGGCACGTAGAAGCTGACTTGGGTTTCGCTGGCCGCGCTTAGGGTGTCGTAATGGATCTCATAGCTGGCCACGAAGGCGTTGGGGTTGGCCAATGCCGCAGCGATAAGCAGGGGGTTGGTCAGCACCGTGCCGTCGTGCAGGGTGACCGACGTCAGGGTGCCGCCGGCCCCCGGCGTGATGGCGCTGACATGCACCTGGTCAGGCACGGTCTGAGTGACGGTGACATTGCTTAGCGTTTGCCCGGGGGCCGGGGTTACGGTCACGGTCTGGGTACGGGTGAAGTTCGGCCCGGTTACCGTTTCGCCTTCTGGCATGTTGACCGTTTGCGTGACCTTGAGCAGGGTCGGGGTGACGATGAAACTGTGTAGTGCGCTTTCTACCCGGCTTGGGTCCTGCACCGGATTGTTCAGCGAATCGTTGCCGTACTCGAAGCCTGCCCGGGCGTTGATGGTGAGGTCAGGCGTGCCGTCGGAGTAATGGGTGTCGGCCAGATTGCTCAACTGCGCGGTAATCTGCACATCGATGGCGGGCTGGCCGTTGGTGACGCTGGCATAAGGCAGTTGCAGTACCACCATCTGGTCACCGGGCTTCATGCCGACACTGGCGGCATTGATCACCAGGGCATTGCCGCTGGCGTCCTTGGCCAACGGGTGGGTGGCATTGCCGTTGGCATCGAAGGTGATCACGAAGCTGTTCACCGCCTGGCCCAAGTAGGTGGCGGAGACGAAGGTGGCGCCATCGTCGCCGTCGCGCCCGGTGGCCGGCATGAACACATCGAGGAACGGCGCGTAGCCTTCCTGGGTGGAGGGGTTGCTGAAACTGACGGTGAAGTTGAATTGCTCTCCCAGTTGCACCTCGGCGCCGCCGCTGCCCAGGCTGGCGGTGGGGCTGGCATCGGCCAGCAGACCCTGGAAGCCGTTCAGGGTGGCTGCTGCCAGGGCAATGGTCTTGTCGACATCGCCACTGCTGACCTCAAGGCGCCAGTCGCCGCCGGCCAGTTGGCTGCCGGTGGCGTTGCTGGAGGCACCGACGTCAGCGCCGGTCCAGCGCGCCAGTTCGTTCACCAGCGCCTGGCCTGCACTGCCGGCACCGACATCGCAGCCATACAACTGGATGTCCGCGCCCGCGTTGAGTTCACCGCGCCAGGCGCTCAGGCGGTCGCCCAGCTGCTCGACGGTTTGGCTGGTGAATACCTGGTTGCCCAGGGTGAACTGGCCAGACGCGCCGTGCGAGAACACTTGGATCGAGTCGACCTTGCCCAACTGCGCCAGCACATTGCTGATGGCTGCGATGGCATCCTGGCCAGGGTCCACCACCAGCGCGGTGGTGCCGGTTGGCAAGTTGGCGGCCAGCTGGTCGCGGTTTTCCACCCGGGCATCGATGACCACAAGGTTGCGTGGTGCGGGCGCTGCTGCGGTGGTTTGCGCCTCGCTGGCAGTGGGGGCAGGATGGCTGGTGTCCTTGGCCTCTGCTGTACCGGGATCACTGTGATGCTGCTGGTCGACAGCCGCTGCGCCAGCGCCGTCGAAGAGGATGCGTTGCTCAAGGGCAACTGTCTGCGACCGAGGGCGCGAAACCATGGCGAAGCCGGCTCTGCTCTTGATGTCCATTTCCAATCCTGCCCAGAAGTTACGATGCCATTTCCGAAACTAAATCAATCCTAGTCCGATTTTTTCGGGGTGCCGGGTGAGGCGCCGGAAGGTCTTCAGAAGCCGCTTTCGCGCAGCCCGACCCCCAGAATCCATTTAGCCAGCTCACCGAGGATGCTGCGTTTTTCCCCTTCGATCTTCAGCTTGCCGCGGGTTTCGCGCACGCTGGCCAACGGCTCATCCAACGCGACCAGTACCTGGAACAGCGCGTTGCTGGGCACCAGCGACTGGCCGCTGGTCGGCACCGGGCCGCCGAAGTGCGAAGACAACATGCGGTGGGCCAACTGCCCGGCGCGGGTGCTGCCAATGGCCAGCACTTTGCCGCGCAGCGCGGTGGCCTGACCTTCGGGGTAGAACTTCACGGTATTGCCCACGGCCAGGTGATGCACCTGGTCCTGGGCGACGTAGGCATCGACCTGCCAGTGGCTGGGGTCGATCAGCATGCCCAGTGGCTCTTGGCGGTTGAGCCACTGGCCAGGGCGCCAGTCCGGGTCCAGGTCCAGCCAGGTGCCAGCGAATGGCGCCTGCAGGTTGAGGCGGGCGATTTCGATGCGTGCCGCGCGGGCTTCTTCGTTCTGCACCTTCAGGCGTTGCTGGGTGGCAGCGTCCTCGGCCAGCCCGGCGGGGTCGGCCAGCAGCCCAGAAAGGCGCGCCTGATAGCTGCGGGCGCTGGCCTGGCTGCTGCGCATGCGCGAATCCAGGTCTGGCTCTTCGAGCACTGCCAACACGTCGCCGGCCTTGACCTGGCCTTGCGAATGCAAGCTTTTCAGCCGCGCAGGGTAGGGCGTGTACACGCGCAACTGGTGTTCGGCCCGGGCAACGCCAACGGCGTCGACCTGGCTGTGCCAAGGCACCGCCAGCGCCAGTAAGGCAAGGCCTGCGCCTAGGTAGAACAGCCGTTTGCGCTGCCCCGGGATGCGTGCCCGCTGTTGCCACCAGTGGCTCAGCTCACGTTTCACCGGCAGTGCGATAAACCACGCCAACTCGACCATGAACAGCACGATCCCTAACAGTTTGAAGAAGAACAGGTACACCGCCACGGCAATGCCGAGGAACAGCACCAGGCGGTACAGCCAGGTGGCAAAAGCGAACGCGACCAACAGGCGGCGTTGCCCCACCGGGAACGGCTCGGGCCACGGCTCGTTGAGCCCAAGCAGGTTGCGCCGCAGGGCCACCCGCGCCAGCGCCGAGGCGCGTTCGTGCAGGTTGGGGAAGTCGAGCAGGTCGCTGAGAATGAAGTAGCCGTCGAAGCGCATGAATGGGCTGGCATTGAGGGCCAGCGACAGCACCCAGCTAGTGGTCGCCAGGTACAACAGCGCGTTGCGCAGGGCGCCGTCGTCGCACAGGGCCCAGCCGAGGGTGGCCAAACCCGCCAGGGACAATTCGGTGATGATGCCGGCCGAGGCGATGGCCAGGCGCTGGTGGGCGCGCTTGAGCTTCCAGCTTTCGCCGGTGTCGGTGTAGAGCATCGGCCACAGCACCAGAAACGCCACGCCCATGTGCCCCACGCGCAAGCCCAGGCGCGTGGCGACCAGCGCGTGGCCAAGCTCGTGCAGGGTTTTTGCGACCACCAGAGCCAGGGCAAAACTGAACAGGCCTTCGGTGGAGAACGACTCGACCACCGCATGGGTGAAGGCGTCCCACTGCTGCATCACCAGGATGATCCCGAGCAGGGTCAGGCCGATCACCAGCACCCCGGTAAGCGGATGGAACAGCCAGCCCAGCGCTACCGCCAGGCGCTGCAGACCGGCTTGCGGGCGCAGCAGCGGCACGCGGAAGAACAGGTAGTGGTGCAACCACCAACGCCAGCTCGACCAGGTGCGCGCCTCGCTCGCGGCCTGCAGTTTGGCCAATTGCTCGGGGCCGGGGCGCAGCAGGTGGTGGTGTTCGAGGAACGTGCGCAGCGCCAGCACCTGCTCGACATCGGGGTTGAGCGCGCTGTCCCGCGACACTTGCTCGCTGATTTGGCGCGGCGTCTGGCCCCAGCGCAGCAGACACTCGAACTCCAACCAGCCAATCCGGTAGAAACGGTTGACCACGGTGTCGTGGATCATCCATGCCGGTTCCCCTTCACGGCTGTCGGCGGCCTCGCACAGGCGCAAGTCCTCGCGCAGCGGGGGCAGTGGCAGGTCGGACAGGTCGAGCATTACCAGCCACTCCAGGCACGCACCGTGGCCAGCGGCCGGCGCAGCAGGTAATAGCCGAGCATTACCCGGCCACCGTACAGTTTGGCGGTGCCGTGCAGGCCCAGGCGGGCATGCTCGGAGCGTTCGTCGATGCTGGCCAGCAGGCGGTAGGCGACCACGCCGTCATCACTGGGCTTGGCCTGGTAGCTGGTTTCGAGGATTTTGCCCTTGAGCGGGCTGAGCGGGTAGGCGGTGAGGAACAGCGTGACCTCGGCGCCTGGCTCCAGGGCGATGGCATCGGCCACGGCCAGCTGGATCTGCATGGCCGGTTGCGCCGGGTCGGCCACGTGCATGATGCGCTCACCGGTCGACACCGGCTTGCCGAGCCAGTCGTTGGGGTCACTGAACACGGCAACCCCGGCCCGCGGTGCCAGTACCTGGGTACGCCGCAACTGCGCCTGCACTGCGGCCAGCTCGGCGCGGCGTTGCTGGGCACGGCCTTGCAGCAAGGTCAGCTCGTTCTTGCTTTGCGGGTTGTCGAATGCACGCTGGCTGGCAGCCAGCAGCTCGGCGTCGGCCACCGCGACTTCCTTGCCGAGTACCTCGGCGCGGCTGCGCAGGGTGGTTTCGTCGAGGGTGAACAACGGGGTGCCGGCTTCCACCGGCTGGTTCGGGCGCACCAGCACTTGGGCGATCACGCCGTCGATCGGTGAACTGACGATCTGTGCCTGGCGCGACACGATCTGTGCCGGTGCCAACGCCGTTTGCCGCACTGGGAGCAGCAACAGCCCGGCGGCCACCAGCAGGGTGATCAGTACCTGGCGGCGGCTGGGGCGCCAGCGGCCGATTCGCCGGCGCCGGGTCAGCGCATGCCAGCAATAGGCCCAGGTGCGCGTCAAACCATCCAGCTGCTGGTGCACCACCGCCGGCGGTGCTTCTTCCAGCAGCAACACCAGCAGGCCAAGGCGCTGGCCGGTCGGGGCATGCAAGGGTATGCACCACAGGCCGGTAGGCCACCACTCGGCCCAGCCCTCGGCGATGTCTTCAGGTGGCGCAGCGTTGGCCTGGGTCAACCAGGCGGGCTGCGGCTCGACCAAGCGCTCGGCCAACCAACGGCTGGCGCGCCTGAGCCAGACCAGGTAGGGCGAGTCTTCGCTGGGGCGCGCCAGGCCAGACACGCACAGCAGCTCCAAGCCGCTGTTGCCTTGCTCGAACACCAGCGCCTGGTGGAAGGGCAGTAGCGGGTACAGGTCGTTGGCCATGCTGAACGCCAGCGCGCCCAGCGTCTCGGCGGCCATGGCTTTATCGCGCAGAGCGTCTAGTTGCAGCAACAGCTGCGGGTGGGGCAGTGGCCTATTCACGGTCATGGTCGAACCGCGCCGTGCCGCTCATGCCGGCCATCAGTTCGGGGTAGCGCTGATCGAAGCGCGCTTCAAGTTCCACCGTCTGCGCCACGGCATCGACCCTTGAGTTGATCACGCTGACCTTGGCCGGGTAGGTCTTGCCAGTCTCATGCACAGTCACCTGCAGCGTCTGACCGGGGCTTAGGCTTTTCAGTTGGCTGGAGGGCACATTCAGGCGCACCTTCAATGCGCCATCGCTGACCAGGTCGAACAGTGGCGTACCTGCGCTGACGGTCTGGTATGGCTTGACGTAAACCTTGGCCACATGGCCCGAGAAGGGGGCCAGCACCTGGCAGTAGCTCATTTGCGCTTCGCCCATGGCGCGGGCGCCATCAGCCTTCTGCACTTCGGTATTGGCTGCCGCTACTTCGATATCGCCGACGGCGTCGAGCTTGCGCAGTTGCTTCTTGGCTTCCAGGTTCTGGCGGGCCATGGCCAGCTCGGCCACGGCGACCTTGCCGCGGGCTTGGGCCTCGTTGCAATTGAAGCGCGCCAAGGTTGCGCCTTTGGGCACGTGTTCGCCGAAGCTGGTCTTCAGCTCGCCCAGGGTGCCGCTCATCTGGCTGGACAGAGTGGTTTCCAGTTCGGCTGCCAGCAGGACGCGTATCAACTGCGGGTCTTCTGCGGTCGGCTCTTGCTCGGCGTGGGCGCAAACGCTGGCCAAGGCCAACAAAAACGGCAGGTAACGGTGTCCAACAACAGGCAAAAGCATGCTCGACTCCTTGCTCCAAGACACTTAAAGGCGGAGTAGCCGCTGGGGTCTTCCTCTGTGACCCGGGCTGAACCCTTAGGTTGAAGGTTGACGCTTTTGTTGCTTGCATAAAACGGGCTGCTTTAAGCCTCATCTCATTAAAGAACCGAAAACGGCGTTCCGGTATGTTCAATTGGCGACATCGCGCTGGCGTAAGGCAGGAACGGCTGAAGGCTGGTTGATGTGCGCAAAGGTAACCGCCGCCGAGAGCGTTTCATGACGCTTTGCAGCCATGAAGGCCGCCTTATGGGCAAGCGTCCTACTTTGGGCATCACGAGATGCACAGTAGAGCTGTTTCTCGATAGGCAAAAATTGATGGGGCTTATCGGCATCTCATGCAGGGCCCCATGGGCAAACGCGATCGAGTTGTACTACGGTGAACGTGGCCCGCGGTTGCCATCATTCACGTACCGATTGCGATCATGCCGAACCGCTATTGTCTGGAGGGAGCCCGATGGAGTCTTTGCCGGTCAAGCGGGATCAGTCCCGTGCACTGTTGGATGTACTCATTCGCGCAGGGCTGATCGCCGCACTGGCGGTCATCTGCTATGAGGTATTCCATCCATTTCTGGGGCTGATGCTGTGGGCCGTCATTCTTGCGATCACGTTCTACCCGCTGCATGGCCGTCTGCAGCAGCGGCTTGGTCTCAAGAGCGGGCATGCTGCGACGTTCATCGTGCTCGTCACGCTGTTGATACTCATGGTCCCCATCTACCTGTTGGCGGTGTCCATCACCGAATCGGTCAGCGCAGGGCTGGTGTTGTTTGAAAGCGGTGCCTGGCACATTCCTCCCGCCAACCCTGACGTGCAATCCTGGCCATTGATCGGGCCGCAACTGTTCACCCTGTGGCAGCAGGGCGCCACGGATGCGACCAGCCTGATGCAGCAGGTGGTGCCTCATCTCAAAGGCATTGGCATGGTGGTGCTGGGCAAGCTTGCAGGCGTGGGCACGGGCTTTCTAATGTTCATCGGTGCGCTGATACTGTCGGGTATCGTCATGGCCTATGGCGACAGCGGGCAGCGTAACGCGGTGCGTATCGCCACGCGAATATCCGGGCTTGATCGTGGGCCTCAGATTGCCCAGCTGTGCACCGCCACCATTCGCGCCGTGGCTCAGGGTGTTGTTGGCATCGCCTTTGTGCAGATGGTGCTGGTAGGCGTCGGTTTCGTGGTCATGGGTATCCCAGGCGCAGGGCTGCTGGCGTTACTGGTGCTGTTGCTGGGGATCATGCAACTGCCGGTGCTGTTGATTACCCTGCCGGTGGTGGGCTTCGTGTTCTTCACCGAAGGTGCCACGGTCGGTAGTGTGGTGTTTGCCGTATACAGCGTGCTTGCGGGCATGGCCGACAACGTGCTCAAGCCTTTGCTGCTCGGGCGAGGGGTGAATGTACCGATGCCGGTGATCCTGATCGGTGCTCTGGGCGGCATGGTGGCCGGGGGGATCATCGGCCTGTTCATCGGGCCGGTGATACTGGCCGTTGGGTACATGCTGTTCTGGCAGTGGGTGGATGACGCCCCAGGCGGGGAACAGGTAGCCCGCGTCGAAATTGATTGATCAATGAAAACAGCCCGCTACAGGGCGAACAGCGCAGACCGTGGAGCTAAAGCATGGGGTGTATTGCACAGGCAGTGCAGAGGGTGAGGGCGGTTATCGGAATAGGTGTCTTGCTACTGCCACTGTGCACCGTTGGGCTGAGTCAGGCAGCCACCGAGCAGGGGCAGTTGCCGGACCAGGCCAAGGAACGTGAGGGCTATGCGGAAGCGACCAGTTGCCAGGCGTGCCATACCGAGCAGGCCAAACAATGGCAGCAGTCTGACCATTCCTGGGCGTTGCGCGATGTCAGCCCGGCCAACGTGCTGGGCAACTTCAATGATGTGCGCTATGACCAAGACGGGGTGAAGGCCCACTTTTACCGCAAGGGTGACAGTTTTTTCGTCAACATCGAGGGCGAAGATGGTAAACCGGCTGACTTCAAGGTGCTCTACACCTTTGGCTTCGAGCCGCTGCAGCAATACCTGGTGGCGCTGTCGCGCGGCCGCTTGCAGGCCTTGACCCTCGCCTGGGACAGCCGGCCGGCGGCGCAGGGCGGTCAACGCTGGTTCTCGCTGTACCCTGGGCAACGCTTCGCTCCCGACGACCCGCTGCACTGGACGGGCCGTTACCAGAACTGGAACGGTATGTGCGCTGACTGCCACTCGACCCGGCTGGTCAAGCATTACGATGATACCCACGACAGTTTTGCCAGTACCTGGCAGGAAAAGACTGTGGGTTGCCAGGGCTGCCACGGCCCTGGCCAAGCCCATGTCGACTGGGCCAGCAAACACCCCGGTGTCTCGCCTGCTCAGGGGCTTGCGGTGGATTTCAAGGCGCTGGGCAGCAAGGGCCTGGTGGAGCAGTGTGCATACTGCCACAGCCGCCGGCAAGGGTTGGGCACTGGCCAGATGCCTGGCCATCCCCAGTTGGACCAGAGCTTGCCGGCCACACTGCGCACGGGTATGTACCACGACGGCGGGCAGATCGACGGCGAAGTCTATGAGTACGGCTCATTCACCCAGAGCAAGATGTTCGCCGCCGGTGTCGGTTGTACCGATTGCCATAACCCCCATACCACCAAGGTGCGCATTGAAGGCAATGGGTTGTGCCTGCAATGCCATAACACCCAGCCCAATACTGCACGTTTCGCTGGCTTGCAGGCCAAGGACTATGACAGCCCAGCGCATCATCACCACACGGTGGACTCGCCAGGTGCGCAGTGCGTCAATTGCCACATGCCGAGCAAAAATTACATGGTGATCGACCCCAGGCGCGATCACAGCCTGCGTATACCCCGGCCGGACCTTGCCGCAGAGGGCAACGGCCCGGATGCCTGTACCACCTGCCACCAAGACCGCAAGCCCGAGTGGGCGGCCAAGGCCATTGAAGGTTGGTTCGGGTCACCGAAGCGCCCCGCTCATTACGGCCAGAACTTCCACGCCGTGCGCGAGGACCCGAGCACTACCCTGAGCCGCCTGGGTTATTTGCTTGCGGACAAGAGCAACCCGGCCATCGTCCGCGCCACCGCCGCCGACCAGTTGGCAGACTTGGGCCCCGCAGCGGCCAGCAACTTGCAATGGGCACTGCAGGACAAAGACCCGCTAGTGCGCGCCTACGCTGTGGCCGGATTCACCAGCCTGCCCCCCGAGCAGCGTTTGAAACCGTTGCTGCCCCTGCTCGAAGACCCCACCTTGGCCGTGCGCGACGAAGCCGTGCGGGCCTTGGCCGATGTCCCGGCAGCACAGTTACCTGAAGCCAGCCGCGAGTCGTTCAAAACGTTGCTTGACGATTACGAGCAGCGCTTGCGCAGTAACGCGGACCTGCCAGGGGGGCGGCTCAACCTGGCGGTACTGATGCAGCGCCAGGGGCGCAATGAACAGGCAATGGAACAGTACCGCCAAGCCTTGCACATGGACCCGTACTTCGTCCCGGCGCGGGTCAACCTGGTGACCCTGGCCAGCAGTGCGCAACGCTTGGACGATGCCGATAGCCTGCTGCGCGAGGGGGTGGCGCTGGACAAGATGCCCGCTGCCGACCGTGGCAACCTGGCCTACATGCTGGCTTTGCTGCTGGTCGAGCGCGGCAAGCCCGACGAGGCGCTGGGCTGGATGGAGCAGGCCGCCGTGGCGCTGCCGGGCAATACGCGCATTCGTTACAACCAGGGCCTGCTGCTGTCGCGCATGAACCGCCGTGATGAAGCCCTGCAAGCGTTACGCAGCGGCTTGGAGCAAGCACCGGAAAACGCCGACCTGCTGTATTCGCTGATCTACCTGCATGCATTGGCTGGCGAGCGCGAGCAGGCTTACGGCTATGTCGAGCGGATGCGCGCGGTGGCACCAGACGATCCGCGGCTGCAGGCCATAGAGCCGTATTACCAGAAGGGGCGGTGAAGAGGGAGGAAAGTGAAGCCGGAAACTTACCATGTTCTCTTCACGACACCCCATTGCACCCTGGCCTGGCACTACTAGATTTACCCAATTGCCAACCGCTGACAGGGACCGGGCCAGTGAACACCCATGAACACGTCAAAGCGCTGGAAGCGTCGGTCGCCGAGAAGGTCCTCGGCCAGGCCGAGACCATTCGCCATGTACTGCTGGGGCTGCTTGCCAACGGCCATGTGCTGCTCGAAAGCCTGCCGGGCCTGGCCAAGACGCGCACGGTCAAGGCCCTGGCCACGCACCTGGAAGCGCAGATGCGGCGCATCCAGTTCACCCCCGACCTGCTGCCCTCGGACATCACCGGCGGCGAGATCCTGCAGCAGTCGGCCGAGGGCAACAAAATCAGCTTTCAACCCGGGCCGCTGTTCGGCAACGTGATCCTCGCCGACGAAATCAACCGTGCCCCGGCCAAGGTCCAGGCGGCCTTGCTCGAGGCCATGGAAGAGCGCCAGATCACCGTGGCCGGGCAAAGTTATCCGATGCCGGGGCTGTTCATGGTGCTGGCCACGCAGAACCCCATCGAGCAGGAAGGCACCTATCCATTGCCTGAAGCACAGATGGACCGGTTTTTGATGAAGCTGCAACTGGATTACCCACACCCTGATGACGAAACCCAGGTGCTGCGCCTGGTACGTGCAGAGGACCAGGCCAGCGATGCGGGGGCCGTGCAACCGGTGCGGCTGGCCCAGCAAGTGATCTTCGATGCCCGCAGCGAGGTGGCGCGGGTGCATGTTGCCGAGGCGATCGACCGTTACCTTATCGACTTGATCAACGCGACCCGTCACCCAGGCGACTACGATACCGACCTGGCGCGCTGGATCACCATCGGTGCCAGCCCGCGCGGTGGCATCAGCCTAGACCGGGTGGCGCGCGCGCATGCCTGGCTCAACGGCCAGGACTTTGTTTCACCGGACAACGTGCGCGCGGTGGTGCACCCGGTTTTGCGCCACCGGCTGCAACTGTCATACGACGCAATCAGCGATGGCGTGGCGGCGGATCAGGTTATCGACAGGCTGTTGGACAAGGTGGCCATTCCCGCTTGAAGGACACGCCCATGCCAGCAAACAGCATTACGCCTGACGGTTTCGTCTACGCCTCGCTCACTGAGCTGGTGGGGCTGGACGCGCGCGCGCGGGGGCTGAGTTTCGTCGCCCGGCAGCCACTGTCGAGCATTCTTTCCGGTAACCATGCCTCGCGCCTGCGCGGGCGCGGGTTGAGCTTCGACGAGCTGCGTCACTACATCCCCGGCGATGATCTGCGCCACCTGGACTGGCGTGCCTCGTTGCGTTACGGCAAGCCTTTCGTGCGCACCTTCACCGAAGAACGCGACCGGCCTACGCTGGTGCTGGTGGACCAGCGCATGAGCATGTATTTCGGCTCCCAGCGCTATTTCAAATCGGTTACTGCGGCGCAGTTGGCGGCGTTGTGTGCATGGATGGCGTTTCACGCCGGTGACAGGGTCGGTGGCCTGGTGTTCGGCAATCAGCGGGTAGAGCACGTGCGGCCGTTGCGTAGTCGCGCGCGGGTCGAGGCCTTGTGCAGTGCAGTGGTCAGGGCCAACCACGCGCTGACGGCGTTCGCCAGCGAAGACGCAGATGGCCAGTTGGACAAGGTGTTGCGCACCTGCGTTGCCTCAGCAGGCCATGATCACTTGATCTGCATCATCAGCGACTTTGCGGGTATCAGCGAGCACACCTTGCCGCTGCTGCGCCAGTTACGCCAGCACAACGATGTGATCGCCCTGCAGGTGTACGACCCCATCGCATTGCAAGTGCCGGACAGGGGGCGGGTGAACGTGACCCAGGGCGTCCAGCAGGTGGAACTGGAAGTGGGCAAGCGACGTGTCAGTCGGCCGCTGGGGGATTTTCTCGCCGGGCGACTGCGCGATGTGGAAGCGCTGCTGCGCCGCAGCCAGGTGCCGCTGATGCTGATCAGCACCGCCGGGGACAGCCTTGAACAATTGCGCAGGGAGCTGGGCCGCCTGGCCCAGGTGCCGCGATGAGCACTGCCGTCATACCGTCAATCGACCAGCTGCGCGAGCTGGCACCCGGCACGCCGCCGTTCAGTTACCTGCCGCATACCTGGGCTTGGTTGGTGTTGGGGCTGGTGATGCTGGCCTTGCTCCTGGTCTGGGCGGCCCTGCGCTGGCGGCGTTGGTCGCGTGAGCGCTATCGTCGCCAAGCCTTGCAGTATCTTGACCTGCTGGCCAAGGCCCAGGGTGATCAGCGCCTGGCCGCCCTGCGGGAAGTGCCCGTGCTGCTGAAACGGGTGGCGCTGTCGCTGCCAGATGCGCCGCCTGTGGCCAGCCTGGCCGGCGCGCAGTGGCAGGCCTTTCTTGAGCAGCGTGCCGGTCAGCCGTTACCTGCCGGTTTTGTGCAAACACTGCAAATGGTCGCTTATGCCCCCGACGCCCACCTGCTCGCGCTAGACGCACAACAGGTCATGGCGCTTTACAGCACCAGCCGACGCTGGATCGAGGGGCATCATGTGGCAGTTTGATTACCCGTGGGTGTTCTTGCTGTTGCCGGCTGCTTGGCTGGCCTATCGTCTGTTGCAGCCCTATAGCGAAAGCCGCAGTGCATTGCGGGTGCCGTTTTTTGCGGCGATGAGCCGCGCCACCGGGCAGCAGCCGGGGCAGGCGAGTGCAGCGGGCGGGCGCTGGCAATTGTGGCTGAACCTGCTGGTGTGGGGGCTTGTGGTGGCGGCCTGTGCACGGCCGGTATGGGTGGAGCGGCCGATTGAACGGGAGCGGCCGATCCGCGACATCATGCTGGCCATTGATATTTCCCAGTCCATGCAGGCCAACGACTACACCAACGCCAACGGCGAGCGAACCGATCGACTGACTGCGGTGAAGTCGGTGGTGCGCGACTTCATCGCGCGCCGCAAGGACGACCGCATCGGCCTCATCGTGTTCGGCACCGGCGCTTACCCTCAAGCGCCCTTGACCCTCGACCACGCCAGCCTGCTGATGCTTCTGGATGAAGTCGGTATCGGCATGGCCGGGCCGAACACTGCACTGGGCGATGCCATCGGGCTCACCATCAAGGCGTTGGCCAACACCCCCGAGCAGGAAAAGGTGCTGATCCTGCTGACTGACGGCAACGACACTGGCAGCGCCATCACCCCCGAGCACGCGGCTCGCCTGGCCCATGAAGAACGTATCGTAGTACATACCATTGGTATCGGTGACCCAACCGCGACGGGCGATGACAAGGTCGACCTGGGCGCTCTGCAGGAGATTGCGCGTACTACCGGCGGGCAGTTCTTTCGCGCCGATGATCGCCAGGCGTTGCAGCAGGTATACGCGACCCTGGACCGGTTGACCCCGCATCAGGTCAAGACCTTCAGCCACCAACCCAAGCGTGACTTGTTCGTTTGGCCGTTGGGCCTGGCGCTAGGGTTGCTGCTGGTGGCCCACCTGCTGGCCTTGGCGCGCGCCCGCCTGGTCGGCCGCCGGCCAGTGCCCGGAGCACCGCCGGCATGACCTTCGACCCCGCTGCGTTCCATTTCCTGCGGCCGCTGTGGTTGCTGCTGATCGTGCCGGGCCTGCTGTTGCCTGTGCTGTGGCTGCGCCGGCATGATCTGCGCCGACAATTGGAGGGCATCATCGCGCCTCACCTGGTCGAGCACTTGATGATCACGCCAAAGGAACAGCGGCGTTTGCGCCCGGTGCACCTGTTGGGGGCCAGTCTGGTACTTGGAGCTCTGGCCGCTGCCGGGCCGACCTGGGTGCAGGACACCCCCGACTTTCTCGATGACCGCGCCCCTTTGATCATCGCCGTGGACCTGTCGCCGTCGATGGATGCCGACGATGTGCCGCCCACTCGGCTGGCGGCTGCTAAACACACCCTGCACGACTTGGTCCTGCGCCGTGCGGGCGCCCGTACCGCACTCATCGTCTATGCCGGCAATGCCCACTTGGTGCTTCCTGTCACCGAGGATCCGGCGTTGCTCGATACCTTCATCCAGGCACTGGCCACGGACCTGATGAGCACCCCGGGCAAGGATGCCTTGGGCGCGATAGACCTGGCCTTGAAGCTGCTGGCGGCTGAGCAGACGCCGGGCACTTTGGTGCTGCTGACCGATGGCGGTGATGCCAGCCAATTTCCAGCGATTGCTAAACGCGTCTCAGGCTCGCCCTTGCAAGTATTGGTGTTGGCGGTTGGCAGTCAGTCGGCTGCGGCAGGCTTCGATGAGCAGGGCCTGAAGGGGCTCGCCAAGGCGGCCAGTGCGCCCCTAGGCAGCCTGTCGCTGAACGATGACGACCTGGACTGGGTCGAGCTGCATGCGCAGCGCCACTTCAAGGCTGCCCAGGGCGACGATGCCCAACTGCACTGGAAGGACGCCGGTTATTGGTTGTGCTGGCCGTTACTGCTGGTGGTGCTGGCGACGCTGCGGCGCGGCTGGCGAGTGAACTGGCTGCCTGGCGTGTTGCTGGCCCTGCTGCTGGGTGGCAATGCTGAGCCAGCAAGGGCCGGTGCGCTGGCCGATGCGTTTTTCACGGCCGACCAGCAAGGGCGCTGGGCGTTCGAGCAGGGCCACTATCCGCAGGCGGCAACGCGGTTCCACGACCCTTACTGGAAAGGCATCGCTGCATACCAGGCGGCTGATTTTGAGGCCGCGCTGGTCAGCTTGGGCAAGGTCGATAGTGCCCCTGCCTGGTTCTACCAAGGCAACAGCTATGTACGCTTGTTCAAGTTCCCACAGGCGATTGCCGCCTACCAGCAGGCCCTGCGCCTGCAGCCGTCGTTTACCGAAGCCAAGGCCAACCTGGCGTTGGCCGAGGCCTTGCTCAAGGATTACGAGGATCAACAGGAACAAGGCCCGCCCACTGAAAAGCCCGACAAGGTCGTCGAAGACCAGACGCCCTCGGGCGGCAAGACGCAGCAACAGAACACCCCGCAGGCTGCCTCGGACCAGCTGTGGCTGAATAACCTGACCACGTCACCGGCGCAGTTTCTCAAGCGCAAGTTTTCCATTCAGGACGCCGCCCGCCAGCAGGCGGCGAAGGAGGCGCCATGAGGCGCTGGGCCTTGCTGTTGTGCTGCCTGGCGGGTTGGGCGGTAGCGGATGACCCACAGGTGCGGGTGGAAGCGCGCCTGGTGCCAGGCACCACGGTCATGACCGGCGCCACACTCAGCCTGGAAGTCGACCTGCTGGTCGACACCTGGTTCACCGATGCCCCCGTAGTGCCCATGCTGCAGCTGCCGGGTGCGGTCGTCAGCCCACCGAGTGGCGAAGCCCAGCACCTCAACGAAAAACGCGAGGGCAAGGCGTTCTTCGGCCTGCGCTACCGCTATGCGATCACCCCGACACAGGCGCAGCGCTTCGACATCCCGGCGCTGACCTTTCGCGTGCAGCCTGGCCCCAGTGGCGGGCCGCAGGCGGTCACCAGCCAGCCACTGTCGTTTGAGGCCAAGGGCCTGGCGGGCAGCAGTGGCGAACAACGCCTGGTGGCGCGCAGCGTGCACCTCAGCCAGGCGATCCAGTATTCCCACCAGCCGCTGCGTGTGGGTGACAGCGTGACCCGGCACGTGCATGTCGACGCTGAAGGCACGCAGGCGATGCTGCTGCCGGCACCGACCTTCGCCGAGGTCGACGGACTCAAGCGTTACCTGCAGACGCCTAGCATCAAGCCGCTCAGCGATGGGCGTGGCGGCACGCTGGGCGGCCAGCGCGACGACAGCGCCAGCTACGTAGCCACGGCAGCTGGCCGTTATCGCTTGCCCGCCATCGACCTGCAGTGGTGGGACGCGGCCACGGGTGAGCAGCACAGTGTTTCGGTACCTGCGGTGGAGCTGGTGGCAGAGGAGGGCGTGTACCAGGCGCCGTTCTCGCTTGCCGAAGACCTGCGCGCACTGGGCCAGAACGCCCAGGTCAGCATTGCAAGCCACGGGCTGCTGTTGGCACTGGCATTGCTGCTTCTGGGTGGGTTGGCCTGGGCCGGGCGTGCCTATGGTCGGGCAGGCTGGCAATGGCTGCGCGCCTGGCGGCTGCGTCGTCGGCACGCCTGGCTGGCGTCTGAAGGCTACGCCTGGCGCCAGGCGCGGCAGCAATGCGGCCATGAGCCTGCTCGCCTCGATGGCCTGTATCTGTGGTATCGGCGGGCCAGCGGGCAGCGCACCTTGTCGTCAAGTGAACATCCTCCTGGCGGGGAGGATTTGCTAGCCTTTTTCGAGGCTGCCTATGGTCCGCACCGCGGCCAGGGGCTTACCACCAATGCCCGGCGGCGGCTGATGTCGGCCCTGCGCCAGCAACTCGGTACGCACCCACAGTCACGCCCCGATAGAAATGGGCTGCGTGACCTCAATCCCTGAAATGTGGAATACAGCTCAAGGAGGGCCAGATGTATCACTTCAAGCGCGATCTGCGGTTCGTGCGCAGTGTATGGTTTGTACTCTGCCTGCTGCCCCTGCTTGCCCAGGCCGCCGATCCATTGCCCGCCTGGCGCGAGGGCCCGTCACGCACGGCCATCGTCGCCTTTGTCAAGGACGTCACCACTGAAGGCGGCCCGCGCTATGTCGCACCTGCCGAGCGCATCGCTGTGTTTGACAACGACGGCACGCTGTGGAGCGAGCAGCCGATGTATTTCGAACTGCTGTTTGCCTTGGACGAGGTCAAGCGCCTTGCCCCTCAGCACCCGCAATGGCGCAACGAGCAGCCGTTCAAGGCGGTATTGGAGAACGATCAACAGGCACTCGCCGCCCAGGGTATGGACGGCTTGCTGAAAATCGTCGCCGCCACCCATTCGGGCATGAGCACGGAACAGTTCACCGCAGTTGCCCGCAAATGGCTGGCCAGCGCCCGCCATCCGCGTTCAGGCAGGCCCTACACCGAGATGGTGTTCCAGCCGATGCTCGAACTGCTGAGCTACCTACGCGCCAATGGCTTCAAAACCTACATCGTTTCGGGCGGTGAGGTGGCTTTCATGCGGGCCTTCGCCGAAGAGGTCTATGGCATCCCACCCGAGCAGGTCATCGGTACCACATTGGGCGCCAAATTCGAGGACCAGGCCGGTACTTTGAGCATCCAGCGCCTGCCCAGTATTCAGCACAACGATGATGGCCCTGGTAAACCGGTCAGCATCGATACCGTCATTGGCCGCCGGCCGATCCTGGCGTTCGGCAACTCGGACGGCGACCTGCAGATGTTGCAATGGACCATGGCCGGCCAAGGCGCACGCTTTGCTGGCCTGGTGCACCACACGGACCAGCGCCGCGAGTGGGCCTACGACCGCAAGAGCCAAATTGGCCGTTTGGACAAGGCGCTGGACCAGGCGCAGACACGGGGCTGGACAGTGGTGGACATGGCGCGGGAATGGCGCCGGGTCTATCCCTTCGATTCGCAGTGACCATACCAGTGTGAAAACAAGCCGCAGGAGCACAGCAAGCCGGCCACAACCGGTGTGCCCGAAGTCGTGGACTAAAGCAGTGAGTGCATACGGAGAGCATAGCTATGAAGTCCAGTACAACCTGGTTGTCTGCGGTCGCCCTAGCGGCCACAGTGACCCTCGGCGCTGGCATTGCCAGCGCGGCGGACAAGCCGAATATCCTGGTGATTTTCGGCGATGATATCGGCCAGACGAACATCAGCGCCTACGGCAAAGGTGTGGTTGGTTACCAGACACCGAACATCGACCGTATCGCCAAAGAAGGCATGATGTTCACCGACTATTACGCGGAAAACAGCTGCACCGCGGGCCGGTCCACTTTCATTACCGGCCAGACGGCGCTGCGCACTGGGTTGTCCAAAGTAGGCATGCCGGGTGTGCCGGTGGGGCTGCAGGCGCGCGACGTGACCATAGCTCAGGCACTCAAGGCTCAGGGCTATGCCACCGGGCAGTTCGGCAAGAACCACCTGGGCGACAAGGACGAATACCTGCCGACCAACCATGGCTTCGACGAGTTCTTCGGCAACCTCTACCACCTCAATGCCGAAGAAGAGCCCGAGCGCCCTTACTGGCCCAAAGATGACCAGGAGTTCGTCAAGGCCGCTTCGCCACGCGGGGTGATCAAGTCCAGCGCCGACGGCAAGATCGAGGACACCGGGGCGCTGACCAAGAAACGCATGGAAACCATCGATGACGAGACCACTCAGGCCGCGATCAACTTCATCGACAAGCAGGTCAAAGCCAACAAACCATTCTTCGTGTGGATGAACACCACGCGCATGCACGCCTTTACCCACGTGCGCGAGTCCATGCAAGGGCAGAGCGGCATGGTCGGCAACGAGTACGCCGACGGTATGCTGGAGCACGACGGCGACGTCGGCAAACTGCTCAAGACCCTCGACGACCTGAAGGTCACCGACAACACCATCGTGGTGTATACGACCGACAACGGGCCGAACCAGTGGTCGTGGCCAGATGCGGCTACCACTCCATTCCGCAATGAGAAGAACTCAAACTGGGAAGGTGCCTACCGGGTGCCGGCGATCGTCCGCTGGCCAGGCCACGTCAAGGCTGACACCATTTCCAGCCAGATGATGTCTGGCCTGGACTGGTTCCCGACCTTGCTGGCCGCCGTGGGCGACACCGACATCAAGGACCGCCTGCTCAAGGGCGCCGACCTGGGTGGCAAGAACTTCAAGGTGCACCTGGACGGCTTCAACCAGCTCGACTACCTCACCGGCAAGACCGACAAGAGTGCTCGCACCGAGTTCTACTACTTCAACGACGACGGCGACCTGGTGGGCATGCGCTACGGTGACTGGAAGCTGGTGTTCGCTGAGCAGCGCGCACCGGGGGGCTTCAAGGTCTGGAGCGAACCGTTCACCGCGCTGCGGGTACCGAAACTGTTCAACCTGCGCATGGACCCGTACGAGCGGGCCGACGTGGTGTCTGACCAGTACTACGACTGGGTGGCGAAAAACGACTACCTGATCTTCAATGGTGTGCAGAAAGCAGCGAAGTTCCTGCAGACCTTTGTCGATTACCCGCCGAGCCAACGCCCGGCCAGCTTCAGCATCGACCAGATTCGTGCTGACGTGGACAAGAAGATCGAAGAGAAAATGAAAAAGCAGTGAGTAACGCTTAGGGAACTGAATAGGCAGATTGCTAAACAGCTGGCGTAACTTCTGAGGGAGCGGATTCATCTGCGAGCATCGGCGAAGCTGACCCCTGGCTCTGCAGTGTCTGTTTCGCGGATAAAACCGCTCCCACAGTCCAATCATCGGACAAGGCATTCACGCATGGCATCATCTGCAGCACCCTCCGTCGTCTCGCATGCACCACGCACCAATTCTCGCCTGCTGCTGGCACTACCTGCCACGCTGCTGTTCCTCTCCGGCGCTGCCGGTCTCGTTTACCAAGTACTGTGGATCAAACAACTGTCTCTGGTGGTAGGCGTAGAAGTGCACGCCGTGGCCACTGGTATCAGTGCATTTTTCGCCGGGCTCGCTGTCGGCGGGCTGCTGTTCGGGCGCTGGGCTGATCGATTGCAGCGCCCAGTACGCTTGTACGTTTTCCTGGAGCTGGCCGTTGCGGTGCTGGGGTTGGGCGCTACCCTGGGCCTGGCTCAAGCCGCGGGCCCGTTCGCCCGCCTGGAGGCCAGCGCGGGCCTGCTGGCCTGGGCCTTGCCATTCATGCTCGTCGGGTTGCCGGCGCTCTTGATGGGCGGCACCTTGCCGGTGCTGGTGCGCGCGTTGGCGCCGGCCACGGGGCAACTGGCAGAGGCGGGCGGGCGCTTGTATGCGGCGAATACCGCCGGTGCCATTGCGGGCACCTTGCTGGCCGCCTTCGTGTTGCTGCCGCGCCTAGGCGTGACCGGCAGCGCCTGCGCCGCCGCCACGCTGAACCTGCTGGCGGCCTTAGGCGCGTGGCTGGCGCGCCATCGCGACACGGCCTTGCCAGCGCCTGGCAACCTGTCTTCGGCGCCCCGTACCGCACAAGCACGGCTTGCCATCGGCCTGTACTGCATTGCCGGGGGCGTGGCGCTGGGCTACGAAGTGGTCTGGAGCCAGTCGATCGTGCCGTTCATGAGCACCCGTGCCTTTGCCTTCGCAGTGGTGTTGGCGACTTATCTCGGCGGCCTGCTCGTGGGTAGCGCGGTGTATGCGCGGCGTGCCGACCGCATCCGTGACCCTTGGGGCCTGTTCGGCCTGTTGATTGCCTTCGCCGGCTTGCTGGCATTGCTGCAGATCGCTGGGCTTGGGCGCTGGTTGGTGCTGCTGCAGACCCAAGCCGAAGCCGTTGCCCTGCAACTGTTCGGCAGCGAACTGGCGGGCATGTGCGCGCGCTTCGCCATGGCCGCTGTGTGCATGGTGCTGCTGCCGACGACTTTGCTCGGCGCCGCGTTTCCGCTGGCCCTGCGCCTGGCGGTGGACAGCGGCCATGTCGGCCGTGACGTGGGGACTGTGGTGGCGCTCAATACCTTGGGCGGCATCGCCGGTGTGCTGCTCACCGGCTTCGTACTAGTGCCGCAGGTAGGCTTGGTGCGCGCTTTGGGCGTGCTGGCCGGCGTCGCTGCGATGGTAGGTCTGGTTGCTGTCTGGCGCGGGCCTGGCGTGCGGCGCCCAACGGCCATTGTTGTGGGTGTAGTGGTAGTGGCGACTCTGCTGGTAGCCGTTCTCACACCTCCACAGCGCCTGGCCGAGCTGTTGCCTGGCGCGCGTAACGGCCAGCTCACCTATTACCACGAAGGCAAGGGCGGCACCGTGGCGGTGGTTACTCAGGGGCGCCAAGGCAAGACGTTCAGCCGGCTTTACATCCAGGGTGTATCGAACACGGGCGATGCCATGCCGTCGCTTCGCTACATGCGCCTGCAAGCCTTGCTGCCGCTGTTGATCCACAGCGGTGAGCCACGTTCGGCGCTGGTGATCGGGTTTGGCACCGGCATCACCGCTGGCGCCATGCTGCGTTATGCCGGGCTGGAGCGCCCTGTGGTCGCCGAACTGCTGCCTGAAGTCCTGCAGGCGGCGCCTTTGTTCAAAGGCAACTATGCAGCGGTCGTCGACCCGCGGCTGGAAATCCGCTTGCGCGATGGCCGCCGCGAGTTGCTGCGCAGCGAACAGCGCTACGACCTGGTGACGCTGGAGCCGCCGCCCCCTTCGGCGGCCGGGGTGGTCAACTTGTATTCGCGTAATTTCTACCAACTGGCCGCCTCGCGCCTGCAGCCTGGCGGGCTGGTGGCCCAATGGCTGCCCTTGCCGACCCAGAACGATGAGGACAGCCGCGCGCTGGTACGCAGCTTCATCGACGTGTTCCCGCATGCCTCACTGTGGACCACTGAGTTTCACGAGATGCTGCTGATTGGCTCGCTGCAGCCGCTGCAACTGGACGTACCGCGCATTCGTCAACGCCTTGCGCAACCCGCCGTCGCCGCAGCCCTGGCCGAGGTGGGCATCGGTTCGGCGCAGGCGCTGTTGGCCACCTGGATCACCGACCGTGCCGGCCTTGAGCGTTACGCAGCGGACGCGTTGCCGGTCACCGATGACCAGCCCCGCATCGAGTACGCCAACTGGGTGCGACCGCGGGAGATCACCCGTGTGCTGCCGGCCTTGCTGGCCCTGCGCAGGGCACCGCCCTTGCAAGGGGGCGAGCCCGCCTTCGCCAGTGCGGTGAATGACCAATGGAACACGCTGGCGCGCTTCTACAGCCTTAGCCTGCATGCCTACAACGGCAATCGCCAAGCCTGGGCCCGCGAGGCGCGTGAGCTGGCCCGCAGTGACGGCGACAACCCTTACTTTCACTGGTTTCTAGGGGCAGCAGGCGGCCAGTGACAGCTGTGCTATCACTACAAGGATGCCGTCCGTCCGAAGGCTGGGGAGTGAGCGATGAATCACCTGTTTCGCGTGTTGATGGTGCTGTTGGCCTTCTTGCCCATGGTGGGGCAGGGTAATGACGCCGCCACCATCGCCACCGAAGGCATCCCTGCCGAACCAGCCGAGCTGGTGATCGCCAACCGCAGCGTTTTCACCTTCCACGCGACCTTGCTGGGGGAGACGCCAGTTGCCCGAGCGCAGCGGGCTACGTCAGTGATCGAAGAGGCCCTGCGCGGCACCGACGATCTGAAGGTCAGCGTCGACCCGATTCTCAGCAGCCACCTGGTGCTGCTGGGCGGCCGGCGCGCGTTCATCGTCGCGCCCCAGGACCTTGAAATCAGCGGCGCTGACACCCGCGAAGCGGCCGAGCAGGCAGCGGCGGTGCTGCGCCAGGTGGTCGAGGAGTCTGGCGAGGCGCGCAACCTGCATTTTCTGCTCAAGGCCTTGGGCTTGTCGGCCCTGGCCACGCTGATCTATGTGGCACTGCTCAAGGGCGCCCACCTGGCCCGGCACAAGCTGCGTGGGCGGCTGCCGCAACTGATGCGCGAACGTGCCCGGCAAATTCGTGTCGGCCAAATGCCGTTGTTCGACATGCAGTACGTGTACCGGCTGATCGACAGCCTGCTGCGCCTGCTGTATTGGGCGGTGGTGGTGCTGCTGAGCTACCAGTGGCTGAGCTTCGTGCTGTCGCAGTTCCCCTATACCCGGCCGTGGGGCGAAAGCCTGAACGTGCACTTGCTCGACCTGCTGCGCTACTTGCTTGACGGCATTCTGCAGGCCATCCCCGGGATTGTTGTGGCCATCACGATCTTCTTCATCGCCCGTGGCATCAGTGGTTTCAGCCGGCGCGTGCTGCAGCGTATGGCGCGCCCAGGCACGCTCAAGTGGCTGACCGAAGAGACGCTGCAACCCACCATGCGCCTGACCTCGCTGGCGATCTGGCTGTTTGCCCTGGTGATGGCCTACCCGTACTTGCCGGGTTCGGGCACCGATGCCTTCAAAGGCCTGTCGGTGCTGCTGGGGCTGATGATTTCACTGGGCGCATCCAGTGTAGTGGGGCAGGCGGCGGCGGGGCTTATCCTGACCTATTCGCGCACGTTGAAGGCTGGCGAGTACGTGCGGGTCGGTGACAACGAAGGCACGGTGACCGAAGTCGGCATGTTCAATACGACGATCCGTACCGGATTGGGCGAAGTGCTGACCTTGCCCAACTCGATGATCACCGGCGCCGTGACGCGCAACTACTCCCGTGCGGTGCAGGGCCAGGGCTACATCGTCGATACCGTGGTGACCATCGGTTATGACACACCTTGGCGCCAGGTGGAGGCGATGCTGGTGGCGGCTGCCGAGCGCACCGAGGGCATCCTCGAAAAACCGAGGCCGCAAGTGTTTCAGACTGGGCTATCGGACTTCTACCCCGAATACCGCCTGGTGGCCCAAGCCGTGCCAAGCGCGCCTCGGCCGCGGGCGGAGTTGCTGAGCCTGCTGCATGCCAACATTCAGGATGTGTTCAACGAACACGGCGTACAGATCATGTCGCCGCACTACCTGGGTGACCCGCAGCAGGAGAAGTGGGTGCCGCGCGAGAAGTGGTTCACAGCGCCGGCGCTCAGGCCGGACGGGGATGGCGATGGCATCTGAGGAAGTGGGAAGCGTCGGTTAAAGCGCGGCAATCAGCGGATCGCCGTGCAGGCGCCGGTGCTCCATTGGTGTCATGTCGAACCAGCGCAGGTGGGCGCGGCAGAAGGAGGTGGTGCGGCGATAGCCCAATTCGCTGGAAATCTGCCCTACCGACAAGGTGGTGCTGCGCAGCATCTGCTGTGCTTGTTGACGACGCAGGTCGTCCAGGTAACCTTCAAAGTCGATGCCGTCACTGGCCAGGCGGCGCTGCAAGGTCCGGGGGTTGAGTTCTAGCGCCAGGGCCACCTGCTCTAGGCTGCAGCGTTGGTTCGGCAGCAACATCTGGATCCTACGTTCGACTTGTGCACGCAGGCTGTCACACGCTACCGCTTGGTTTTCCAGGTAGTGGCGGACGATGGCGTGCAGGGTCGGGTCATGGCTGACAGACCCTTCCAGCAAGACATCCGCTGACAGCACCAGGCAGTTGTGATGTTGCCCGAACAGCACCGGGCAGTCGAAATAACGTGCATAGCCCTTGGCATCGCCCAACGCGCTGTGACGGAACATCACTGCCTTGGGCCTCAGCGGCACACCGCGCAGTTCAGCGATTAACAGCTTTGCGCCCATTATCGACTTTTCGATGATTTGTGGCGTCTGCTCGGACGAGGGCAGGCCGTTGTCGAAGTACAGCAGCGCCTGCCCTGCGCGTTGCTCCAGGCGATAATGTAGCGCAGGGCTGTAGTGGCGCATGTAGCGGATCACCGCTATCAGCGCATGCCCCACCGTGGGGGCTGACTTGGCCAGGTGTTGCAAGGGGCCTACCAGCGTTGAGCCTTGGCGCATGGCCAGTTCAAGGCCAAAGCGGGGAAGGCTCAGGGCATGCGCGCTACCCTCGAACAAGCGCACAAGGTTGAGGTAAGGCAATGTCTTGCCATAATTCCCAACTACCTCAAGGCCGATCTTCAGCGGGACCAGGAAATCTTGTTGCACTGCACCGTGCTCGGCCAGCAGTTGGTCGAATTGAAGCAGCGCGCTGCCGCGAATGCTCTCCATAGAATCGCGCCTCCGTTGTTACTGGATCGGTTCAACACACCCCGCTGCAGGCTCCGCCCCGCAGCGGGGTGAACGGCTCACTTTCTCAAGGTTTGGAATGAGCCGACCATGTCTTTTGCCCAGCCATCGAGTACCGCCTTGGCATCCTTGGCCTGCATCACTTGTGAGGAATTATCAAGTTCGGTCCCTGCACCTTTACGCACTACCTCAGCCACCACCTGATTGGTTTCACCATCGAGGAACGCGGCTTCGGTGGCAATACTGGTGTCCTGGTCACGGATACCGGTTGCGGTGCTGATGCCAGCGGCGATCAGCGCGATAGGGATCACTTCATACGGCCGCAGGCTTTTAGTCTGGGCGCTGACGGCGGTGATCGCTGGGCGCACTACCAGCACACCCTTTCCTGGGCTGGTGGCCAATGGCAGTACCTGGGAGAAGTGGTTTTTCAGGGTTTGGTCGTAGTACTGAGTGATGCCTTGCAAGGTCGATTGTGGAACCTTTTCGGTCGGTTGCGGCTTGGGATAGAGCTGGCTAGGTTCGATGTAGACGCTGGTGTAGCGCTTGGCGTCGACCCCAGGCTTGATCCAGCGCATGACCGGCGCCCCCGACGGCGACTTGTCTTCCTTGAGGACGCTGTAGTCCTTGAGAAACCCCGAGTACTGGTCGGATTCCACGTACTTGCTGGCACAGCCTTGCAGCATGAGCGTTGCCAGGCACAGCGATGCAGCCAACGTCTTGGTGTTCATGCAGCTTCTCCTTCTCACAATGAACCGTGCCCCCTTGCGCGCAGGGGCCTCAGAACCGCCAGGTCGCGCCGCCACCGACGATGTGCAGCGCGCTGTTGTCGTAACTGCCGGACAACGTATTGCCGGAACGGGCCTTGGTCTGCTCGACATCCATGTTGCCGAGCCACACCAGGGTATAGGCCAGGTGCAGGTCGAAGCCTTCCTCGACCTGGTAATTGACCCCGGCTGCCAACCGCCAGGCTTCGCCCATGGGGTTGTCGACGGTGCGGTCCTTGTCATCCACGGCCGAGCTGTCGTAACCCAGGCCGACACTCCAGCGCCATTGCCGGGTGGCCTGGTATTGCGCGCCCAGCGAGGCGTGCCAGGTGTCTTTGTACTGGCGGTCTACAGTGCGGCTGGTGCCGCCGGCGTTGCTGTCGACGTCTACGCCGACGTCGCCGAAATCGCTCCAGTCTTGCCAGTTCAGGCTGCCCAGCAAGGTCCACTGGTCGTCGAGCTGATGGGCGATGCTGAAGGTCACCGTCTGCGGCACGTTCAGGTCCAGTTCCAGCGCGTCCACATCCAGGCGGCGCAGCGCGACATTGAGTAGGGGGTTGCTGATGTCCTTGAGGTGCGGCTTGTCTTCGAACTCCAGCTTGACCTTGCTGGTGTAAGCCAGGCCGACGCGTGTACGGGCATCGACCTGGTAGAGCAGGCCGAGGTTGACGCCAACCCCGACGTCGGTGTCTTTGTATTCGAGCTGGCCGTCCGGCCGGTCGGCCAGGCCGAGCAGGTTGTTGTTGATGGCCATTTCAGTGCGGTAGTAACCGACCATGATGCGCGGGCCGATGCCGATCGACAGGTCGTCGGTGAACTTGTAGGCCAAGGTGGGCTGCATCGAAACGCCGATGACTGCGGCTTCCTGGGTGAAGTAGCGGCCGGCCCAGTCATCGTCATAGTCCAGCGCCAAGCCGAAGTTGCCGTACATGCCAAAACCGATGGCAGAGCGCTCGTCCAGCTGGTGGCTGATGAACAGGCTGGTGCCTGGCAGGTACTGCAAGGCATTGCCGCCCTCGTTGCCGTCGAACTGGTTATTGCTGGCCCGCGAGAAGCGCAGGTCGCCGAGGATCACCTGGGCATTGGCGCTGATCTGCGTGCCTTTGAGCTGGGTGATACCGGCCGGGTTGCTCATCAATACACTGGGGTCGTTGGCCAGTGCAGCAGCGCCTGCGTTGGCCAGGCCATTGCCTTCCTGGCCTGCTTCGTAGATGAGGATGCCGCCGGCCCACGTGGTGGTGCCATGCAGCAGTACCGCACAGGCGACTGCGAGTGCCAGTTTGCCCGACAGGCGAGGGCGGTAGTCCATATCACACGCTCCTTGTTCAGTCAGAAGCGCTGTACCGACGGGCGGTAACTGCCAGCGAACAATGTGCTAGCAAAGCAGGGTAGCTGTGTCGAAATGAAGCAGCGGGTGAACAGCCTTCTCATTTCGCGACATCGCATCAAGTGTTGAATGAGAAGCAAAGGCTGTTTGCCCGACTTGATACTTTAGACGACACCGTTTGCCGCGCAAGGCTGCCAAGCCTGTCATCAAATGTGTACAGCTTGAAAAAGCAGGTTGCCTGACAGTTGGCTAATCTTGCCTGCCAGGTAAGCGCCATTTCGGGGGGGCATGCATGGCCCAGGCGGATGATGTGATCATTTGCGAGTATTGCGACGCCGTGTACCGGCGCACGCCTTTGCAGCGTCATCAAAGTGCGTGCTGCCAGCGCTGCGGCGGCGTGCTGTATCGCCACAATCCACTGAATGTTCAGCAGCGTCTGGCGTTGTGCATCACCGGTGGGGTACTGCTGGTCTTCGCCAACGCCTACCCGGTGATGACCATCAGCATGAGCGGCTTGAGCAATTCGGCGACCTTGTGGGATTCGGTGCAGATCCTCAGCCAAGGCAGCATCACCTTCATCGCCCTGGTACTGGCGCTGGCGATCATCTTTGCCCCGGTGCTACAGATTGCCCTATTGTGCTGGGTGTTAGGGTTTGCCCTGGGCAGGCGCCGCGCGCCGGGCTTTGCCGCCTGCATGCGGGCGCTGGAGGGGTTGCGGCCCTGGAGCATGCTGGAGGTGTGCCTGCTGGGTGCCATGGTCGCGGTGATCAAGCTAGCGGGCTTGCTTGATGTGATCCCGGGGATCGGGCTGATGGCCCTTGCAGCGCTGAGTGTTTTGCTGATCTTCATCGCGGGCCGCGACATTCGCGACTTGTGGGTGCAGGTATGACCGCCCCGGCGCTGGCCGACCAACTGCACCTGTGCCTGTGCCACGGCTGCGGCCAGGCCTGCGACCTGCGCCAAGGCCAGCACCAATGCGACCGCTGTGGCGCGCCGCTGCACCGGCGCAAGGCCAACCCGATTGCACGGGGCTGGGCATACCTGTTTGCCGCGCTGATCTTCTACGTGCCGGCCAATGCGCTGCCGGTGATGCGCACCGAGATGCTCGGCCAGGGCAGCGACAGCACCATCGTTGGCGGGGTGCTGGAGTTCTGGGAGGCGGGCGCGTGGGACATCGCGCTGATCATCTTCATCGCCAGCATCGGCGTGCCGGCGATCAAGTTCATGTCCCTTGGCCTGTTGCTGTTCACTGCCCAGCGCCGCAGCCAGTGGGCGCGCCGCCAGCGTTCGCAACTGTTTCGCTTCGTCGAGCTGATCGGCTACTGGTCGATGCTCGACGTCATGGTGGTGGCGTTGGTGGCCGCGCTGGTGCAACTGCGCGGGCTGGGCACCATCGAGCCACGGCCGGGCATCCTGTTCTTCGGCCTGGTGGTGGTACTGACCATGCTCTCGGCCATGAGCTTCGACCCACGCCTGATCTGGGACGACCATCCACACGACGGGGAGCATCACGATGGCGCTGGAGACTGAGAACCACGCAGGGCCCGGCCAGGCCCAAGTGCGGACACGCCGCTTCAACGTTTCGCTGGTGTGGATCGTGCCGATTTTGGCACTGCTGGTAGGCGCCTCGCTGGTGGTGCGCAATTGGATGGAGCAGGGGCCGGTGATCTCGATTTCCTTTCGCAGCGGCGAGGGGCTGGTGGCGCACAAGACCCAGGTGCGCTACCGCAGCGTGGTGATCGGCGAAGTCACCTCGGTAGAGCTGGCGGCGGACCACAAGAGCGTGGTGGCCAAGGTCGAACTGTCAAAAGAGGCGGAGTCGTTTGCCACCGAAAGCGCCCGCTACTGGGTGGTGCGCCCGCGTATCGGCGCCGGTGGCATATCCGGGGTCGACACCTTGCTTTCGGGAAGTTTCATCGGCGCCGATGCCGGTGAGTCGAAAAAGCCCGCGAAGACCTTCGTCGGCCTGGAATCACCACCGGCCATAACCTATGGCGAGAAGGGCAAGCGCTTCGTGCTCAGCGCCAATGACCTCGGCTCGCTGGATATCGGCTCGTCGATCTATTTTCGCCGGATCCCAGTGGGCGAGGTGGTGTCCTACGCGCTGCAGCCCGATGGCAGGGGCGTGGACATCGACATCTTCGTGCAGGCCCCCTATGACGCGTTCGTCACCCTCGACACGCGCTTCTGGAACGCCAGCGGCATCGACATGCAGCTTGGCGCCAACGGGCTGAAGGTCGAGACCCAGTCGTTATCGTCGATTCTTATGGGCGGCTTGGCCTTCGGCACGCCCGAATATGCCGTTGCAGCCGAGCCCGCCGCCGACCAGCAGGCGTTCGAGCTGTTCGTCGACCGCGATGCGGCCCTTGCTCCGCCGACTGGCAGCCCACAGTACTTGCGCCTGCGCTTCGACCAGTCGATGCGCGGGTTGACGGTGGGGGCGCCGGTGGAGTTCAAAGGGGTCGAATTCGGCAAGGTGACATCGATTACGCTGGATTACGATCCGAAGAAGCAGATTTTTCCCGTGGTGGTCGATGCGGCGATCTACCCGAAACGTTTGGGGCCGGTGCACCAGAAAATGCTCAAGGTGTTCAACCATGCAGAAGGCGACGCCGCCGGTGCCCGACGCTTGATAGGCACCTTCGTCGAACACGGCCTACGCGCTCAGGCGCGCAGTGGCAACCTGATCACCGGGCAGATGTACATCTCGCTCGACTTCTACCCGGAGGCCCCGAAAGTGGCCTTCGACATGAGCGCCGAGCCCATCGTCATCCCCACCGTGCCCGGCAGCCTGGAAAAACTCCAAGAACAGCTGCAAGGGGTGGTCGAGCGCATCGGCAAGCTGCCGCTCGAAAGCATTGCCGGCAACCTGGACGGTACGCTGCGCCAGCTGCGCAGCACGGTCAAGCGCGTTGATGCGCAGACCCTGCCGGGTGTCGCGACCACGCTGGATGAACTACAGAAAACCCTGCGCACGGCCAATTCGGCGATCTCCGAGAACTCGCCGCAGCGGGAGAAACTCGGTGACACGCTGCAAGAGCTGGAGCGTATGTCCCGTTCGCTGAGGGACCTGGCGGATTACCTCGGCCGTCATCCCGAATCGCTCATTCGCGGCCGGCCAAAAGCGGCAGGCGCGGACGACGTGCAACCCTGACCACGCCCAAGGAGTGAGAGCCGATGCGCACGTTGCCTACCCTTTTGCTGGCCACGCTGGTGGTGCTGACCGTGGGCTGTCGCAGCGCGCCCAACAATTACCACACGTTGGTCGCAGCGCAGCCCAGCCACGCGGCGGGCGAGAAGATCCTGGTCGAGCGGGTCAGTATGCCGCCGCAGGTGGACCGCCCGCAGATGGTGATCCGCCAGGGCACGAGCAGCCTGGTGATCCTCGAAACCGAGTGGTGGGGCGCCAACTTGGTTGATGAGTTCCGCAGCGCCTTGCAGGACCAGCTAGGCGGGCCGGTGGGCGGCACTCCCAGCACACTGCTGCGGGTGGATGTGCAGCGCTTCGACTCAGTCCCTGGCCAGTACGCACTGCTGGAGGCGGTGTGGCGGCTGAAGCGCCCTGGGCAGGACGAGATCACCTGCCGCACCTCCGTACAGACCCCCGCGCAAAACAGCGTCGGCAGCCTGGTTGGCGCCCAGCAGGCCAACCTGCAGAAGCTCGCCAGCGCCGTGCGTGCCAGTGCGTCGGGTTGCCCTAGGTCTTAGGCTTTGTTGCGCTATTTCTAAAAATTGACGCACGTGGGAGCGGGCTTGCCCCGCGAACACCGGCGAAGCCGGTGCCATGCACCGCGGAGCCCCATTCGCGGGGCAAGCCCGCTCCCACATAACTTTTCGTACAGAGCCTACTAGGCGGCGTTCAGCGCAGCCGCAACACGCGGTCCAGTGACAGCGCGCCAGCGCCCTTGGCCACCAGCAACAGCAGCAGGCCCGCCCAAGACAGGTGGGTAGGCCAGGCGTCCGGGTAGACGAACACCTCGATCACCGTGGTCATGCCCAGCAGGGCCAGCGCCGAAAGCCGCGTAAACAGACCAACCATCAGCAGCAGCGGGAACAGGTGCTCGGCATAGGTCGCCAGGTGGGCCGCGAGCCAGGGTGAAACCAGAGGCAGCGCATACTCGCTCTGGAACAACTCATAGGTACTGGGCGTGATGCTCAGAAGGCCCTCGACCTTGGTCCGGCCAGACATGAAGAACACCGAGGCGATACCCAGGCGCGCGACCAGGCACAGCACGGTGTCGTTGAGCAGCAATTGCAGGCGTTCGGCCAGGCTGTTCCAGCGTTGGCGCAGGCTGATTGCCGGGGCAGTGGGGCGCAGGGTGTCCATGGCCATTCCTTCATGCGAATGAGAGTGGGCGAAAGACCCGGGCTTGCAGCAGGCGGCCGAGCAGGTCGCTGAAGTCCAGGTCGGGTTGGCGTTGCTGGGCGCATTGCGAAGCGCTTTCCAGCGTGTGGCCTGCCGCGCAGGCATCGAGAAAGGCGCAACCACCGGCTTCCAGCGGCTGATGGCTGACGCCGTCAAAGCCGCCGCTGAGCAGCACGCCTTCGGCCACCCACGGTTGCGCGCCCGACCACGGCAGGCCTTCTCGGCTGCAGCGCCAGAGGCTGAGCACCGGGTGCGGATCGAACCACTGCCAGCGCACGCTCTGGCGGGGGGCCAGGTAGCTGTGCATCAAGTCGCTGGCGGTCATGCCGGCCAGGTCGGTGAGCGCCAGGCAAGGGTCTTCGGTAGCGCTGAACGCTTCACACCAGTAAAAGTCCAGGCGTGCCACATCAGCCAGGTAGGGCAGCCCATGGCTGGCCTGCAACTGTTCCAGAAACGCCGCAAAGCCCGCACCGTAGTGGATCAACCGGGCATCGTCCGGGGGGGACTGCTGGGCGTAGGCGGTCGAGGCCTCCTGCATCCAGTCGGCGCCGACCAAGGTCTCGACGCTGGGGAAGTTGGCCCGCAGCGCGTCGACGCAACCCGCCAGCACGGTATTGCGGTAGACCGCGAACGCCGCTTGCCCGGTCAGGCTTTGCAGCGCCGGGGCCGGGCGCTGGTAAAGCGCGTCGATGAAGGCGTCCTGGAACTGGCCGAGGGGCATGTTCATGGCAAGGCTCCCGCAGACGTGAGGGTGGTTTGGGCGATGGCGCGTTCGCCAAGCAAGTCGTCGAACGCCGGCAGGTTGCCGTCACGCTCGATCAGCGTCGGGCGCGGGCCGATTCGTGCGATCAAGCGGCGGAACAGCGCCCATACAGGTTCGGCAATCGCGGCATCGTGGGAGTCGATCAGCAGCGCGCCCTGCGCGTCGTGGCTGTGCCCGGCCAGGTGCACTTCGCTGATGGCCTGGGCAGGGAAGCGGTCTAGATAGGCTGCGGCGTCGAAACCCAGGTTGTGCGCACTGACATGCACGTTGTTGACGTCCAGCAGCAGGGTGCACCCAGTGCGGCGCACCAGTTCGTCGAGAAAATCGATCTCGTCCCAGTCATGCCCTTGCACTTGCAGGTAGTGGCTGGGGTTTTCCAGGGCGATTAACCGCCCCAGTGCATCCTGGGTGCGCAGGATATTGTCGCTGATGCGCGTTAGCGCTTCGCTGCTGCGGGGAAACGGTAGTAGGTCGGGGTGGTATTGGCCGCGCCAGGTGGACCAGGCCAGGTGCTCGGACACCAGCGCCGGCTTAACCTGGTCGATCAGCGTGCGCAAGCGGCGCAGGTGGGTGGCATCCGGCTCGGCGTCCGCTGCCAGTGACAGTGCCACGCCATGCAGCGACAGCGGATGGCGCTCGGCCATGCGCAGCAGCCAGGCCAGGCGCGGGCCGCCGACCATGTAGTTTTCCGGATGGACCTCGTACCACAGGCCTTCGGCGTTGCACGCCAGGGCCTGGGCATAGTGCTCGGCCTTGAGCCCTAGCCCAGCGCCCAGCGGTAAGTTCCGGTTCATGGTCGGCGACCTCTGCTCAGGACTTGATCGGGGTCAGCGACCCCATGCCGTTGGGGGTCTTGATCGAGGTGCAGGTACCGGCCGGGACGTTCTTCCAGTGCATGCCGTCGTAGTCCTTTTTCGCGCTGCCGGCGCAGGTGGTGCCAGCGCCGGCCTTGCAATCGTTTTTGCCGGCCATGGCGACGCCGTAGCATTTTTCCATGGCAGTACCCGTGCCGGCGGTGGTGCCGGCGAAGGCGACACTGGCCATTGAAGCGAGGGCCAGGGCGGCGGTGGCGAGGGCGAGGGTTTTCATGAGGGTGTCTCCAGAGGATGGGGCCAGGGTGTTGTACCGAAGGCTCATTGAGTAGTTCGCGGCGATCGCTGTCCGGGTTACAGGCCGACAAAATTTTTTTTCCAGTGGCTGTGGCTCATCTAAGGTTCGATAAAAGAAACCTTCCGACGGTGTAACCCTGGCGCCCAATGCAACGAACTAACCCACAGGACCTCCTCGCCGCTCGCGAGACGCAGTTGCAGGGTTTGCTGCTGCGCGGGCTGGCGGGTGATACGCAGGCCTACCGCGAATTTCTCGCGGCACTGGCGCTGCACGTGCGGGGTTTTCTCAAGCGGCGCCTGCAACAGCGCCCGGCCGAGGTCGAAGACCTGTTGCAGGAAGTGTTGCTGGCCGTGCATAACGCGCGGCAAACCTATCAGCCGCAACAGCCGCTGACAGCCTGGGTGCAGGCGATTGCCCGCTACAAACTAGCGGATTACCTGCGCCGCTACGCGCATCACGATGCGCTGCACGACCTGCTGGACGACGACAGTGACCTGTTCGCCGCCAGCGACGAAGCGCCAGCCCAGGCCAGCCGAGACCTGGGTAAACTGCTGGGGCAGTTGCCGGAGCGCCAGCGCTTGCCGATCGTCCACGTCAAGCTCGAGGGCCTGTCGGTGGAGGAAACCGCGCGTATCACCGGGCTCTCAACTTCGGCAGTCAAGGTAGGCATACACCGTGGGCTCAAGGCCTTGGCCAGGCTGATTCGAGGCAGTGAAGACGATGAAAACCGATGAACTGATTACCCTGCTGGCCGCTGGCGAAGGGCCGGTGGAACGCCATGCCCTGGCGCGGCGCATGGCCCAGGCGTTGCTCGCGGGCCTGCTCGCCGCAGTACTGATGACAGTGGCCCTCTATGGCGTGCGCAGTGACCTTGCCGACGTGGCGCGCACGCCGTTGTTCTGGGCCAAGCTGGCCTTGCCTGGCAGCCTCGCGCTGCTTGCGCTATGGCTCACGCAACGTTTGGCCCGGCCGGGTGTGAAGGGTGGGCTGGCCTGGGGGCTGCTGGGGCTGCCGTTGCTGGTGGTCTGGCTGGGGGCGGCGATCAGCCTGTCGGGCGCCCCGGTCGAGGCCCGTGCCGAGTTGATCTTCGGCCGTACCTGGCGCACCTGCGCGTTGAATATCTCGCTGCTGAGCGTACCGGTGTTCATCGCTGTGTTCTGGGCAGTGCGTGGCCTGGCCCCAACACGGTTGCGCCAGGCCGGCGCTGCCGCAGGGCTACTCGCCGGTTCGACTGCGACCTTGGCGTATTGCCTGCACTGCCCGGAAATGCAGGTGCCGTTCTGGGGGACCTGGTACCTGTTGGGCATGCTGGTACCGACGCTGGTGGGGGCGTTGGCAGGGCCCCGGATGTTGCGCTGGTGAAGTCTGATGTAGCGGAATCGGCTGTCTGCGGGCGTTGACAATCAGGTTTCGTCTGCCCCCACTTCCCGCTCTTCGAAAGCGGAGCGCACCGCTTCCACTACACGTTCTGCCCGGTCAGCGTCGTCCAGCTGTGGATACGCTTTCTTCAACTTGCCAGACACCTGCCAGCCGTTTTCCTTGAGAGCGCGAATGATACGGTTCGCGTCCTGATCGGGCATTTCCAGCACCTCTTTGAGCCGCTCCTGAGCACGCTGGAAAATAACCAGTACACGAGCCTCATCGGCCATCTCGGTATGCACCGTATGCGCCACGACCTGTGCGGTGTACAGCACGTGCTCGGTCAAATCGGGATAGCGCCATGCGAACAGCGCGTCGTCGTAGTCATCGAAGACCAGGTTACTCGGGGTGCCGTCCTCGTAGTCGACGATTTCGCCGAACCGATAGGACGCCGCGTAGCGTTGCATGAAGGGCCGCGAGAACACCTCCAGCGTGCGATCGTAGCGCGCCCGGAAGTCGATGGAGCTGGTAATGGTGGCCGATATCGGCAGGATCACGCCATCGGGTAGCGCCTTGTCGCGGATGAGTGAGTCGTTGATCAGGAAGCGATGTATTCGCCCATTGCCGTCTCGCATGGGGTGGATATACACAAAGGCGAAAGCCAGTGCGGCTGCACGGGCCAATGGCTCGGCACCTCTTGTCGCCAGCTCGAATGCTTCCAGGCCATTGAGCAGTGACGGCAGCGCCTCGAAGTGCGGCGCGATGTAATGCACGATGTCCTCGCGCATGCTTGCCTGCCCCACAAAGACCGGCGAGCGCCGTTGGCCCAGACCAAAGGCCTCATGCCCCAGGATTCCGGCTTGCAGCACGTGCAGGCTGTCGTTGCTCAACGGGTCCGTGATGTGGCCACAGTATTTGGCGATCACGTGGGCAAACCGCTGGATTCTGTCGGCTTTATCCGCTTCTTTTTCGATCAGGAAGCTCGCACGCGATTCTTTCAGCGTTAGCCAACTGGCCGTGCGCATCAGGATGTTGTTGCCAAAGGTCTGATTGAGTTCGCGCAGTGCTGCATCCAGGTCAAATCGTAGCGCTTGCTGGACGCTCTCTGTACGGCGGACGAGGGGACAGAACTGCGGCACGCCTGGAAGGTTGTCGTTGATACGCCAGCGCCTTGTCCGCAGTGGCTCAACGCGCGTCAGGTACTGCTGCGATGAAACGGCATCGACATAGCCGCCATTGGTGACATCCGCAACATCCAGCGGCTGGCCAGTCAGCCACTCGTACAGAAAACCCGTGCGGCGCGCATACTGGCCAAAGGGCGCTTGCCGGCACCAGTATTCGATGGGCTCCGGGCCAACAGCGGCAAACAGACGGGCGAAGAACTCGAGGTGGATTTCTTCGTACTTGAGCCCGAACTCGAAATGCCCGGCGAAACTGTCCGCTGGCTGGTAGCTGGTGGGGTATTTGTTTTCGACATGGCCGTTGCTCTCACGGCTTATGCGTGTCGTGGCGATGACTGACTCGACGCGCAGGGGTTGAGCAAGTGCAATACCGTAGCGGTTGGCGAGAGCCTTGAAACCTACTTGCATTGTCGAATCCCCTAATCAGAGCTGAAAAATGCTAACCAAAGAGGGGTAGCACGCGAAAACAATAATTCAGGGGGCGCGAAAACGCTAATGGCTACGCGAATTTGATAACAAATTTATTGTTCTAGTTGAAAATGATAACGGCTTGGGCTCTCGACACGTGAACTGTCATATGTGTCGAGGAAACCCAAACGTTGATGATACTTTCGGTGCTCAGGGGCTGCTGACAAAACCGTCAAATCAAGGAATTCGTATCCCCAGCGCGTTCAATGTTGGGGTATCCATGCGGCCATTCACTGTCAGTGCACTGTCCATCTGGAACGCCATCAGTGCCCCACGGGTAGCTTTACCCATCAAGCCATCAATGGCGCCTTGGTAATACTTGCGCACTGTCAGGGCCGTCTGTACCCGTACTACAAGGTTACTTTTCTGCTCGTTGGTCGGTCGTGTCCGCGACGTGCTGCCTGTCCCCGCCGTCGATCCTGATTGCTGATACAAGGTATTGCCACCTGATGAGCTCGAAGCGCCGCCTGCGCCATAGCTGGAAGTACTCGGTGCGGTATAACTGCGTGTGCTGGTGGCCGGCGGGTTGTAGTAACGCGGTGCGCTGTACCCACCGGAGCCGCTGTAATGAGAGCTGTGCGAACTATGCGAACGGTGTGAGCTGTGAGAGCGATGCGCGGCATAAATGTTCACTGCGTCGGGGGGATTGAGCGTGTCGGCAAAGACTGGGGGTTGTAGCTTTTCATTTGGCTGCCAACTGGCATCAGCCAGCGGCAGTGGGTTGGCCTGGGCTAACGCGGTGCCTGCCATTGGCAACAGGGAGATGCCGCCCATCAGGATTTTCCAACGATCAAGCAATTTCAATGTGCGCTCCTTGCATAGGCACCAAAGGCCTCAATCGATAGTGGGTGAATACCGCGGCTCTGCCAGCGGTCGGTATGGGATTTGAAAAAGCCTGAGCAATGCTCAATGGCTGCGCACTGCTGGCAGGCATCGATGAACAGGTTCTTCCAGTCAGAAATACTCTGTCGGGCGAAGTGCGAAAGGTGTGGTGGGATCAAGCACAGCGGCAAGTTGTAAATCGAAACCGGTATGCCGCGGTTGGCCAAAAAGTATACGGCCTGACTCAACGGCTCCTGGTAGTCCAGCGGGTCAATCCAAAGCGCTTCGTGATGTTTCCTGGCGAGCCCCGTACTTTCTATACCCATCAGCGCAACGTGGCGAACGAAGGGCAGGTTCCTAAACACGTAGTGCGCCAGCTCAGGTAGCCGTGGGGTGGTCAGGCGGCTAAGTACCACACGGACCTCGATGATCTGCTTGGCACGGGCTAGGTTGTAGAGCCCCTGAATGGTTTCGCTGAACGCGCCAGGGGCCTGAACCACATGGTCATGCTCTGTTGCGTTGTCGGCGTAAAGCGGGATGCCCCAGCTCAGTTGCGGGTGTTGCAGGGCAGCCAGTGCCTCGATCCAGCTTGGTTCCTTGAGCAGCCTGCCGTTGCTGAGTACGTGAAGGGACTTCTGAGGCAGCACTGTTTTGCATTTAGCGAGGATCTCGAGCAGGCCATCGCGATAGAGCGTCGGCTCGCCACCACTGATACCCAGGTTTTCCTCACCCGGATCCATAAGGTCGATCAGCCGGAGGTTTTCTTCGATGTGCCAATGGTCATCGATGTCCTTCGGTGGTTGGGAACACATCAGACACAGGCTGTTGCAGCGGTCTGTCATGAATAACAGGTTGCTGTCCGAACCACGGCGATAAAGTACCCTCACCAGCGTGCTGTTGGGCGTCAAGGCAACGACATCCCCTGGCTGAACGACATCGAGCTCTTTAGGTGAGTGCAAGACCAGCAGCGTATCTTGTGTAGGTGTCGTCAACGCATCTGGAACTAGAAACCCGCCAACCGGGAGGGAGAGCAGCTGTGGATCATCTTGCAAGGTGGCTGCTGGCAACCACAGCAGCAGGTCGTGGAAAGAAGCTTCTCCTGCGCACACTGCCAGCCCTTTTTGAATGAACTCGTTGACGGTGATGACCTTTAACAACCTGGGGCCGGTCAGATTGCAGATTTCGAAATGGGTCTCCTTGCGTAGCATCGTCCTCAGCTCCGGTAGCCAGGATAAAGGACGTCGCTGAAGGAACGCCTGTTCAGCCAGGACAGCAATACGCGTTGAACGTTGTCATCACCTTCGCGTAACAGACCGAACAGGTGCTTGAGCAGCCCCAAGTTTTTCTTGCAGAAAGCGCTGAATGCACGATGCCCGATCGGGTCACCTTGGCGTGCGTAGTGCTCAACGGGGTCCGCACCGCAGTAAGGCACCATTGCGCAGTCCGAACATCCTGGCAGGGCTTCTGCGACGCCACTGGCCAGCAACGCTTCCATGACGGGAGAGGCCAGGAGTTCACGCAACGGTTGATGAACTGTACCTAGCCGCAGCCCGTTTTCTCCCATCTCCACCAGCATCCGCGCTTCGTCCGATGGGTACACATGGCCGTCGTAGTTGTACACCAAGGCAGCGGTACCTGCTCCAGCGGGGGAACGGAGGTCGACATAGCCTGAAGAAAACGGCGTCAGGATGTTCTTCAACAGCAAACTTGCATAGCTTTCGGCCAAGTAGATGCCTTGCTTGTTGATTTCCAGCAGATAAGCCAGGGCCTCTTTATAGAACTCCAAGTAGCGCTCAATGGGATAGTCGAGTCGGTGCGCACTTTTCGATGCAAAGCCATAGGGGCTTAACGGTCGAAGAGAGATGCTGGAAAACCCTTGGCTGACATATTCATCGATTATCGCCTGGGGTTGATCCAAGCTCCTGGCGGTGAGCGTAGTCAGTGCAGAGACCGCATCGTGCCCCAGTTTTTCGCGTACCCATTCAATCCCCCTGACTGTCTTTTCGTAGGAGTCACGGGATGGGGTAGGACGGTTGGCATTGTGCAACGAGGCCGGCCCATCGAGTGATGTCGAGAACTGAATGCGATGCTGCTTGGCAAAATCCAGAATGTCGTCTGTCAGGTGGTGAAGCGTGGTGGTGATGACGAACTGAATATCGCGCTGTTCTGTGACGTTGCGTTCAGTCACCCACTCCACGATCTGCCGTACCCGTTCAAAGGCCAGGAGCGGCTCACCACCCTGGAACTCTACAGTCAGGGCCGAGGCATTCGACTCGAACAGGCGATCGACGGCCGCCCATGCATCTGCTTGCGACAAATCGTGCGCCGAGCCGCCAAGGGGGGCGCGGGATACCTGGCAGTACTGGCACGTGTGATTACACCGCAGTGTCACTACGAACAGATGCAGCGCAGGGCCTTGGAACAGGAAATCCTTGCGGCTACGTAACTGCGCTGCCATCTCTGGGAGCGGATCGTGGCGGCCGGGCTCATAGATGAAATGACGGGCGAGCAGGTCCTTGTAAAACGATGTTTGGGGTTGTACCTCGTAATGACTTAAGGCCTGCAGTTGGGCATCGGTAATATGCAGGTACTCACCGGTGTCCGAGGTGAGCAGAATGTCACGCTCACTTTTCGAGTTCATGCGCATGAAGCGTAGAGGCAGCAGGCGATAGGTGCGCGAGTCGGTAGCAATCAGTTTCACTGGACGATCTCGCACCCACTCAGCGCTGCCCGTACAAGGGCTTCGCGCAAACCTGCGGTCTCACGGTTGATGTGATCGCGCAGGGCGAAGTCGTTAAGGTGCCGGAGTACCAGTGCACGAGCCTGGTCTTCGGGCAGCGTGATGTTTGACTCGGCCGGAAAGATCACCAGGTTGACATGGTCGGGCTCGGCGTTGACTTGGATTGCTACCGTGTTTGCTAAGCCATAGACGGTGCGTTGCACCACACTCAGGGGGTACGCGGTATTGCTGAGGCTCAGCGTGACTGGCCATGGCATCGGAATCTGTCCTTGAAAGCCTTTTGATGTGTAAGGATTTTGCCGGCTTTCAAGGCATTATGCCATCATCTTTTGTTACATTTCGTCGGTTGTCTTTTCTTAGGGAGCGACGATCGTCGGTCACCGACTCCTCAAATCAGAATGTAATCGCTACGTTGCACAATGCCGTCATGCTCCCCCTCAACCAGGTGCACATAGCGCCCTTCCAGCAGATCAATCGGTAAGCAATCGTCGACATCGAGCACCGCGTCGGTATGGGGTTTCAACCAACCTGCCGCCATACGCTGCTTCCCCAGTTGCTTGGCGGCGGCTTTGTCAGTAGCAGCCACTAGCAGGTAACGGTGAGCTTCACCAAACACCTGCCGCTCGTAACCCCCCAGGTTCAGGAAGAACAGGCGCATGGCCCCTGGCGGTGGCGCAGCCTGGCTGAACGCGATGCGATACCCATCCACCCCGTGCACTTCCAGCCAGGAGTCGATGTGCAACCCTTTTGGGCTGCCGAACCAGGCGTTGCGCAAGAGGGGGTAGGTTTGCTCCAGCGAGTCGGCCTGGGCAAATACCACATCGTGAACTTCGATGCTGGCGCGGGGGTGGCGTCCGCCGAGCATGACGACGTAGAGCATGGATGATCCTGCAATTTCGAAAGGGGGCATGCGGATGATGACACACTGGGTGCCTGGCTGTTCATCAGGCGTACACCCTTGGTGTTGCCTCCTGGCCTAAGCCGGTCTCGGGCCTTAATCATCGCGCCACGTGCGCCGGCCCAAAGCAGCCTGCAACCCCCTCCAAGGCAGCGTACCGAGCGGTGTGCCCGCTTCTGATAATCGCCTCCAACACCGAGCCCACGTTTTTGGAGCGCGTCATGCACAACAACAATAAGAAACTATCGCCTCGTATCCTGACGGCTGTCATCGCCAGCCTTTCGACTCTGGGCCTGAGCGGCGTCGCCGAGGCCGAGATCATGCTGTACGACAAGGACCAGACCACGTTTTCCACCGACGGCTACATCAATGCCTTTTACGTCAACAGTGATGTCGACCGGGCGGGCGATCAATTCGACCGCCGCCAGTCACGGGTGAAGATGGGTTTTTTGCCCAACTACCTGGGCTTCAACATGGGTAAACAGGTGGATGACCTGAAGCTCGGGGCGCGTGCCTCGTTCTGGGTGACCATCAACGACAGCGAAACCAACGGCACCGACACCGCCATCGACGTGCGTCAGTTCTACGGCACCGTGGCCAACCCCGAGTGGGGCGAGGTGCTGATCGGCAAGGACTTCGGGCTGTTTGCGCGTTCCAACATTCTGCTGGACGAGCTGCTTGCCGGTTACGGCCAGGTCAGTGACAGCCTGGGGCTGGTGGACGGCGGCGGGGTATCGTTCGGCAACATCGGCAGCGGTTACCCGTACCCGTTCCCTACCTCGCAGATCACCTACCGCACACCGGTGATGGAGGGCCTGCGCGTGGCAGTGGGCATCATGGACCCGGTGGACACCAACGACAGTAGCCCGACCGGCAAGGCTTATCAGGAAAACCCCCGCACCGAGAGCGAGATCACCTACCAGTTCGACCTTGCCGGCGCCAAGATCTACAGCTGGATCAATGGCAGCTACCAGACCTCGGACAACACCGACTCAACGGTCAAGTCGATCACCTCCAAAGGTGTCGGCTATGGCGTGCAGGCGAAGATGGGCGGGCTGTCGCTCACCGGCTCCGGCTTCCAGGCCAAGGGTATCAACCCGTTCTTCACCAACAACGCCGGCGAACCGACCCTGCGCAATGTCGACAGCGACGGCTACCTGCTGCAGGGCTCGTACAAGGTCGGCAAAAACCGCCTGGCGTTGTCCTACGGCAAGACCAAGGACGATGGCAACGGCGTGGTGGGCAGCGGCGCGGATTACGAGACGCGGGGTGTGGCGCTGTTCCATGACGTCAATGACAACCTCACGTTGGTGGCCGAGTACAACCAGTTTTCCATTGATGGGCATGACACCAGCGACCAGAACGAAGACACCGATACCCTTGCATTGGGCGCGGTGCTGACCTGGTAGACCGCTGGGGCCGCGAAGCGGCCCCAGCAATTGCACGTGAAACCCATACTCCCATGGAACCGCCTACCCGCTACCCAAGTAGCATTCGCCCTCCAGGACGTCCTACGTACACTCAACCTTCAGCCAACCCGCGCCGGAGACCACGATGCAGCAGGCCCAGAACGACGGTGTGGTCAGCGCCATGTCCCAGGCAACCGATGCGCGGCTTGCAGCCCAGGACCTGGCGCGGCAGCTGCTGCACCCGCACCTGGGGTTCGTGCTGTTCTTCTGTTCTGCCGAATATGACCTGCAGGAATTGGGCGAGGCCTTGGAACAAGGTTTCGGCGGTATTCGCCTGGCGGGCTGCACCAGTGCCGGCGAAATCACCCCTCTAGGCTACGGCCGTAACTGCGTGACGGCGCTGGGGTTCGATCATCGGCAGTTTTCCATCGCCACCGAACTGATCGATGAAATGGAACGCTTCAGCCTGATCGACGCCCAGCAGATGGTCGAACGGCTGGTCGGCACCTGCCGCAGCAATACCCTCGCGCCGATCAAAGGCCACAGCTTTGCCCTGACCCTGCTCGACGGCTTGTCCAGCCGCGAGGAGATGTTCCTTGGCGCCCTGAGCGCGGCATTGGGGGACATCCCGCATTTCGGCGGGTCGGCCGGCGACGACAACTACCTGACCCGTACCCACGTGTACTTCGGCGGGGCGTTCCACAGCGGCGCGGCGGTAGTGGTGCTGGTCAATACCTGGCTCGACTTTGAAGTGTTCACCACGCACCACATCCTGCCGCGCGATGAAAAGCTGGTGGTGACCGGCGCCGACAGCGCTCAGCGGCGGGTCTTCGAACTCAATGCCGAACCCGCTGCCGAGGAATACGCCCGGCACATCGGCGTGCCGGTGGCCGAGCTCGATCACCGGGTATTCGCTGCCCACCCGTTGGCGGTGCGGATTCACGATCAGTATTACGTTCGGGCAATCCAGCAGGTGCACCCGGACCTGAGCCTGAGTTTCTACTGTGCGGTGGAAAACGGCATCGTGCTCACGGCCATGACACCGGGCCCGCTGTTGCCAAAGCTGCACGCCCTGTTCGACGGGCTGCACCAGCGCCTGGGCCCCTTGCTGCTGACCATTGGCTGCGATTGTTTCCTGCGGCGCCTGGAACTGGAAGCCCACGACGGCCTGGAGCAGGTCGGCGCGTTTTTGCGCGAGCAGCGGGTGATGGGCTTCAACACCTATGGAGAACAGTTCAATGGCATGCATATCAACCAGACCTTCACCGGGGTCGCCATTGCCCGCAACCGGCCACCCGTCAGCCGCTGAACTGCAGGCCGAGGTCGTTCGGCTGCAGCACGAGAACCGCAAGCTGCAGCGCATCAACACTGCGCTGATCGAACGCGTCGAGTCGGGCGTGACCCGCGGCAACGACCCCTACGCGGCATTTCAGCACTCGGTGGTGCTGGCCGAGCAAGTCCGCGAGCGCACCGACGCCCTCAGCCAGGCCATGGCCGAGCTCAAGGCCGGTAACCATCTGCTCAGCGAAGCGCGGCTGCGGGCCGAGACCGCCCACCAACACTTGATCGACGCCATCGAAAGCATCTCCGACGCCTTCGTGCTGTTCGACCAGAACCAGCGCATCGTGCTGTGCAACAGCCGTTTCAAGGCGTTCTGGGCCAACAGCCGGGTGCGGATCATCGCCGGCATGCGCTTGGCCGAGGTCAAGCAACTGATGACCGCCAGCGGGGTGTTCACCGAAGAGCCCCGCGGGCCGGCCGATGAGCACCTGCTGTACCGTCTGCAGAACGGGCGCTGGCTGCAAGTCAGCGAACGGCCCACTTGCGAAGGTGGGCGGGTGTTCCTGTTCACCGACATCACCGAGGTCAAGCTCAGCGAGACCTTGCGCCGCGAGCAGGCGGTGGCGCAGAAATCGCAACTGATTCGCTTGATCACCGACCATGTTCCGGCGCTGATCGCCTACCTGAATGCTGACCTGGTCTACGAATTCACCAACAAGGTGTATGAGGAGTGGTACTGCTGGCCCCGCGGTGTGATGTTGGGCCAAAGCCTGCGCGAGGCCCACAGCGAGTCGCATTACCAACGCCTGGAGGCCTACGTGGCGCGCGCGTTAGCGGGGGAGAGCGTGACCTTCGAGTTTGCCGAAAACAACATCAACGGCCAGGAGCGCTACATGCTGCGCTCCTACGTCCCCAACCGCCTGGCTAATGGCGAAGTGGTGGGGATTTTCGTGTTGATCCGCGACATTACCGAGCGGCGCAAGAGCGCCGAGGCGCTGCACCAGGCTTACCAGAACCTTGAGCAACGGGTGCGCGAGCGCACCGCCGAGCTGACCAGCCTCAACGACCAATTGCTGCGCGAGATCGATGAGCGCAGCCGGGCCGAATCACGGTTGCGCGAGGCCAAGCGCGAGGCCGAGCAGGCCAACCTGTCGAAGACCAAATTTCTCGCTGCGGTCAGCCATGACCTGCTGCAACCCCTGAACGCGGCGCGGCTGTTCACCAGCGCGTTGCTCGAACGCCGCGAGCCGCACCAGAGCGTTCAACTGGTGCGCAACGTCAGTAATTCCCTGGAGGACGTGGAAAACCTGTTAGGCACCCTGGTGGATATCTCCAAGCTTGACGCCGGGGTGATCAAGGCCGATATCGCGCCCTTCGCCCTTAGCGAGCTGATGGACAATTTGGCCGCCGAATACGCCCAGGTGGCGCGCAGCGAAGGGCTGGAACTGCACTTTGTGGGCTGTTCGGCCTTGGTGCACAGTGACATCCAGCTGTTGGCGCGGATCCTGCGCAACCTGCTCAGCAATGCCATCCGCTACACCCGCACCGGCCGCGTGGTGCTGGGCTGTCGGCGCCAGCGCCGGGGCCTGTGGATCGAAGTCTGGGACAGCGGGATCGGCATCGCCGAAGAGCGCCTGGACGAAATGTTCCAGGAGTTCAAACGGGGCGATGTACAGCGCCCGGACCAAGACCGTGGCTTGGGCCTGGGCCTGGCAATCGTGGAAAAGATCGCGGGCATCCTCGGCCATCGGATTCGGGTGCGTTCCTGGCTCGGCAAAGGCTCGGTGTTCGCCGTCGAAGTGCCGCTGAGCGCAACCGCGCCCAAGGCCCCGCCGAGCTTGGCCATTAGCGAGCCGATGCTCGAACGCCTGCGCGGTGCGCGGGTGTGGGTGCTGGATAACGATGCGGCGATTTGCGCCGGCATGCGTACCCTGCTGGAAGGGTGGGGTTGCCGGGTGGTCACTGCGCTGTCGGAGGAAGACCTGGCGCGGCAGGTGGACAACTACCACGCCGACGCCGACCTGTTGATCGCCGACTACCACCTGGACAACGACTGCAATGGTGTCGATGCCGTGGCGCGGATCAGTGCCCGCCGCGCCGTGCCGATTCCGGCATTGATGATTACCGCCAACTACAGCAACGAACTCAAGCAACAGATCCGCGAGCGGGGCCACACCCTGATGCACAAGCCGGTGCGGCCAATGAAACTCAAAGCGGCGATGAGCCATTTGCTGGCCAACAGCCCCGTTCAGCCGCTTTAACGGCGCAGGTAGTCGCCGAAGTCGATATCGCCAGCACTGAGGATGGCCTGCACACGGTTGTGCACGTTGAGTTTGCGCAAGATCGCCGAAACGTGGGCCTTGACCGTGGTTTCGGCGATGTCCAGGGTGTAGGCGATTTGCTTGTTCGACTCGCCTTTGGTCATGCGCTCGAGTACCAGCAACTGCTTGCGTGTCAGGGCCTGGAGCATCTCGGGTGGGAAGCTTGGGGTATCGCTCTGGCGCCGGCTGGTGCTGCTTTTGTTGGCGCGAATGATGTCGGGTGGCAGGTAGACATTGCCGGTGAGGATCTGCTCGATCGCTTCGATCATCTGCGAGCGTGGCGAGGACTTGGTGATGAAACCCACGGCGCCATAGGTGATAGCCTGCAGCACGATCTGTTTTTCCTGTTCGGCCGAGACGATCACCACCGGTGTGGTCGGTGCCTCGTTGCGCAGGGTGATCAGGCCATTGAGGCCGTGCATGCCGGGCATGTTCAGGTCGAGCAGGATCAGGTCGAGGTCGTCATGCTCCAGGGTCAGCGCCAGGGCGCTGTCCAGGTCGGCAGTCTCCATGACTTCGCTGCCTGGGAAGCCATCGCTGATGACGTTGTGGATGGCTTCGCGAAACAGTGGGTGATCGTCGGCAATCAGAATTTTGTACATGGCCTTTTCACCTCGTTTTTATTGGATGGGGCGCGCACGCGTTTACTGGTGGTGAGTTCAGGGGAAGGGCTCTGGCTGGGCCGGCTGCAGTGGCAGGTTGGCAGCTTCCCAGGCGTCCAGGCCGTCGCGGTACCAATACAGGGTCTTATAGCCCAGGGATGCTGCGCGTTTTACCGCGTTCCAGCTTAACCAGCAATCGGAGCGGCAGTAAAAGACCAGCGGTTGCTCCAGGCGGCCGGCGGTGGCTTTTTGCAGGTGGCGCACGAAGTAGTCTTGCCAGGCCGGGCTCAGCTCGCCGTCGCCGACGTTGGCCAACCAGTGGCTGCCGGGGAGGTTGGCGTGGGGTTCGTCTTCGATGAAGCGGCCTTGCAGCCATTGCCGGCGGTACACATCGACCAGCACCGGCTTGGGGTGCTGGCCCAGCAGGCTTTGCAAGGTGGCGGTGTCGATGACCTGGGCGCCCTCGACCTGGTGCGGTGTCGGGCTGCGGTAGAGGGTGGTGCGATACCCCTCGGCAGAAAACAGCGGCGTGGTGCCGGCCTGGGCGACGCCCAGCAGCAGACTCAGCGAAAGGGCTGCCAGCAAAGCACGTGGCAGCCTGGGCAGGGCACGAGGCATGGGGTTTATCCTTTTTGTTATAGGCCCATTACATGCCAGCGGCGGTGCTTTGTGAATGCGACGATAGACAGTAAAGCCAGTACTAAAGTAGTAGGTGGTCAAGCGCTTGAGGAGCATCTTGTGGGAGCGGGCTTGCCCCGCGAACACCGGCGTAGCCGGTGCCATGCTCCGCGTGGCCTCATTCGCGGGGCAAGCCCGCTCCCACAATGACCCTTGTTCTCTGCGTGACAGCGCAAGCTGTCAGCGCGGCTTGCGCAGCGCTGCGTGCTGGGGGTTGAAGGTCAGTATCGCGAGCAGGGTGAACAGCACGGTCAGGCCCAGGCAAACCGCCAGCGCCAGCGGATTGAAGCGTTCGTACAGCGCGAAACGCACCAGTTCCACGGCGTGGGTGAAGGGGTTCAGGGCGCACAGCCAATACAGCCACTGGCTGGCCTCGCGCATCTTCCACAGCGGGTACAGCGCCGAGGACAGGAAAAACAACGGGAAGATCACGAAATTCATCACCCCGGCAAAGTTTTCCAACTGGCGAATCGCATTCGACAGCAACAGCCCCAGGGCGCTGAGCATCAGGGCCACCAGCAACAAGGCCGGCAGCGCCAGCAACAACCCCGCAGCTGGGGGCTGCACGCCATACAGCCAGGCGATGGCGAGAAACGCATAAACCTGTAGCAGGGAAATCAACGAGGTCGCCAGCAGCTTGCTGCCGAGCAGAAACGCGCGCGGTAAGGGGCTGGTCAGCAGCACGCGCATACTGCCCATCTCGCGGTCATAGACCATCGACAGCGAGCCCTGCATGCCGTTGAACAGCAGAATCATGCAGGCAAGGCCGGGGATGATGTACACCTCGTAGGGGATGTAGGTGTCGTAGGGCTCGATGATCGCTATGCCGAGGGCCGCACGAAACCCGGCGGCAAACACCAGCAACCACAGCAGAGGGCGCACCAGGGCGCTGAGAAAGCGCGTGCGCTGCAACACGAAACGCAGGCATTCGCGCAGCAGGATGCCGTTGAAACATTGCCAGTAGGCGTTCATCAGGCCTTCACTCCTGGGGTGGGGCCAGGCGCGCGGGTCAGGCGCGCGAAGGCGTTGTCGAGGTCGCCGCCGTGCGCTTGGCTCAGGGCATCAGCGGTGCCACTGGCCACCAGGCGCCCCTGGTGCAGGATCAGCAGGTCATCACTGGGCTGCACCTCATCCAGCAGGTGGGTGGTCCAGAGCACACTCAGCCCCTGCTCGCGGCACAGGTGCCGAAGGTGTTGGTTGAGCGCCAGGCGGCTGGCCGGGTCGAGGCCGACGCTGGCTTCGTCGAGCAACAGCAAGCGCGGTTCGTGGAGCAGGGCGCGGGCAATTTCCACCCGACGCCGGTGCCCGATATTCAGCGCACGAACGGGCTCGCGCCGGCGCTCGTCGAGGCCCTGGCGGGCCAGTTCGGCCTCGACCCGCAGGTTGCCCTGGCGCCGCGACAGGCCATGCAACGAGGCGTGGTAGCGCAGGTTCTGTTCGACGCTCAGGTCCAGGTCCAGGGTGCTTTGCTGAAACACCACGCCCAGCTGGCGTAACGCCGGGCGCGCCGCGTTGCGCAACGAGCAGCCGCAAACGCGGATGTCGCCCTGTTGCACGTCGTAAAGCCGGGTGAGCAGTGCGATCAGGGTCGACTTGCCCGCGCCATTGGGGCCCAGCAACGCAGCAAAACGCCCAGGCGCCACACTGAACCCCACGTGCTTGAGCGCCTCGCGCTGGCCGTAGGCGAAACTCACGTCACTGACGTCGAGGGTATTCATGGCGTGACCACCACGCCCCAGGGGTAGCGCCCGACCTTTACCGATTTGAGCACCTTGAGGGTTTTCGTATCGATCACCGAGACGTCGCCGCTGACCCCGTTGGTGGCCAGCAATTGGCTTTGGTCTGGGGTGAACGCCAGCTGCCAAACGCGCCGCCCAACCAGCAGGTAGTCCAGCACTTCGTAAGTCTTGGCATCGATCACCGCCACATGGTTGGCCGGGCCCAGGGCGACGAACGCGTACTGGCCATCGGCGCTGAGCTTGATGCCCACCGGCTGGACTTTGTCCGGGTGCACGCCCTTGATCTGGAAATTCAGGGTTTTCAGCACCTGACGCGTGGCCACGTCGAGAATGGTCACCGTGCCGCCGATTTCCGCCGAGGCCCAGAGCCGCGAGCCATCCTGGTTGAATTCGACGAAGCGCGGCCGTTGATCCACCAGGGTGCTGTCGGCCAGGGTCTGGGTGCTGGTGTCGATCCAGTGCAGCATGTTGGTGGTTTCGCTGGTATTGACCGCCCACTTGCCATCGGGGCTTACCGCCATGCCCTCGGGCTCGATGCCGACGTTGATCTGCCCGAGTACTTTGTCGGTTTCGGTGTCGATCACCGTTACCAGTGCGTCGTCTTCGTTGGACACGTACAGCCAGCGGTCATTGGGGTGCAGGGCGAACTGCTCGGGGTCCTTGCCGGAGGGCAGCTCCTTGATGATCTTGCGGGTGGCCACGTCCATCACCTGCACCCGGTCCGAATCGCTGGCGCAGATGTACAGCCGCTTGTTGTCGTGGGACAGCAGCAGGCCACGTGGGCGCTGGCCCACGGGCAGGGTCTCGGTAACTTCCAGGCTTTGCAGGTCGATCAGGCTAAGGCTGTTGTCCTTCTCGTTCGAGACCCAGGCGGTGGCGGCGCTGGCGTGCCCGGTGGCAAGCGCCAGCGCGCCGGCCAGCAGGGTGGGGAAAAGCACAGGCCGGTAGCAAAGGGGGCGACGCATGGCGGAATCCTTTTTTTGTGATTATCGGTTTCAGGGGTAGCCGCAGGTCACTTCGGGCTTGTCGAAGCCCAAGCTGTCCATTTCGTTGAAGGGGTGCAGGAAGCCCTCCTGGGGCGAAGTGCTGACCAGCGCGCGGGGCTGAACCAGCGGGATGGGTTGGCGCAGTTCGCCGTTCCATGGGCGGTAGCTGAGCTTGCGGCCTTTGAAGCCATCCAGCGGCAGCTGGTCGCTGAGCAGCAGTTGCTGCAGGGCGCGTGGTTCGGCCTGGCGCAGTTTGCTGACGGCGCTGGCGATGCTGCGCACGGCCATCCAGGCAGCGAAGTCGCGGTCGTTCATCCAGCGTCCGGCCTGGGCTTCGAAGCGTTTTTGCAACTGCGCCGCGCCAAAGGTTTCCACGGTCTTGTGCCAGCCGGTGGGGGTCAGGCCCTGGGTGCCGGCCACGGGGCGGGGGTACCAGGTCTGATAGGGCAGGTATTCGCCGAAGTCGCCGCGTTCGTCGGCCACCAGCACCACGTCGTACTCGGCGGTCTGGGTGAACAGGGGCATGTCGGCTTGGGCGCTGCGGCGCTGGTCGTTGTCGAAGCGCCAGGTTTTTTCCGCCACCAGCTGCACGCCGAAGCGCTTCACTGCCCGGCGCAGGGCTGCGGCGTAGGCCTGGTCGTCTTCGGTCTGGCCGACGACGAGCAACGCCCGCTGCCATTTGCGCAGCACCAGAAACTGCGCCAGGGCATCGGCCAGCATGGCGCGGCTGGGCAGGCTATGCAGCACATTGCCCAGGCACTGGCTGCTGCGCAGGCTGTCGTCGGGGCTGCCGGCGTTGAACAGCAGGCTGTCGGGCAAGGCAGCAGACAGTGCGCGCAGGCTGGCGGCCGGCGCGTTCACCACGAACAGCCGCAGGCCCTGGTCATGCTGGGCCTTGGCGGCTAGCAGCAGGGCCTCGGGGCTGTCTACGTGGGTGCTGGCAAGGGTAAACGCCTGCTTGAGAAAACGCCCCGTACTGTTGCTGTCGACAACCGCCAGCTCTGCGCCCTGCAGCCCCGCGTCGGCGGGCTCGGGGATGATGTTGGACAGCAGCGGGCCGGGGTCGGGGCGATAGCTCAGGTAGCCGATGCGCACCTGTAATTGCTGCTCTGGCGGGGCGGCCGATGCGAAGGCCGAACACAGCGCCGTGGCCAGGGCCAGCAGGCAGGTCAGGGCAAGAGGGGCAGACTGGTGCATAAACGCACTCCACGGCAGATGGCGCCAGCATAGGAAGCCGGCCGGGAGGGGGAAATATGCAGAAAGTAGCGCTCGGCCGGTACCAAGGTAGTAAATCACCGCTAAGGCCTCGGTTTTACGATGGGTCGCAGCCCTGGCCGCGTTCAACTGGAGGAAACTGCCCAATGCGCCTCATCAACCTGTCGGCCCAGTGGCGGATCAACCTGTGGGTCACGTTCTTTTTCGCCTTGGTCACCTTGGCCTGTGGCGGGTTGCTGCTGCACCAGGCGGTGGCCGATGTCGAGCGCGAATTGCAGTCTGCCGAAGCTGTGGTGGCGTACCTCGCCGACACGGCCGAACGCGACCCGGCGAGCCTGCAACCGCGGCTGACCCAGAGCCTGCGCCACGTGCGGGTGCACTGGCTGGCGGCGGGCGAAACCGCGCAGATGCCGCGGGAGGCCGGCCTGGATGCCTGGCTGGGGCGCCAACTATTCGGTGATCGCCGCCACAGCACCCGCTTGCTGGACTTGAGCGAGGGGCGCCGGGTATTGATCGCCGTGGATGCGCGGGATGAAATCGACGAAGTCCGGGATTCCCTGCAGCAGTTGCTGGGCTTGTGTGGCCTGGCCTTGCTCGTGAGCCTGTTGACCATCCGCTGGGCGGTGCGGCGCGGCATGGGCCTGCTGGATGAACTGCTGCGTGCGTTGCGCGAGGTCTCGGGTGGGCAGTTGACCACTCGCCTGCGCGAATCCGGCCTGCCAGAGGCACGCCAGTTGGCGGCGCATTTCAACCGCATGACCGCGACCCTGGAGCAGACCCGGGCTGACAATGCGCAGCTGACCCAAACCCTGTTGGCGGTACAGGAACAGGAACGCACCCACCTGGCGCAGGCCCTGCACGATGACCTCGGGCAGTACCTGGCGGGTATCCGCGCACAGGTCTGCCTGCTGCGCATGGTGGCAGGCCAGCCGACTGTAGTGGAGCAGACCGCGCAAGCCCTGGAGCTTAATTGTGAACGCCTGCAGCAAGGCTTTCGTGCCTTGGTACACGACTTGTATCCGGTGGCGTTGCAACACGTGCCATTGGCCGAAGCCTTTGGTGTGCTGGTGAGCCAATGGCAGGCCAGCCAAGGCATCGATTGCCGTTTGCGGGTCGGTGAGCGCCTGCCGGTGCTGCCTGGGCCCAGCCGAACGCATTTGTATCGCCTGCTGCAGGAGGCGTTGACCAACGTTGCCCGGCATGCCGGCGCCAGCCAGGTGCGGGTGCGCCTGCAACGCAGTGCCAAGGGCTTGCGCCTGTTGGTGCGTGACAACGGCTGCGGCGCGAGCCAGCCCCAGCGGCCCGGCGTAGGCCTGCATTCGATGGCCGAGCGCGCGCGCAGCCTGGGCGGCGAATTACGCATCCTGAGTCGCCCCGGTGCCGGCTGGGCGTTGGCCCTGAACATTCCCATGGAGGCCTGATGAATATCGTATTGGTGGACGACCACGCCGTGGTGCGCCAGGGTTATGCCAGCCTGTTGCGGGCGGTGCTGCCGGCGATGGAAGTGCGCGAGGCCGCTAGTGGCGAAGAGGCGCTGGTGCGGGTTCAGGAGCAAGTGCCGAACCTGGTGATCATGGACTTCGGCCTGCCCGGCATCAGCGGCCTGGAGACCACCCGCCGGCTGCGCCAGCGCCTGCCGCAACTGCGGGTGCTGTTTTTCAGCATGCATGATGAGCTGCCCCTGGTGCGCCAAGCCCTGGAGGCGGGGGCTTCGGGCTACCTGACCAAGAATTCGGCGCCCCAGGTGTTGATCGAGGCGGTGCACCGGGTGTTGGCCGGGCATGCCTATATCGAGCAGCCTTTAGCCACACAACTGGCCTGCACACCGCAACAGAACGCCAGCGACCCGCGCTTGCAGCGCATGACCCAGCGCGAGTTGGAGATTTTCGTGATGCTGGCCAAGGGCACCCCGGTGCGGGTGATTGCCGAACAGCTGTGCATCAGTGCCAAGACCGTTTCCAATCACCTGACCTTGCTCAAGAGCAAGTTGCAGGTGAGTTCTCATGCTGAGCTGGTGCACCTGGGGATCGATCTGGGGGTGGTGCGGGTGGCGGGGTGAGGTTTTGTGGTGGTTGTCCGGGCCTCGGACAAACACATGACTCATGGATTTAGCAGGGCCCCTTTGGGAGCGAGTCGCTGCAGACGGGCTGCGCTCACTTGTCCCAGGTTTCAGGGCATCCCTTGCACCCTTCCATGTTGGCCTCCTGAAAATTCCCATAATGCTGCCGCGCACCACGCAGATCGGCTTGCGCCAAGTTGCTCTGGCCAAATTTGGCTTCCTGCAGGTTGGCATCGCCGAGGTTGGCCCCTTGCAGGTCGGTTTTACTCAGCCAGGCCATCTCCAGGTCCGCCGCCCGCAGGTTGGCCTGGTGCATGTTCGCCCCGGAAAGCCTGGCGAACTGCAGGTACGCCGCACTGAGGTCGGCCTTCTGGAACTGCGCCCCCTGAGCAAACAGCCCCCAGCCTTGGATGGCAATCAGCGTGCTATGGCTCAGGTCTGCCAACCGCAGGTTGCTTTGCTGCAGGCTGGCGCGGGTCAGGTTGGCGCCCTGCAAGCGGGCCTTTTCCAGGTTGGCCAGGTCCAGGCGGGCATGGCGCAGGTCGGCATCGCGCAGGTCGGCGCCGGCCAGGTTCATCTTGCGCAGGTCCTGGTTGGCCAGGTTGGCGCCACGCAAATTGGCACCCGGGCACTGGCTGCCTTCGGCAATTACGCAGCCGTTGACGGTCAAGGGGGCATCGTTGTCGTCGGCATTCACAGCCAGGGCAGGGGCAAGGACCAACAGCAGGGCAAAGGGCAGGTAATTCATGTTCGAAGACTCTCGGTGAAAGGAGGGCAGGTGCGGGGAGGGCGCTGGGCGCTCCCCGCAGGCGATCACCGCTGCGCGGTCTTGTTGTCCCAGCTTGGGATCTTGAACACCCAGAACGAGCCGCCCTGGGCCACCGGCTTGGTCAGTTCGGCCATGTCGCCGCCCCACAGCGGCACCGCGCCGCCATAGCCCACGGTCACGCCGATGTACTGCTCGCCGTCCTGTTCCCAGGTGATGGGTGGCGAGACGATGCCGCTGCCGGTCTGGAACTTCCACAGTTCCTTGCCCGTCTTGGCGTCGAAGGCCTTGAAGAAGCCGTCGCCAGTGCCGGTGAACACCAGGTTGCCCTTGGTCGCCAGTACGCCGGCCCACAGTGGCAGGTGCTCTTTGTGCTCCCAGACCAGCTTGCCGGTGGCCGGGTCCATGGCGCGCAAGGTGCCGACGTGGTCGTCATACATACGCTTGATGCGGAAGCCCATGCCCAGGTAGGCCGAGCCCTTCTTGTAGTTCACTTCTTCGGTCCAGTACTCCTCCTTCCACTGGTTGCCGGGGATGTAGAACAGGCCGGTGTCCTGGCTGTAGGCCATGGGGTTCCAGTTCTTGCCACCCAGGAACGGCGGCGAGACTTCCACCGGCTTGCCCTTGGTTTCACCCGGCAGGGGCTTGGCTGGCCGCTGGCCGGGGTTTTCCACCGGGCGCCCGGTCTTGAGGTCGATATGGCTGGCCCAGGTGATGTTGTCGACGAAGGGGAAGGCGTTCTGCAATTTGCCGTTGTTGCGGTCCACCACGTAGAAGAAGCCGTTGCGGTCGGCGTGGCCGGTGGCCTTGACCACCTTGCCGTCCTTGTCTTTGTAATCGAACAGCACCAGCTCGTTGTTGCCGGAGAAGTCCCAGGCATCGTTCGGCGTGTGCTGGTAGAACCACTTCACCTCGCCGGTGCTGGGGTCGACGCCGACCTGGCCCGAGGTGTAGAGGCTGTCGTAGTCGTGGGGGTTGCCGTCCTTGGACGTGCGCGCCCAGGTGTTCCAAGGGCCAGGGTTGCCGGCACCGACGATGATGGTGTTGCTCTCGGGGTCGAAACTGGCGCTCTGCCAGGGTGCGCCGCCGCCGTGGCTCCAGGCCTCGACCTTACCGGTCTCGGTGGTCGGGTCGTCTGGCCAGGACGGCGCCTTGACGTCGCCGGTCGGGGTGCTGTCCTTGCCATTCAGGCGGCCCATGTGGCCTTCGACGAAGGGTCGCATCCACACTTCTTCACCGGTGTCCGGGTCGCGGGCGAACAACTGGCCGACCACGCCGAACTCATCGCCGGAGCTGCCGTGGATCAGCAACACCTTGCCGCTGGTCTTGTCTTTGATCAGCACTGGGGCGCCGGTCATGGTGTAGCCGGCGCTGTGGTCGCCGAACTTCTTGTTCCACACCACCTTGCCGGTGCGCTTGTCGAGGGCGATGAGGCGGGCGTCGAGGGTGCCGAAGTAGATCTTGTCGCCGAAGATGGCCGCCCCGCGGTTGACCACGTCGCAGCACGGGCGAATGTTGTCTGGCAGGCGATGGTTGTAGGTCCACAGGCGTTTGCCGGTCTTGGCATCGAGGGCAAATACCCGCGAGTAGGAGCCGGTGACGTAGACCACGCCGTCGCTGACGATAGCCTGGGATTCCTGGCCGCGCTGTTTTTCGTCGCCGAAGGAATAGGACCAGGCCGGGGTCAGCTTGAACACGTTCTGGTCGTTGACCTGGGCCAGCGGGCTCCAGCGCTGGGCATTGGTGCCCATGCCGTACTGCAGCACGTCCTGGGTGGTCAGGTGGTCGTTGGCGATGTCTTCCCAGGTCACGTTCTTGCTGGCAGGTGCCGCGGGGGCGGTGGCCGCGGTGGCCGCCGTGCAGAGGGCCAGGCTACCGGCCAGCAGCAGGGCCCGCACGCTGAGGGCCAGAGGGGAAAGGGCGGGTAGCGATCTTATTGTCATGGTTGCAGTTCCCTGTGGAGGTTTTGGCCTGCACAGGGTGGCGGCGGGACGGCGGCTGGGGATACGGAAAAAGTCCCGCCCTTGCCGGGAATAGTTCCCGAGCGGCACCTCATTTGGCCCTTCGCCACAAGCCCTACTACCAAGGGAGTAAGGCCCGGCCACCAAAGCAGCATACGGCCGCGCGCGGGCTGTTTCTAAGATGGCGGCACGGCCTCTGTGGTTGAGGCCTTGCGTGCAATCTTGAGGGCATAACAATGACAAAAAAACGCAACGTCTTGCTCGCTACAGGCCTGCTGGCCGGTGCTTTGCTGACGGGCACGGTGTGGGCTCATGGCAATGTGGTGCCCCAGGCGGTGGAAACCCAGGGCCTGACCCCGATCAAGGACGCCGGGGTAAGCCTGGACGGTGACGGCTGGGCCGCGGTCAACCCGTACCGCACCTCCCCCGAGCACGACAAAGCCGTGGAAATCGGCGCCTCGGCCTACAACCAGAACTGCGCCGCTTGCCATGGCCTGGAAGCCAAGTCTGGCGGTATCGCCCCGGATTTGCGCCTGCTCGATGTGGGCGAGGCCGGGGATGAGTGGTTTGTCGAGCGGGTGCGCCACGGCGCGGTGCGTGACGGGCGGGTGTACATGCCGAAGATGGCCGATTACCTGAGCCAGGAAGCCCTGTGGGCGGTACGCACCTACCTGGACAGCGTGCACGTCGAGGAGTGATCGCCATGCGTCTGTCGGCCGTGCTGTTGAGTGGCCTGCTGCTGTGCTGTGCGGCAGTGCAGGCTCAGGTGCGCAACTACGACGCGATTATCGCTGCCGGGGAATTGAAGGTGGCGGTGTACAAGGATTTCGCGCCCTACAGCTTCGAGGACCACGGCCAGCCGCGTGGCGTCGATGTGGAGCTGGCGCAAGCGCTGGCCACGGCCTTGGGGGTGCACCTGCAATTGATCTGGGCGCCGCCAGGGGAAAAGCTCGACGACGACCTGCGCGACTACATCTGGCGCGGCAGCCCGCTGCGCCACCAGCAGTTGGCCGACCTGATGATGCGGGTGCCCTACGACCACGCCTACGCGCAGAAACGCAACGAGCTGGGCGAGTTGGAAAACGCCCAGGTGGTGATGTTCGGGCCCTATCAGGAGGAGCGCTGGCAGGTGGCCTATGACCGCCGCCGCCTGCCCTCGGTGGCCAGTGTCGCGGTGTTCCAGCAGCACCCCATCGGGGTCGAGGTGGACAGTGTGCCGTCGTTCTACCTGACCTCGGTGTTCAACGGCATGCTCAGCGCCAACACCCACCATTACCCCAGCGTGCAACAGGCGTTCAGCGCGCTACAGGCCGGCCAGGTGGACGCGGTGATGGCGATGCGCGGCGAGGTTGACTGGCAGTTGCATCAGGCCGCCGACCCGCAACTGGCCCTGGCGGAAAACGCCTACCCGAACCTGGGCAAGCAAGCATGGGACATTGGCATGGCAGTGCATGAAAGCAACCGGCAGTTGGCCTATGCGGTGGAGGAAGCCCTCGAGGCGATGATCCGCGATGGCCGGCTGAAGGCGCTGTACGCCACCTACGGCCTGCGCTACGAGGTCCCGGAGATGTACCAATGAACTGGCGAGCGATTTTATTGCTGGCCTGCTGGATGCCTTGGGCAGCCCAGGCCAGTGAACCGAGTAGCAAGACCGACCCGGTGCCCTCGGTGATGTGGGATTTCTACCACAAGCAACTGCTGGGGCAGGCGCCGTTCGTTTTCGATGAGCGGGTCAAGCTGCTGGCGCCGCCCTTTGCCGAGGACGCCCGGCAAGTGCCGCTGGAGATCGACGCCCGCGCATTCGCAGGCGACGTGGTACGGATTCTCGCCTGGGCCGAACTCAACCCCCTGCCGCGTATTGTCGACTTCGAGCCTGGCGAACGTGTGCTGCCGTGGCTGTCGATCCGCATCCGCATCGAACAAGCCACGCCGCTGCGCGCTGCGGTGCTGACGCGTGACGGCCTGTGGCATGTCGGTTCGACCCTGATCGATGCGGCCGGCGGCGGTTGTACCGCGCCCAGCGTGGTGCGCACCCAGCCTGGCTGGGAGGAGCATGTCGGTGAGGTGCTGGGCGGGCGCTACCCGCGCGGTGATGGCAGCCGCTTGCGCCTGCAGGTGTCCCACCCGATGGACAACGGCCTGGTCAGCGGCATCCCTGAGTTCTTCCTCGAACATGCCGAATTGCAAGGCGCGGATGGCCAGCGCCTGGCCAGCCTCGCGCTGTATCCGGCAGTCAGTGAGAACCCCAACCTGGGGTTCGATATCCAGGGCCCCGGGCTTACCCGGCTGCTGTTGCGGGACAACAGCGGTAACCAGTTCGAAGCGGCGGTGCCGTGAGCGCGTTGCTTGCCTTCACCCCCTGATCAGAGGCGCCTGTCATGCGTTGGATGCTGCTGTTGTTGCTGTGCCTGGGCCTACCGGCCTGGGCGGACCTGGACTATCGACTCACGCCCCGGCAAATCGCGGAAGGCACTTGGCTGCTGGAGGGCAGCACCGACAATTTCGCCAAGGCCAACGGCGGCAATATCGTCAATACCGCGTTCATCGTCACCGACAGCGGCGTGGTGGTGATCGACAGCGGGCCGTCCAAGCGTTACGGCGAGGCCCTGCGCCAAGCCATTGCCGCCACCACCGACAAGCCGGTGGTCGAAGTGCTGCTGACCCACCATCACCCTGACCATGTGCTGGGCAACCAGGCCTTTACCGATGTGCCTATTGGCGCCCTGGCTGGCACAGGCGACCTGTTGCGCCAGCAGGGCGAGGCGATGGCCGAGAACATGTACCGCCTGGTCGGTGACTGGATGCGCGGCACTGAGGTGGTGCTGCCGACACGGGTGCTGGAACCGGGTGTGCATGAGGTGGGGGGGCACCGGTTGCGGTTGTTGGCGCTGGGCGGGCATACCGGTGCGGACCTGGCGATTCTCGATGAGAAGACTGGGGTGCTGTTTGCCGGCGATTTGGTGTTTTACGAGCGCGCCCTGACCACCCCCAACAGCCCAGGGCTGGACGTTTGGCTCAAGGACCTGGACACCTTGCAGGCCTTGCCCTGGAAACAGCTCGTGCCGGGGCATGGGCCGGTGGCCAGCGATGCTAAGCCTTTTGCGCAGATGCGTGATTACCTGGGCTGGCTGGATGGCCTGATGCGCGAGGGGGCAGCGCGTGGGGATGACATGGTCGAGATGATCCGCAGCCCGATCCCTGAGCGGTTTGCCGGTATCAGCCTGACCCGTTATGAGTTGATTCGCAGCGTCAGTCACCTGTACCCGCGGTATGAGCGTTTGCGGTTGCAGCGTATCGACGGCAAGCCGCCTCTCTGACCCGAAGAAGCAGCCTACAGGCTGTGGGAGCGGGCTTGTCCCGCGAACGGGCCTACGCGGTGCTTGGCACCGGCTTTGCCGGTGTTCGCGGGGCAAGCCCGCTCCCACAGAGTCCCTGCTACCTCAACAAGCTATGCGCTGTTCTATGAAAGCCCTGTACCAAGGAACTAGAAAACTCCACATTGCGGGCAATTGTTGGCAAGCAGGTCGGGCACAAGAATTCTCGGCACACCGGGAAAATTTCCCGGGCACAACAAAAAAACCAAAGGTAGCCGTCATGACCCGATCCCCACGTCGTCCCTTGTTCGCCGTGAGCCTGGTGCTCAGCGCCATGCTGCTGTCCGGCGCGGCACAGGCCGCTGTCAGCGATGAAGAAATCCTCCAGGACCCGAAAAACCCGCAGCAGATCGTGACCAATGGCCTGGGGGTCCAGGGCCAGCGCTACAGCCCGCTGGACCTGCTCAATGTCGGCAACGTCAAGGAACTGCGGCCAGTCTGGGCCTTTTCGTTCGGCGGTGAGAAGCAGCGCGGCCAGCAGGCCCAGCCGCTGATCAAGGACGGCGTGATGTACATGACCGGCTCCTACTCGCGGGTGTTCGCCGTCGACGCCCGTACCGGCAAAAAGCTCTGGCAATACGATGCGCGCCTGCCAGATGACATCCGCCCTTGCTGTGACGTGATCAACCGCGGCGTGGCGCTGTACGGCGACCTGGTGTTCTTCGGCACCCTGGATGCCAAGCTGGTGGCCCTGAACAAAGACACCGGCAAGGTGGTCTGGAGCAAGAAGGTCGCCGACCACAAGGAAGGCTATTCCATCAGCGCGGCGCCGATGATCGTCAACGGCAAGCTGATCACCGGTGTGGCCGGGGGCGAGTTCGGCGTGGTGGGCAAGATCCAGGCGTACAACCCGGAAAACGGCGAGCTGCTGTGGATGCGCCCGACCGTGGAAGGGCACATGGGCTACGTCTACAAAGACGGCAAGGCCATCGAGAACGGTATCTCGGGCGGCGAGGCGGGCAAGACCTGGCCCGGCGACCTGTGGAAGACCGGTGGTGCAGCGCCGTGGCTGGGCGGTTACTACGACCCTGAAACCAACCTGTTGCTGTTCGGCACCGGCAACCCGGCGCCGTGGAACTCCCACCTGCGCCCAGGCGACAACCTGTATTCCTCGTCGCGCCTGGCCTTGAACCCGGACGACGGCACCATCAAATGGCACTTCCAGAGCACGCCCCATGACGGCTGGGATTTCGACGGCGTCAACGAGCTGATCTCGTTCAACTACAAGGACGGCGGCAAGGAGGTCAAGGCTGCCGCAACCGCTGACCGCAACGGCTTCTTCTACGTGCTGGACCGCACCAACGGCAAATTCATCCGCGGCTTCCCCTTTGTCGACAAGATCACCTGGGCAACCGGCCTGGACAAGAATGGCCGCCCGATCTACAACGAGGCCAGCCGGCCAGGGGCGCCGGGCACTGAGGCCAAGGGCAGTTCCGTGTTCGTCGCACCGGCCTTCCTCGGCGCCAAGAACTGGATGCCCATGGCCTACAACAGGGACACCGGGCTGTTCTACGTGCCGTCCAACGAATGGGGCATGGACATCTGGAACGAAGGGATCGCCTACAAGAAAGGCGCGGCGTTCCTCGGGGCCGGTTTCACCATCAAACCGCTCAACGAAGACTACATCGGCGTGCTGCGCGCCATCGACCCGGTCAGCGGCAAGGAAGTCTGGCGCCACAAGAACTTCGCGCCATTGTGGGGCGGGGTGCTGACCACCAAAGGCAACCTCGTGTTCACCGGCACGCCGGAAGGTTTCCTGCAGGCGTTCAACGCCAAGACCGGCGAGAAAGTCTGGGAGTTCCAGACGGGCTCCGGCGTACTTGGCTCGCCGGTGACCTGGGAAATGGACGGCGAGCAGTACGTCTCGGTGCTGTCCGGCTGGGGCGGCGCGGTGCCGCTGTGGGGCGGCGAAGTGGCCAAGCGGGTGAAGGACTTCAACCAGGGCGGCATGCTCTGGACCTTCAAGTTGCCTAAACAGCTGCAGCAAGCGGCCAGTGCCGAGGCGCCAGCACCCAGCGCCAAGCCGCAAAGCTGACAGCGGGCCGCTTGCGGCCCTACTACCAAATGACGAGAGCTCCGCTGCCAACGATGCATACGTCTGGCACGCGGGGCTTTTTACCATCGGTCCATCGCCTGTCGTTGGACAGGCATCGACCCGCAGAGGCTCAGCATGATCTACGCACAACCCGGAACCCCAGGCGCCATCGTGTCGTTCAAACCCCGCTACGGCAATTTCATCGGCGGCGAGTTCGTGCCGCCGTCCGGTGGCCAGTACTTCACCAACAGTTCGCCGGTCAATGGCCAGCCGATTGCCGAATTCCCACGCTCCACCGCCGCGGACATTGACCACGCCCTGGACGCCGCGCATGCCGCTGCCGACGCCTGGGGCAAAACCTCGGTGCAAGACCGCGCCCTGGTGCTGCTGAAGATCGCCGACCGCATCGAGCAAAACCTGGAAGTGCTGGCCGTCAGCGAAAGCTGGGACAACGGCAAGGCCGTGCGCGAAACCCTCAATGCCGACGTGCCGCTGGCGGCGGACCACTTCCGTTACTTTGCCGGCTGCATCCGTGCCCAGGAAGGTGGGGCGGCAGAGATCAACGCGCTGACCACGGCCTACCATTTCCACGAACCCCTGGGTGTGGTCGGGCAGATCATCCCGTGGAACTTCCCGCTGCTGATGGCCGCCTGGAAGCTCGCCCCGGCCCTGGCCGCCGGTAACTGCGTGGTGCTCAAACCCGCTGAACAGACCCCGTTGTCGATCACGATTTTCGCCGAGCTCATCGCCGACCTGCTGCCAGCAGGTGTGTTGAACATTGTCCAGGGCTTTGGCCGTGAAGCCGGTGAGGCCCTGGCCACCAGCAAGCGCATCGCCAAGATCGCCTTTACCGGCTCCACCCCGGTGGGCTCGCACATCATGAAATGCGCGGCCGAGAACATCATCCCGTCTACCGTCGAGCTGGGCGGCAAATCGCCGAACATCTTCTTCGAAGACATCATGCAGGCCGAGCCTGCGTTCATCGAAAAGGCCGCCGAAGGCCTGGTGCTGGCGTTCTTCAACCAGGGCGAGGTGTGCACCTGCCCGTCGCGGGCGTTGATCCAGGAATCGATCTACGAGCCGTTCATGGCCGAGGTGATGAAGAAGATCGCCAAGATCACCCGTGGCAACCCGCTGGACACCGACACCATGGTGGGTGCCCAGGCCTCCGAGCAGCAATACGACAAAATCCTTTCCTACCTGCAGATTGCCAAGGAGGAGGGCGCGCAGTTGCTCACCGGCGGCGCTGCCGAGCGGCTCGACGGTGACCTGTCGACCGGGTACTACATTCAGCCGACCCTGCTCAAGGGCCACAACAAGATGCGCGTGTTCCAGGAAGAGATCTTCGGCCCGGTGGTGGGCGTGACCACCTTCAAGGACGAAGCCGAAGCGCTGGCCATCGCCAACGACAGCGAGTTTGGCCTGGGCGCAGGCCTGTGGACCCGTGACATCAACCGCGCCTACCGCATGGGCCGGGCGATCAAGGCTGGCCGCGTGTGGACCAACTGCTACCACCTGTACCCGGCGCATGCGGCGTTTGGCGGTTACAAGAAATCCGGCGTGGGCCGCGAGACCCACAAGATGATGCTCGACCACTACCAGCAGACCAAGAACCTGCTGGTGAGCTATGACATCAATCCGCTGGGCTTCTTTTAAGGGCACACAGGCCCGGCGGTAGGGTGCCGCCAGGCCTGGATGCAACGACGCACGTGGGGAGGGCTCTGGGTGGGCGCCTCCCCGCGTGCGTCACCCGTGGGTAAAGGCCCGCGTCACCCCCTACCAACGCACCCCGCGAGCTCGTTCCAAAGTAGCATTCGGCCCCGCGGCCCCCCGTGCATTAATGCCTCTACCGGAATTGCCCGGCACAAGAAGAGGACTGCCCCATGTGGACTAAACCCGCCTTTACCGACCTGCGCATTGGCTTCGAAGTGACGATGTATTTCGCCAATCGTTGATGGCTCTGCGGCCATCGTAGCGATGGCCGTTTCTTCTCTGGGGATCGTTGTCCATGCACATTCGTGTTCTCGGCTCCGCCGCTGGCGGAGGTTTTCCGCAGTGGAACTGCAACTGTCGCCAATGCACCGGTGTGCGTAATGGCAGCCTGAGGGCGCAGCGGCGCACGCAGTCTTCGATCGCGGTGAGCGACGATGGCGAGCAGTGGATACTGTGCAACGCTTCACCCGACATCCGCGCCCAGCTCGAAAGCTTCCCCGCTTTGCAACCGGCGCGCCGCCTGCGCGACACGGCAATTGGCGCGGTGGTGCTGCTGGACAGCCAGATTGACCATTGCACGGGCCTGCTCAGCCTGCGCGAAGGCTGCCCGCACACGGTGTGGTGCACCGAGCGGGTGCATGAAGACCTGAGTAGCGGTTTCCCGTTGTTCACCCTGCTCAAGCACTGGAACGGTGGCTTGCAGTGGCAATGCATCGGCCTGGACCGCGAACCGTTTCGCATCGCTGCCTGCCCAAACCTGCAATTTCGCGCGGTCCCGTTGCTGAGCAACGCGCCGCCGTATTCGCCCAACCGCGGCAACCCGCAATCGGGCGACACCATTGGCCTGCTCATCGAGGACCGGCGCAGTGGTGCCTCGGTGTTCTACGCGCCGGGCCTGGGGCAGGTCGATGCCGAGGTGGCGAGCTGGATGCGCCATGCCGACTGCCTGCTGCTGGACGGCACGCTGTGGCGCGACGACGAGATGCGGGTGTGCGAAGTCGGCCAAAGCCTGGGCAGTGAAATGGGCCACCTGGCGCAGAGTGGCCCGGGTGGCATGCTCGACGTGCTGGAGGGCTTCAGCCGCCAGCGCAAGATCCTCATCCACATCAACAACACCAACCCGATCCTCGATGAAGACTCGGCCGAACGGGCTTTGCTGGATCGGCGGGGGATTGAAGTGGCGTACGACGGCTTGTCTATCACGCTGTAGTGGCTGGCACCGCGTGCCCTGGAGAACCGCAATGACCGACACCCCCATGACACCCCCTGAATTCGAAGCGGCCTTGCGTGCCAAGGGCGCCTATTACCATATCCACCATCCCTTCCATCAGGCGATGTATGCCGGGCGTGCGACCCGTGAGCAGATTCAGGGCTGGGTTGCCAACCGCTTCTACTACCAGGTCAACATCCCGCTCAAGGACGCGGCAATCCTCGCCAACTGCCCAGACCGTGAGGTGCGCCGGCAATGGTTGCAACGGGTGCTCGACCACGATGGCGCGCCGGGCAGCGAAGGCGGCATCGAAGCCTGGTTGCGCCTGGGGGAGGCGGTCGGGCTGACGCGTGAGCGCATCCTCTCCCAGGAGATGGTCCTGCCTGGGGTGCGATTTGCCGTGGACGCCTACGTCAATTTCGCCCGCCGCGCAGGCTGGCAGGAGGCTGCCAGCAGTTCGCTGACCGAACTGTTCGCGCCGCAGATCCACCAGTCGCGCCTGGACAGCTGGCCCCAGCACTACCCGTGGATCGATGCCGCCGGCTACGACTACTTCCGCACGCGCCTGGGCCAGGCGCGGCGCGACGTCGAACATGGCCTGCGCATCACCTTGGCGTATTACGTCACGCGTGCCGGCCAGCAGCGGATGCTGGAGATTTTGCAATTCAAGCTTGACGTGCTCTGGAGCATGCTCGATGCCATGAGCATGGCGTATGAGCTGGAGCGGCCGCCTTATCACAGCGTGACCCAGGAAAACGTCTGGCATCGGGGGATCGCCCTGTGAAACTGATCGATGGCGAACAGGTGCTGGGGTTGCGCCGCGGCTACCGCCTGCAATGGGAGCCGCGCCAGGATTGCCATGTGCTGCTGTACCCCGAGGGCATGATCAAGCTCAATGCCAGCGCCGGTTGGGTGCTGGAGCTGTTGGACGGCCAACGGTGCGTGGCGGCGATCATTGACGGCTTGGCGCAGCGCTTCCCCGATGCACAGGGGCTGGATGAGGATGTGCTTGCGTTTCTGGAGGTGGCCCGTGGCAAGCGCTGGATCGAATGACACGCGCCCGGGGCCGCCGCTGTGGCTGCTGGCGGAGCTGACGTACCGCTGCCCGTTGCAGTGCCCGTATTGTTCCAACCCGTTGGACTTTGCCCAACATGGCCAGGAGCTGACCACTGACGAGTGGATCCGCGTGTTCCGCGAAGCGCGGGCGATGGGCGCCGCGCAGCTGGGCTTTTCCGGCGGCGAACCGCTGGTGCGTCAGGACCTCGCGCAGCTGATCAAGGCCGCGCGGGACATGGGCTACTACACCAACCTGATTACCTCGGGGATCGGCCTGACCGAACAGAAAGTCCGCGACTTCAAGGTCGCCGGGCTCGACCATATCCAGATCAGCTTCCAGGCCGCAGATGAGGCGGTCAACAACATGCTGGCCGGCTCGCGCAAGGCGTTCGCCCAGAAGCTGGCGATGGCCAAGGCAGTCAAGGCCCAGGGTTACCCGATGGTGCTGAACTTCGTGACCCATCGGCACAATATCGACCAGATTGCCGACATCATCGAGCTGTGCCTGGCGTTGCAGGCGGACTTCGTGGAACTGGCGACCTGCCAGTTCTACGGTTGGGCCGAACTCAACCGTGCCGGCCTGCTGCCGACCCGCGAGCAATTGCAGCGGGCCGAAGCCATTACCCAAGCGTATCGCCAGCGGCTGGAGGGCCAGGGGCATCCGTGCAAGCTGATTTTCGTCACGCCGGACTACTACGAAGAACGCCCCAAGGCCTGCATGAACGGCTGGGCCAACCTGTTTCTCGATATCACCCCAGACGGCACTGCGCTGCCGTGCCACAGCGCCCGCCAGTTGCCGGTGGCCTTCCCCAACGTGCGCGAGCACAGCATCGAGCACATCTGGAACGATTCTTTTGGCTTCAACCGCTACCGTGGCAATGACTGGATGAAGGAGCCCTGTCGCTCGTGCGATGAAAAACACCAGGACTTGGGCGGCTGCCGCTGCCAGGCGTACATGCTCACCGGCGATGCCGCCAACGCCGACCCGGTGTGCAGCAAGTCGCCGCACCACGGGGTGATCCTCAAGGCCCGGGAGCAAGCGCAGACCGCAGGGCAGGGCATGGCGCAGCTGACCCTGCGCAACGAGCAGGCGTCGCGGCTGATTTTTCGTGGCTAAGCCGGGCCCCCGCTTTGGTCTGGTTGCTTTCGCTGCGGGATGCTTTACGCTGGCGATTACCTTCCAGAACAATAAGAACAGGCTTTCCAATGAGCCAGAGTTTCAGCCCGCTTCGCAAGTTCGTTTCGCCTGAAATCATCTTTGGTGCCGGCTGCCGGCACAACGTCGCCAATTACGCCAAAACCTTCGGTGCGCGCAAGGTGTTGGTGGTCAGCGACCCCGGCGTAATTGCTGCGGGTTGGGTGGCGGATGTCGAGGCCAGCCTGCAGGCCCAAGGCATCGACTACTGCCTGTACACGGCCGTTTCGCCCAACCCGCGGGTCGAAGAGGTCATGCTCGGCGCCGAGATCTACCGGGAAAACCACTGTGACGTGATCGTCGCCGTCGGCGGCGGCAGCCCGATGGATTGCGGCAAGGCGATCGGCATCGTGGTCGCCCACGGGCGCAGTATTCTCGAGTTCGAAGGGGTGGACATGATCCGCGTGCCCAGCCCGCCGCTGATCCTCATCCCCACCACGGCCGGCACCTCGGCGGACGTGTCGCAGTTCGTGATCATTTCCAACCAGCAGGAGCGCATGAAGTTCTCCATCGTCAGCAAGGCGGTGGTGCCCGACGTCTCGCTGATCGACCCGCAAACCACCCTGAGCATGGACCCGTTCCTGTCTGCCTGCACCGGCATCGATGCGCTGGTGCATGCCATCGAGGCGTTTGTGTCCACCGGCCACGGGCCGTTGACCGACCCGCATGCGCTGGAAGCCATGCGCTTGATCAATGGCAATTTGGTGCAGATGATCGCCAACCCGACCGATATCGCCCTGCGCGAGAAGATCATGCTGGGCAGCATGCAGGCCGGGCTGGCGTTTTCCAATGCGATTCTGGGTGCGGTCCACGCCATGTCCCACAGCCTGGGCGGCTTCCTCGACCTGCCCCACGGCTTGTGCAACGCAGTGTTGGTGGAGCACGTGGTGGCGTTCAACTACAGCTCGGCACCCGAGCGTTTCAAGGTGATTGCCGAGGTGTTCGGCATCGACTGCCGCGGGCTTAACCACCGGCAGATCTGCGGGCGCCTGGTGGAGCACCTGATTGCCCTGAAGCACGCGATCGGCTTCCACGAAACCCTGGGCCTGCATGGGGTGCGTACGTCCGACATCCCGTTCCTGTCGCAACATGCGATGGGTGACCCGTGCATCCTCACCAACCCCCGCGAGTCGAGCCAGCGTGATGTCGAGGTCGTTTATGGCGAGGCCCTCTGACGAGCAGCAGCGGGCGCTCGCCGGGCTGCTGGGGCTGGGCGACCACTCGGCACGCAAGAGCCATTACCCGGAGCTGGCAGCCCGCCTGGACGAGCTGGAGGCCGAACGCAACCGCTACAAATGGCTGTTCGAAAATGCCGTCCACGGGATTTTCCAGGCCAGCCTGCAAGAAGGCATGCGTGCCGCCAACCCCGCGCTGGCGCGCATGCTTGGCTACGACAGCCCGCAGGCGGTGTTGTTTTCCCTGACGGACCTGGCCGCCAACCTGTTTGTTGGCGGCGCCGAAGAGCTGCATGCGATCACTGCGACGCTCGCGCGCGAACACAGCCTGCACGGCTACGAAACCCGCTTGCGGCGCCGCGACGGCAGCCACCTCGATGTGCTGATGAACCTGCTGCTAAAGCCTGGCCACGAAGGGCTGGTCGAAGGCTTTGTCGCCGACATCACCGAACGTAAGCAGGCCCAGCAGCACCTGCAGCAACTCAACGACGAACTCGAACAACGGGTCGCCGCGCGGACCGATGAACTGCTCGAGGCCAACCGCAACCTGCAGCAGCAGATCACCGAGCGTAAAGCGATTGCCCGCGCCCTGCGCGATGCCCGCGACGCCGCCGAAACCGCCAACCGCAGCAAGGACAAATACCTGGCTGCTGCCAGCCATGACCTGCTGCAACCGCTCAATGCCGCCCGCCTGCTGATCTCGACCCTGCGCGAACGGCAGTTGCCGGAGGCGGAGCAGGTGCTGGTGGAGCGCACCCACCAGGCACTGGAGGGCGCCGAAGACCTGCTGACCGACCTGTTGGACATCTCCCGGCTCGATCAGGCGGCGGTCAAGCCCGACGTGGCCTTGTACCGCCTCGACGAGCTGTTTGGCCCGCTGGTCTCGGAGTTCAGTTCGGTGGCGGACGCTGAAGGGCTGAAGCTGCGGGCGCACATTGGCGACTATGCCATCAACACCGACCTGCGGCTGATGACACGGATTTTGCGCAACTTTCTCAGCAACGCCTGCCGCTACACCGACGAAGGCAAGATTTTGCTCGGGGCCAGGCGTCGCGGCAGCCACTTGCGCCTGGAGGTCTGGGACACCGGGCGGGGCATCGCCGAAGATCGGTTGGAGGCTGTTTTCCTTGAGTTCAACCAACTGGACGTCGGCCGTGCTGCCGATCGTAAAGGCGTGGGCCTGGGGTTGGCTATCGTCGAGCGGATCGCCAAGATTCTCGGTTACCGCGTCCAGGTACGGTCGTGGCCGGGGCGTGGCTCGATGTTCAGCATCGAGGTACCGATCGGCACAGAAGTGCCGCTGCCTGCTCACCCGGCTATGCCGCAAGCCAGCGCTGGAAACCCGTTACCCGGCCGCCGGCTGCTGGTGTTGGACAACGAAGTGAGCATCCTCGAAAGCATGGGCGCGCTGCTTGGGCAGTGGGGCTGTGAGGTGGTGACTGCGACCGACCAGGCCGGTGCCCTGGCGGCCTTGCGGGGGCAGGCGCCGGAGTTGATCCTGGCGGATTATCACCTGGACCACGGCGTTGTGGGTTGCGAGGTGGTCAGGCACTTGCGCGAGCATTTTGCCGTCGCCATTCCAGCGGTGATCATTACCGCGGACCGCAGCGATCAGTGCCGGCGCGCCTTGCAGAAGCTTGGCGCGCCGCTGCTGAACAAGCCCGTCAAACCGGGGAAGTTGCGGGCGGTGTTGAGCCAGTTGTTGGGGTAGGCGGTGAGGGCCAAGGGGCCGCTGCGCAGCCCTTCGCAGGCAAGCCAGCTCCTACAGGGGGAGCGCATTCCTTGAAATTCGCAAAATCCTGTAGGAGCTGGCTTGCCTGCGAAGGGCTGCGCAGCAGCCCCAACTGACCTGGAATGGCAATTCAGTTCACTTCAGTTCGACAAGCCTGCCTTATCCAGCACCTTGTCGAGCCACGACTGGTCCAGTGCACCCGTGGCAATCTCTGCCTTGACGGCCTCTTCGTGAGCTTCGTGTTCGCGCGCTTTGCCTAGCACGAGTTCAGCCAGGTTCTGGGGGAAGGCGACGATGCCGTCTTCGTCAGCAACGATGATGTCACCGGGTGAGACGAGCATGCCACCAATCGAAACCGGCACGTTGATTTCGCCTGGCCCGCTCTTGTAAGGGCCGCAGTGCACGACAGCCCGTGCATAGCAAGGGCTGGTCTTGAAGCTTTCAACGTCGCGAATCGCCCCGTCGACGATGAAGCCGACGCAGCCACGCTGCTCTGCGTAGAGCTTGATCAACTCGCCGATGACCGCATTGTTGGTGTCACCCTGGGCGTCGATGACCAGTACGTGACCGGGTTCGAGCAGCGTCAGTGCCTTGTAGATGAACAGGTTGTCGCCGGGGCGCGTTTTGACGGTCAGCGCAGTGCCGACCAGCTTGCCCGAGGTGTTGTAGCGGGTAAGCCCTCGCGCGCCAATGTGTCGACCCAAGTTGTCGCTGATGTGCGGCGTCACGACCGATCGGAACGATTCGATCACATGCGCAGGGGCGAGTGTTGGCGACGGCAGGATACGAGACCCGGGTAACAGCATGACAATCTCCTGAATGGCTTGACCCAGTGGGGTATGGGTCGATGGTAGGAGAGAACTGCCGTTACTTTTAGCGATATTTATTGATCAAAAAACATCGCCTCAGGTGATGATAAGCCGGGTGAAGTCGCAGGCCTGTTGCGCCAACCGCGCCACTTCATTGCTGAGCCCTTGGTAGCGGTCAGCCCGGTGCACGCAGACATAGCTGATCGGCGGCAGTGGCAAGTTGGTTTGTACGACCTTCAAACGGCCCTGCTCGATCATCGAGCTCATGCATTGCCTGGGCAGGTAGCTGAGCCCGACACCCGAAATCGCCAACCCGACTTGTGCCACCAGGTAGTTGCTGGTGAGCGTCTTGGTCAGCCGCACGTCATGTTCCGCCAGCCAGCGTTCGTAGGTTTTCCCGGTGCCTGAGCTGCCTCCCTGGGTGAGTACCGTAAACGACGACAGCGATTGCAAGTCCATGGGCGCGTCACTCGGGTACAGCGAGGGTGAGCACATCCACGCGTTTTCGACAGAGGCGAGCGGGGTACTGATGAAGCGGGCATCGCGGAAGATGTCAGGCACGATGATCAGGTCAAGCTCGTCAGCCTCGAGCCGGCGCAACAGGTCGGTGCTCAACTCGATCGAGGGTTCCAGATCGACCTTGGGGTAGGTCTGGTGAATTTGATCGACCAGGTTCGGCAGCCACGTGAGCGCCGTGAGTTCCGTTACGCCGAGCCTGAAGCGTCGGACCAGCGTTTCTTTCGAGCTGATGCGCTCCAGCAGGTTATCCCGCTGGCGCAACATTTCAACGGCGCAGCCATGTAGCTCTAAGCCCTTTTGGGTCAGCCGGGCACTGCGTTTCGAGCGGTCGAAGATGGCTACGCCAAAGGCATCCTCGAGTTCTTGCACGCGTTTGGAGATCGCCGATTGAGACATGTTGAGTTTGGCGGCAGCCGCTTCAAAGCTGCCCAGCTCGACAATCCAGTAGATGGCCTCGATTTGCTTCAGCGTGATCATCGCGTGCTCCAGGTGTGAAAGCCCGTTTCAGAGCGGCCCCGAAGTGATTTCAAGGCAGGTGAATGAAAGCGATTGTCCACTAAAAGTGATGATAAGTGGTGAGTATTTGTCGCTTTTTTTCTACCTTTGTGGCGCCTAGATTACCGCCGAATTACAAAAACAAAGGTATGTACCTATGTCGATCGCTGAAGTTGCCTATGCCAAAGGGCGCAGCAGTTACCGGTGGATCGTGGCTGGCATGATCTTCTCGATCTACACCATCGCTGCCGCCGACCGCGCCAATCTCGGCGTGGCGTTGCCTTTTATTCGCAAAGAGTTCGAGATGAGCAACGCCGAAGCGGGTGGGCTGATGAGCCTGTTCCTGCTGGCTTACGCCTTGGCACAAATCCCGGCAGGCTTGGCCTTCAGCCGCCTGGGCGTGAGCCGGATCTTGCCGACCGCCATGGTCATGACGTCGGTGCTGACCGGGTTGGTAGGTACCGCAGGCTCACTGCTGGCGTTGAAAATCTATCGGTTCGGCCTGGGCCTTGCCGAAGGGCCGCTGCCGATCAGCATGACCACCACCATCAACAACTGGTTTCCGCCGAGAGAAAAGGGCATTGCTTCAGGCATTTTTCTGTCTGCGGTCAAGTTCGGCCCGGTCATCGTACCGCCGCTGTGTGCCGTGATCATCGCGGTGTGGGGCTGGCGCGAGGTGTTCTTTTTCTTCGCCGTGCCGGGCATTTTGCTGTCGATCGCCTGGTACTTTCTGATTGCCGACCACCCTTCGAAAAGCCGCTTCGTCAATCAGGCGGAGCTTGATTACATCACTGACGAAACGCCGCGCGACAACGTCGCCAGCACTGAACCCACCGTGCAGACGACCTCAGGGCGAGGCTTCGAGCGCCTGGACTTCTTCATTCGGCGGCGCGAGGTAGCGGCGCTGGAGACCAAGCGCCAGGTCTTCGGTTCGTGGTTGATCTGGGGGAGTGCGCTGGCGTACTGCTTCCAGCTGGGTGTTTCCAGCGTATTGTTGTCCTGGATCCCCACCTACCTGATCACCGTCAAAGGCTTCTCGTTGATGAATATGGGGCTGGTCTCGGCTGCGCCTTGGGTAGGGGCAGTGCTGGGCAACCTGTTGGGCGGCTATTGCTCGGACCGTTGGTTGGGCGGGCGGCGCAAGCCTGGGATGCTGCTTTCAGCGCTGGGTACCTCGGTGATGATGTACCTGTTGATTCATTCACCTGCCGACCCGTTCTCGTATGGCCTGTTGCTGATGGCGACCGGCATCGTGCTGAGCTTCGGGTTCTCTTCGTACATGGTTTACCCAATGGCACTGGCGACCAAGCAGACGTTCCCCGTCGCCAACGCCATCGTCAACATGGTCGGGCAGCTAGGGGCTGCGGCGACGCCGTTTTTGACCGGCTTGTTGCTTGACAGTTATGGCTGGAACTACGTGTTCTCTTACCTTGCGATTGGTTCGTTCGCCAGCTTTGTGCTGTTGCTGACGATTCTGGAGCCGGTGCCGAAGACCCAAAAGGCGTGACCTCACGGCCTGTGATGTCACCCGTTGTGATCAATCCGTCTGTTTGAAAGGAGCTAAAGATGCACGCAGAAGATAAAGCGCTGGTCGCACTGTTCGAAGGGCTGGACACGCCCGGCGTCTCGGATGCCTTGGACAAGCTCGGCCTGCCTGGCCATTGCTTTGGTGTGATGCCGCTCGACAACTACAAGCAGGTGGTCGTGGGGCCGGCGTTCACGGTGAAGTACGTGTCGGCGAGCGTGCCACCGGGCACCGTTGGTGATTTCATCGAAGAGGTCGCTGAGGGCGATATCGTGGTGATCGACAATGATGGCCGCACCGACTGCACCGTGTGGGGCGATATCATGACCCAGTATGCCGGGGCCCGGAAAATTGCTGGCACGGTGATCGACGGCGTCTGCCGCGATGTGAACAAGGCCTTGGGCGATGGCTATCCGCTGTTTACCCAGGGGCGCTTCATGCGCACAGGCAAGGACCGCGTCCAGGTCGAATCGGTCAACCAGCCGGTTTCCATCGGCCAGGCCCGTGTCTGCTCCCGTGACATCATCGTTGCCGATGCCAACGGCGTTGTTGTAGTGCCGCGTGAGCGGGCGCAAGAAGTTGCCCAGGTTGCCCGTCAGATCGAAGCAGTCGAAGCGGATATCCGTGCGTTGATCAACGAAGGGCGCACCCTCAAGCAAGCGCGCGAAGCGCTGAATTACCACACCTTGCAACGCAAGTCCTAAGTGGCATTGTGCTGACCCCTGCAGGTGCAGGGGTCAATAGCTGTTATGCCCAGAGGGTTTAGCACCGCTCGCAGCATCGCCTTAAACTAGGCGCGTGCGTCCCGCGCACTGATTCGTTCGTCTTGTTGAAGGTTTATCGTGCACGCCGAAGCTCGTCTACCTGGGGCCCCTGGCATTTTTTGCCTGGGCATGCTGCAGATTCTGGTCTGGGGCGGCTCGTTCTTCTTGCTGGCGGTCATGGGCGAGCCGATAACGCGCGAGACCGGTTGGGGCAGCCAGTGGGTATACGGCGCGTTGTCGCTGAGTCTGATGGTCTCGGCCCTGCTTGCGCCGCTGTCGAGCCGCCTGGTTGCCCGTTATGGTGGCCGGACACAACTGGCCAGCAGTGGCGTGATCGTTGCTCTCGGGTTGTTGATCGTCGCGGCTAGCCAGACGTTGCCGACGTTTTTGCTCGCGTGGGTGATCATCGGTGTTGGCATGGCCGCCGGGCTCTACGAAGCGCTGTTCGCGACATTGGGTGCGCTGTATGCCGAGCGTGCGGGTAAAGCCATTACCGGCATCACCCTGATTACAGGGTTTGCCACAACCCTGTGCTGGCCGCTGGTGGCATTTGCCATCGAGCATGTGGGCTGGCGCTACGCGTGTGTCGGCTATGCCACAGTGCTTCTGGTGACCACGCCGTTCTACCTCAAGGTACTGCCGAGCGCCGTCCGGTCAGCGCCGCGCAAGCGCCTCATCGAGCAGAGCAGTGCGGGTGGGAATCGACGCTTGTACCTGCAACTGACGTGGATCTTCGCGCTGGGTGCGGTCATCATGACCGCCATTTCGGTGCAACTGGTCGCCGTTCTGCAAGGGCTGGGCTATTCGCTGGCTGCTGCCATCGCGCTTTCGGCGTTGTTGGGGCCGAGCCAAGTCGCCTCGCGCGTGTTGCAGATGCTAGCGGGCAAGCGCCACCCCATTTGGACTGCACTGGTGTCAGTCGTGCTGGTTGCGGTAGGCGTATTGTTAGTCGCGTTTGCGCCAGGCGCGACAGCGGTGGGCTTGTTACTCTACGGCCTGGGCAACGGACTGAGAGCGATCGTTCGCGGCCTGCTACCGCTGGCATTGATGCCACCGTCGCAGTACGTGGTGCTGATGGGCAAGATGTCGCGGCCTTCACTGATCGGCCAGGCACTGACACCGTTAGTTGGCGGCTACCTGCTGCAGCACTTCGGTGCCATGGGGGTGCTCATGGCGTTGGGTTGCTTGGCGGCAATCAATGTCGGGCTGGTAGTGATGGTGTTGCGCGCGTTGCCAGCAGCCAAGTCGGCACCGAATGAAACGGACGAAACGATAGCGGTCGATGGAGATAGCGATGCACGATGATGCACGAAGCGAACAGCTGATCACGGGCCCGGCCGGGCGGATCGAATTGATTGTCGATGAACCGGTGGTGCCCGTCAGGGGCATTGCGGTGGTCAGCCATCCGCAACCCTTGCTGGGCGGCAGCCCACACCACGTGGTACCGCTGACCTTGGCCCGCAAGCTGTGCGCTGCAGGCTGGCGCGTGGTGCGCCCGAGCTTTCGCGGAGTGGGGCAAACCGCTGGCGCACATGCCGAGGGAGTAGGTGAGGCCGAAGACAGCATTGTCGTCGTCAGGCACCTGCAGGAACGTTACCCCGAACTGCCCATCGCACTCGTCGGCTTCTCGTTTGGTGCGCACGTGTTTGCCAGGGTCGCGGTCACGCTGGAAAGCTCGCTGCATGCTGTCGCGTTGTTGGGGCTGCCAGTGGGAGAGGTGCCTGGCGGGCGGTTCTATCCAGCGCTGCCGTTGCCGTCCCGCTGCCTGTTGCTGCATGGCGAGCACGACGAGATGGCGCCGCTGGCCAACCTGCTTGATTGGGCACGGCCAGAGCACCGCCCGGTCGTCGTCTATAGCGCGGCCAATCACTTCTTCAAAGGCTGCCTGGCGCAGGTAGCAGACCAGGTGGTCAGGCATTTGAACGAGAGAAGCTGAACGCCCGGCACGATTGATGTATAGCTGCCTAGTATCTAAGACGTTTACGGGAAACACGGCTTTCCCTAGGGATGCTGCGATCAACTGTTTTCGAGCCATCCACAGGTTCGACAGGGCGAACAGCGTGGTCAACTGAGCGGTGTTTTTCATCAGTCCACGAAAGCGCACTTTCACGTAGCCAAACTGACGCCTGATCACCCGAAACGGATGCTCGACATCGGCGCCGATATGCACCTTCATGCCGAAGAAGTATGGGTTACCTTTCTTCGTCTGATGCATCTCGGGGGTTGGTACTGTAGTGGTCATGCAGTGTCCGGCACTATCAAAACTATCACTTTTACCAGGTGTTGAAGTGTTCCCGCGTGTGTAACGTTGCTGAACGCACCTGCGCGCCTGTTTCCCTTACGTTGGAAGAGGGATGGTGGGGCGTCCATAACTAATGTTGCTTGTTTTATTGCAGCTCCAACTGCATCGAAGGATTGAAAAAATGAGCTCAACAATGATAGCCCCCCCCGTTAATCCGAATAGCATTGTGCCAGGCAGTCGTGCTGGCATTGACGATCTGCGCATCGAGTTTGATCTTCACCTGAAGAGCCGCTATCCGAAAGAGGCGATTTCAGATTATCCAAGGCCTATGGTCATCGGTGCCACGTGGCCTGTCTCAATCGCGGATGTGGGTATCAACCACGAGGAAGTCTGGGACCCTGACGACGGCGTGGTGGTCGTCATCCCTGCCTACAAGGGCATGGCCGTGGATGATTGGATCATCGCAGACTGGAGCGGCAAGAGAGTACCCGCGAAGGTCGTAGCGGGGGACGTGAGCAACCAGTACCTGACAGTGATCGTGCCCAGTGCCTTCATCAAGGAAAAAGATGACGCGCAAGTAAAGTATTACGTTGCACGCAAAGGCAGCGCTGGCCTCTATGGCACTGTGGGCACTTCACAGGTGTTGATTGTAAAGGTGCGATTCGGCCAACCGGGACATGTGGGTAACGCAGCACCTGTGCCGTTGAATGCGCCCACCCTGACAACGCCGGCCGCGGGGCCGGTAGGCGAAAGCGACGCCAAGAGCGGCGTGCAAGTGACGATTGCGGCTTACACGGGCATGGCGGCCTTCGATACGGTCGTACTGTATTGGGGCCATGAAACCGTTGAGCATAGCGTGCAAGCGGCACACGTGGGCAAGCCGATTGTCATCACCGTGCCGGAGGCTACTGTACTGGCAGCGGGAGACAGCAAAGACCTTGAAGTGGATTACTACGCCGTTGATGAGGTTGGCAACGAGTCCGAATGGTCGGTATCCACCCGTGTACAGGTCGCCGTATCGAAGCTTACGTTTGCTGCACCCACCCTCAGCGATCTGGAAGACCTGAAACGCACTATTGTCCAACCTTTCAATTTGGACATCTATGGCAGCTGGGGGCTGGAAATTAAAGCTGACCCCGGCAATTTCCAGCCAGGCGATACTGTAACCGTCAAATGGAAAGCCACTACCGAAGCAGGCCTTGCTCAGGCATCCGATCTGGGTACTGTGGATATAACAGCTGCTGGCGAAGTGCTTACCTTTACACTGTTCCCCAGGGAGTTGTGGGGCCTCGCCAATGGTTCGGGCAGCGCTTATTACGAAGTAAAACGCAATAATACGGTCACGTTGTCACAGTCAGCCATCCTTGATTTCATCGGCACGCGTGCATCCAACGCATTGCCCGCAGTGTCGATAGACGGCGCCGAAAGTGTGGATAATGGCTGGTGGACCGACTCTGATCTGGCGGTGGCAGACCTGGTGATTCCTCAACTGGCCAATCTGATGAAGGGTGATGTTGTTGACGTCGTGATGCGCGGGGTTGCTGCCGACGGTCGTAGCCTGGTTTTCAAACCCAGAAAGCATCGTGTCACCGCAGTCCAGGTCGGCAGTGAATTGCGGTTACGTTTGGACGGGCCTAAGTTCCTGCTGCCCTTCGAGGGTGGCTATGTGGATATCTACTACACCGTGAAGCGGGGCAAGAACAAGGTCAAGTCGTTATACCAGCGATTCTACGTCGGTTATCTTGCCGAGACGCTGCCGGCGCCCACCACTGAAACCGATCTTTCCGGTTCCAATAATGTGTTGGACCCCGGCCGGCAGGAGTTTGCACACGGTGTTTATATCGCGCTGCCGGATCTAAGCGCGGTGAAGGGGGATTATACGCTTCAAATGATCTGGGAAACCTCGGAAGGGGGGTACCACGAGCAGTCGCAAGACGTAGACGCAGGCGATACCCCGACCTCGTTCCAGGTGCCTGCCGCTGAACTGAAACTCAATGGAAACCCGATTGATGTCGTTGTTTACTACATTGTGTCCCAGGCCAACACACCTGATCGTGCGTCTGCGGACCTGGAGTTTACAATCGCAACGCCGGCGATGCTGGTTGCCCCGTTGGATGTCAGCCAAGCCCCGATGGTGCTGCGCGGAGGGGCCATCGAGATGTGTCAAATGGTGGCCAATGCCTGGGCCGTTATCCCGCCCAAAGTCAATGGCAATATCGCAAGGTCCCAACAGCGATTGCCCACCGGCGGCACCCCTCCGTATACCTATGCTTCAAGTGCCCCAGCCATTGCTCGGGTAGATGCCGACGGTCGTGTCTGGCCATTACGCAATGGCGACGTAACCATCACGATCACCGATGTGGCGAAAAAAACCATCAGCTATCCGGTGCAGGTGAGTTATTGCTTCAGGGTGCTGATCGGCCCAGGCAGCTACAATTTGGTCAGTGCCGAGAGTTTTGTCAGTGCGGAGTCGGCCCTGCCTGTGAATGACGATTTGATCCCGGATCTGCGTGTATTATACGGGGCACAGTTGCCATTAAATCGTCATACCTGGACAGGCCATAGGCTTTTCCCTGAAGGCTACAACAATGGTCCAGGCTCCGGGCCTTTCTATCACGTTGCAACAAAGATAATTCACTTTGCGAATTCTTATAACACGACGGTCACAGGCGCCATGGCAATGAAACCTGTCTAGGGCGGCTTCAAATGAACAGTTCAATTTCGCGCATTTCCCTACGCATGGTGTTGAGCTGCGGGCTGTTCCGGTTTCTATTTGTCCGAGAACGACATCAAATTCGAAGTGTTCGCCGATGACTTCCTGACCGTTGAACAACGTCGCGCTTGCGCGACGCTGCAACCTTTCATTCGCGGGGGGGTGCCAGAAACAATTCCCCTACTCGAGGCGGCGCTACGCAATTTCACCGCCGATCAGAGCGTGGCGGGCTGACAGCCGGGTGAGCGCGACCAGGCAGCCAGGCTACTTGAGCGGATGGCTGCTCAGCAGCCGCAGCCCGATCCGTTACTGCTTCGCGACGCCGCCCGCCTGGTGGCGCAGCACGACCCGCAGCGGGCGCTGAGCCTTTACGCTGCAGCGATGGCCGATGCGCAGTTGCTTGACCCGGCGGCGGTGTCGCCACGGGACGACCGCGCAATGACGCTCGCCAGCCGAGAGCAGGACGGCGATGAGGAAAAGCCGACGAGCGTGTGCGCGTTGGCGTGACGCTGATGCACTGGCGCCACGACAAGGACCTGGGCGGCTACAGCCTGGGGCAGGGCGGCTATTACAGCCCGCAGCGCTACACGTCGGTCGGCGTGCCGGTCAGTTATGCCTGGCGCAACTACGACTGGTCGTTGCTGCTGGAGGGCTCCGTCGGTTGGTCCCAGGCCCACAGCGGCAGCAGCCGTCTGTACCCGGATGCACATGTCAATCACAAGGTGCTGGCGCAGCATAGCGTCGACTCCAACCTCGACGCCATCAGCGACGCCAGTAACAGCAGCGGACTGGGTTACCGCCTGCGCGGTCTGTTCGAACGCCGGCTGAGCGATCACTGGGTGATGGGCGGCGGGTTCGACTGGCAGCACAGCGATGACTATGCACCGAGCCATGGCATGCTTTACCTGCGCTACCTGTTCGAACCGTGGCGGGGCAATCTGGCGCTGCCGGTGACGCCGCTGGAGCGTTACAGCGATTGGCGTTGACAGGCGCATCTAAGGGGCGCTCAGCCGTCTTATGTCCACCATCGGCAGCCCACCGCGCCGCGCTGCCTCCAGGCCTTGCTCGCTGTCCTCGAACACCAGGCAGCGAGCAGGCGGCAGCCCCAGTCGCCGGGCGGCCTCTAGCGGGATAGCAGGATCAGGCTTGGCCTTGCCGACATCGTCGATGGTCACAATGACGTCGAACAGCTCGACCAAACCCAGTGCGGCCAGTGAGTTCAAGACAATCTCGCGTGATCCACTGGATGCCACCGCCATGGGCTTCACCCCGGCAAACCGCCTGGCGATGGCAGTCACCTGGGTGATCTCACGCAGATGCTGGGAAAGGTTGGCCAGGTAGTGCTGGCGCATCGTCGCCACCACCTTGGGGCGATCCAGCGTGACCTGGTGGCTCTGTTCGAAATGCGTCATCAATTGCGTCTCGCAGAGCCCGCAGCGGGCGGCGTGCCATGCGCTGTCCATGCCCTTGCCAGACGCAGCGAAGCCCGCGCGCCAGGCGCTGGCGTAGGCGGGCAGGCTGTCGATCAGGGTGCCGTCGCAGTCGAAAATCAGGCCTTCGGCGGCCAGCAAGCGTGTTTCCAATGGGGTGTCGAGTAGGTGTTTCATAGCGCTTCGACCTGACCGGGGTAGCGGGTTTGCAGCACTACTGCGAGGGCGTCCGGGCGCCAGAATTCCTGGTCGAACTCCACGGGCTGGCCGCGCTCGCCGAAGCTCAGGCGTTCCAGGTAGAAACTGCTCGAGCCTGGAGAGACTTGCAGCAGGTCGGCTTGAAAGTCGTTCATCGTCTCAGGGTGCATGCACAACTCGCTGCGCGACTGCACGCGGCCGAAACGTTCGCGCAGCAGGGCGGTCAGCGAGGTGTTGAGGTCGGCGTCGAGCAACGCGGGGCACCAGTCGGCGACCAGCACATTGCACTCGAGCAGCACCGGGCGTTGGTCCACGTAGCGACGGCGCTGCAGGTAGAACACCGGCTCCTCCGCATGCTCCAGGCCCATGCGCTTGGCCAGCCAGGCCCCGGCTGGGCGGCGCTCGGCGTGCAGGCACTCGGTGCGTGGCGTGCGCCCTTGGGTGGCGACGTACTCCATGAAGCCTGTGATGCCGGTTGGGTCGTAGCGGATGCGTGGGGGGCTGACGTACCAGCCGCGGCGGTCCTGGCGGTAGATGACGCCGTCGGTTTCCAGCAATTGCAGTGCCTGGCGCAGGGTCACCCGTGTGCAGCCGAAACGCTCGGCCAAGTCGCGCTCTGCGGGCAGCTTGCTGTCGGCGGGCAGGCAGCCTTTGGCCAGGTCACTGGCCAGTTGATCGCGGATACGCAGGTAATGGGGCTGGCTGGCGCGCCAGGTGGCCTGTGGCTGCGACTCGCTGACGAACGAGGTGCGAAACGGGTTCATGGCAATACCTCGGCGCCTGCAGGCAGGGGCTGTTGCTGGGCCAGCAGTTCGTTGCGCCAGGCCAGCAGGCCGTAGGCGGCCAATACCACGAAGCCGGCGTACAGGGCCGCTGTGAGTTGCAGGTCCTTGAACAGGAACAGCCCGACGTAGGCGCTGTCGAGCACGATCCACAGCCCCCAGCTGGCGACGTATTTGCGTGCCGCCCAGAAGCTTGCCACCAGGCTGAGCGAACTCAGCAGCGCATCGATCCACGGCGCGGAGGCATCGGTGTAGCGCTGCATGACGGCGCCAAGCAGTACCGCGCCAGCAAGCCCCGCCGCCAGGCTGACGATGGCCTCGCGGCGCGGCAGGCGTTGCACGCCGACCTTGCCGGCGACGCTGTAACCCTGGCTCCAGCGCCACCAGCCGTAACCTTGCAGCACGGCGAAGACCAGTTGCAGCAGCATGTCGCAATACAGCTTCACGTCGAAGAATATCCAGGCGTAGAGCAGCACGGCGACCACGCTTACCGGCCAGCACCAGCGAATACGTTGGGTGGTCAGCCACACGCCGAGGATATTGAACAGCACGGCGATGATTTCTAACGTTGACATGGGCGCCTCCTCGGCAGCGTCAGTACTGGGGCTTCAAGACCTTGTGCTTGAAGGCGCGCTTCTGTTGTTCCGACAACCCCTCGCGCCCCTGGTACGGCGCGCTGTACCAGCCGCCATAGGTGGGGTTGGGCAGCAGGAACCAGCGTTCACCCAGCCAGGCGAAGTAGGGGCGGGCCGCGTCGAGCTGGGCCTGCTGGCTGCCGCGGGTGGCCATGAAATCACCGAAACTGTCGCCCAGCTGCATCAGCACCCGCGCCTGGGTCCCCACCCAATGACGGCGGCAGGTCTTGTCCGAACCGCTGGCCTGGCAACCGCCAATGGCGGTGCCGGCGGTGAGGATCTGGGCGCTGCTGTCGATGGGGAAGCCGGCGCGGCGCAGGTTTTCCAGGGTTGCCTGCTCCTGGCCTGGCGCTCGGTTGGTCAGGTAGTACGGCGTGATACCACGGCGCGCGGCGGCCTGCAGGAAGTCCACTGCGCCGGGCAGGGCAGGGCCCTTGGCGCGATCGACCCACTGGTACCAGGCGTCGTAGTCATAGGGGCGGTCATTGATGATCGAACGGGCGTTGAGCGGGACGTTATCCAGCAGGGTTTCGTCGATGTCGATGATCAGCGCCGGTGGCAAGCCGTGTAGCGCGCGCGGTGCGTGTGCCAGCGCATCCCAGGCGGGGTCGGCCAAGGCCCTGTCGAGGTGCTGGGTGGCACTGGCATACACCTGGCGGAACAGCAGGTCGTGTTCCACCGACGTCTGGGTCCAGAGCACCGCATCGAGCTGGTCGTTAGCGGGCGGGTGCTGCTGGCAACCGGTGAGCAGCGTTGCCAGCAGGGCGGCGATCAGCGAGACGGACCGGGTCATGGCGATTCCTCAGAAATTCACGGTGGCGGACAGGCGAGCGGTGCGCGGCGCACCCTGGAACAGGTAACCATCCCCCATGTATTCGCCCACATCACGCCAGTAGCGTTTGTCGAAGAGGTTGTCCACGGTCAGGCGCACTACGGTTTCGTAGCCTTCCAGGTCCAGGGTGTAGCGCGCCCCGGCATCGAACACCGTGTACCCGTCGACCTTCACATTGCCGGCCTGGCTTGCATACTTGCTGGCGCTGTAGCGCAGGCCGCCGAGCAGGGCCAGGCCCTTGATGCTGGCGACACTGTAGTCGGCGTGCAGGCTGGTGCGCACGTTTGGCACGTTGATCGCCTGGTGCCCTTCGTAGCTGTCAGTGCCGCTGTCCTCGACCCGGGCGCGGATGGCCGCGGCACTGGCCGACACCTGCAACTGCTCGGTCAGGTGCCCGCTGGCGGACAGTTCGAGGCCGATGTTTTCCTGGTCGCCTTGCTGCACGTAGGTGAAGCTGCCGTCGCCATTGGGACGTGAATACTGGTAGGCCTTGCTGATGCGAAACAGCGCGGCGCCGAGGCTCAAGCCCCGCCAGTCAAGCTTGGCACCTACCTCCAGTTGCCGTGAAACCGTGGGCGGCAGGATCTCGTCGGCATTGGTGGTGAACCACGCCGCTTCACCGCCCAGTGACAGGCCTTTGCTGTAGCTGGTGTACAGCGAGATGTCCGGGCGCGGTTTGTAGATCAGTGCCACGTTGGGCAGGAACTCCGAACGTTGGGTATGGCGCGTGGTGTTGCCGTCGATATCGAAGGTTTTTTCGTCCAGTCGCACCTGGCGGCCACCCAGAATGGCCTGCCAGTGTTCGCCGTAGCTCAGCCGGTCGCTGAAGAACAACCCGTACTGGCGGCTGTCCAGGCGCCGATAGGTGTGGCCCAGCGGTTCGCTGGTCGGCGCAAAGTCGGGTACCGGCTGGTAGATGTTGGCAGTGCCCACCCATTCGTTGACCGAGTCGCGGCGGTCGACGATACGGCGCAGGGCGCTGCTGCCGACGGTCAGCTCATGCTGCAAAGGGCCGCTGTCGAAGCGCCCGCTCAGTGCCGCCTGGAGTTCGTCGTTGCGGCGGGTATCGTCGGGGTTGCGGAAGTCGTAGACATCGTAGTCGCCCTCGGGGCTGAAGTAGTTGGGCACGGCGGAGCTGGCGCAGCTCGGGGCGCCATAGCAGCCCCAGGCGAAGGCGCTGTAGTCGTCGATCACCACCCGGCTGCGCGAAGCGCTCAAGTTGGCGCTCCAGTTGTCGTCGAAGCGGTACTCGAAGCGGCTGCCAAGGTTGAGCGAATCGATACCCACCGGTTTCGACCAGCGCTGGTCGGCCAGGCGGTCCTTGGGGTCGATGCCGCTGGGCACCACGCTACCGCCGAGTAGCTGATAGCCCGGCACCGAGCGCTGTTCGCGGGTCTGGTACTCGGCATCCAGCTGCAGCAGGGCGGTATCGCTAAGGTTCCAGTCCACGGCCAGGGAGGCGAAATCGCGTTTGCCGTCCGAGTTGTCCACGTAGGAGCGGATGTCTTCGTGGGCGAAGTTGGCGCGCACGCCCAGGCGCTGCTCGCTGTCCAGCCAGCCGCCAAGGTCGGTGGCCACATAGCGCTCGCCTGATTCGTTGCTCGCGACGGTGACTGAATGTACGTTCTGCGGGCGCTTGGTGACGTAATTGACCAGCCCGCCCGGCTCGGAAACGCCACTTTGCAACCCGGAAAGGCCTTTGAGCAGCTCGACCTGCTGTTTGTTTTCCAGCGCGACGTTCTGCTCGCCGGTGATGGTGCTGCCGTTGATCTTGTAGCTGTTGGCGGCGCTGAGGGAAAACCCGCGAACCACGAAGTTTTCGTAGTAACCGATCGGTGCATAGCTTTCGCCGGTCGAGGCGTCGTTGCTGAGCACTTCGCTGAGCAGCTTGGCCTGGCGGTCCTTGAGCAGTTGCTCGGTGAACACCGCAACCGAGGCCGGCGTATCGAGCAGTGGCGCCTCGCCCAGCCCCCCCACCGAGGCTGAGGTGGCTTGGTAGCTGTTGGTCTGTGCGCCCGTCACGGTGATGGCCTCCAGCAGGGTGCTGTCTGCCCAGGCCAGGGCCGGGTTCAATGACAGGCTCAGCAGCCCCAGCGCAAGGCGGTGGCGGTGTTGAAAAGACAAGGATGAAGCCATGAACGAACTCCTGGGTGACCAGCGGTGTGGCACCGAAAATCGGGTAAACCTGTGCTCGCGATGCTGCGCCTATGCAGCGGCGACAGCATCGTTGAGCGGGCGCTTGAAGGGGGTGGAACTTCAGGCCGGCGTTGCTCCGGTGGTCATTGGTAATGCAGGGTCAGCTGCCCATTCCTGCAGCGAGCCGTCATAGATCGAAACGCCCTGGCGCCCCAGGCGCGTCAGGGCCAGGGCAGTGGCGGCCGCGGAAATACCGCCGCCACAGTAGAGGACCAGTGGCTGGGTGCCTTCGACCAATGCTGGGCCGAGTGCGCGGGCCAATGCGTCGGGCGCCAGGTAGCGGCCCTGCGCGTCGAACAGCTGCCGCGCCGGTCGGTTGAGGCTGCCGGGGATATGGCCGCGTCGGGCATAGCGGGTCACCGCGCTGCCCTCGAACAGCCCCTTGGACAGCGCACACACCAGCGTGCCTGGCGCTTGTCCATCGAGTACGGCCAGCACGTCTTCGCGGTTTGCCCAGTACCCTGGATGGACGGTGAGCGACACTGGTGAACCCGCTACACCAGGCTGAGCTTGCTCACCGCGGGCCAAGGGCAGGTTGGCCTGGCGCCAGGCCTTCAGGCCGCCGTCGAGCACCGACGCGGCCACGCCCAGGCTACGCAGCATCCACCACAGGCGTGCGGCCCAAAAACCCTCATGCCGGTCGTAGACCACGATGTGCCGTGCCTCGGCGATGCCCAGGCGTGCCAGCGCCGCGGCTGCCTCCGTCGGCGAGGGCAGGGCGAAGCTGTAGCCCGCTGCGGTGTCGGCCAGCTCGCGCGTCAGGTCGGCATGCCGCGCCGTCGGGATGTGTTCGGCCAGCCAGGCCGCATGGCCACTGGCGACGCGGTAGTCGCCATCGAACTGGGCGGCGGCCAGTTCCACACTGGCGTCGAGCACCACCAGCCCCGGCTGTTGCAGGGCGTGGTGCAAGGCGTTGGGTGAAATGAGGATGTCGGGCATAGGGGCTCCTGTCAGCGCGCGCGTGCGATGCGGTGCAGATGATCGAGCAGGCGGGTGCCTTCGCTGTCGCCAAACCATTGGCCATGGCCGATCAAGAAATTGTGGTAGGCGATGTCGGCGTTGCTCCGGGATCCGACGATGCCCTGGAAGTAGTCGATTTCGGCGAGGGCGAAGTCCACATGGACCAATGGCAGCAGCGCTTTGAGCGTGAGCAGGTCGGCCTGTGTCAGGGGCCGCTGGCTGTGGTAACCGGCCAGCAGTGCATCGACGGCGTCGAGGTCGGCGGCGGCGCGCCCGCCTGCATCGAGTTCAAGCCAGGGAATGCAATTGCGTTCTACCGCAGTGGCCAGGTCGAATACGGCGAAAGTCCGGTCACTCAGGCCGAAATCAAGGACGCTGCGCACCAGCGTGGTGTTTGCCGATTCGTCCCACAGCAGGTTGGAGGCGTGCCAGTCGTTGTGGGTCCACAGCGCCGGCTGGTGCTGCAGCAGGGGCAGCAGGGCGCAGTGATGGGGCAGATAGAGTTCGCTCAGGGCCTGCTGCCAGTGTTTGTCTGCGAGGTAGTGGGCCAGTGCGGGCTGCTGCGCCGAGGCCGTTTCGATGGACGACAGCGGCGCCTGGTGGCTGAAGAACCGCAGGTTGGCAATCAATACGGGCGTGCGTCGGGCGCCCGCAGTGAAGCCTTCGGCGGCCAGGTGCAGGCGAGCAAGGGCAACGCCCGCCGCATGGGCGTGCTGCAGGCTGAGGAAGGGTGTCCACGACAGCGCGTCACGGTACAGGTCGTGGCCCTGCGCGCAGGGCAGCACCTCGTAAGTCCATTCACCCAGGGCCACCACGCTGTCGCCGTTGCGGTCGAGCAACGGGGTAACAACGGGCGCGCCACGCTGTTCAAGGTGCTGAACGAAGCGGTGTTCCTCCAGCAGCCAGGCGGGCTGGCGGACACTGCGGTGGTGGCGTTTGACGAACAGCTCCCCTTTTTCCGTGCGCACCTGCGCGGCAGCCGAGAAGGGGCGGGGGCTGTGCCAGTGCAGCGGGCCCACGGCGCCAAGCCGCGGGAAGTGGCTCAGTACCGCTTCCACATCCACCTGAGTCAGCGCGGGCCAGTCGGCTTCTACCGGCTGCACGCCCATGCCATGGGCCATGCGCAAGGGCTCGTTCATGCCTGTGGCTCCGGCAGGTAACGGTTACTGGTGGCACCACGCCAAGCGTCGGCGTCGGCCAGTACGCCGTGGTGGTGCAGCCACTGGGCGTAGGGGGCGATCAATTCTTCGCGTTGCTGGCCCCAGCGCTGCTCATGCAGCCAAGTGGGTGCGATGTGCTGTAGCGATTGGCTGAGCAGCGCCCTCGGAAAGTAAGGGGTGGCGGCCTCATAGGCGCCCAACGCGCTTTGCGGGTTAGCGGCCGCCGCGCGAAAGCCACGCTCGGTGGCGGCGAGAAAGGCGCGGGCGATCTCGGGGTTTTCCTCGAACCAGCGTTGCTGCCCGCCAAGCAGGTAGCTGTGATAACGCGGTGCGCCAATGTCATCGACTGGCCAGACCACACGTCGCTCGGCCGCAACCGGGCTGTCCATCAAGGCTTCCCAGGCCCAGTAGCCGCCAAAACTGGCGTCGGCAATGCCTGCCGCCAGGTCTTCCGGGCGCAGTTCGCGCACTTTGCTGTCGACGATGATCACAGCATCCGGGTCGCCGCCATCGGCGGCCACCAGATGGCGCACCATGGCCAGGCCACGGGGCGTGGGGTTGAGCGCCAGGCGTTTGCCTGCGAGGTCCCTGGGGCGGCGAATGCCGAAGTCGGTGAGGGTCTGGATCGATTCAAGGCCCCGATGGTTGATGGCCGCGACACCCAGCAGCGGCTGGCCGAGGCTGCGCCTGACCAGCAAGCGATTGCTGGGAAACACGCCGACATCCGCATCGCCTTTGAGCAGGTGCTCCAACGTGTCGCCATGGAAGGGGTCGGGCACTACCAGTTGCACCGACAAGCCGGCGTCCTGATACCACCCGCGCTCCCTTGCGACGTAGAACCCTGCCGAATTTGGCCAAGGGTGGAAATACTCCAGCATTACCCGTACAGCGTTCATCCTTTCGTGCTCCTTGGTGCCCTCGGGGCTCAGGGAGCAGATTTAACGGGTAGACATCTGGTATATACCAATATCGTTCGGTGCTATTTTTATTCCTTCAGGTAATAAATTGGTCTACTTTAATTTCTTTTTTGCTGTGGCGCATTCGGTTCATGCAGCCCGTCGTTCGCCCTTGAGCATTTTCCTGTGCGCCTCCATGGCAACGCCCATCTCTTCCAGCTGATCTTTGCCCAGCAGCTTTTTCGCAGTGGGGAACAGTTCGCCTTCCTCTTCTTCGATGTGATGTTCAAGCAGCTCTTTCATCACCTTCACCCGCCCGGCAAATTCGAGGGTGCCGGTTTCGGTATGAAGCAGATCAGGAAGCACCAGCGAATCCACGGTACGGTGTTCTTCCTTGGCTTCGTAATACATCTTCGCTTCTTCCTTGCCGCCGGCCTTCTTGATGGCCGGGTAGAGGATGTCCTCCTCCAGAGCAGTGTGGACTTGCAGCTCCTGCTCGATCCGGTGCAGCAGTTCGGCGCGCTTTTTCACGGCTCGCTCGGTGGTTGAAGACAATTCAGCCAGCAGCTTCTTCACCAATTTATGGTCTTGAATCAACAGGTCGATAGCGTTCATGCAGGCACCTCATGGCGGTCGGAGAAACACGGATTGCTGGGTACAAACTCATCGCTACTGTTGCGGTGGACGTGATGGGCGTGCGAATGGTTCAAGTCTTTACCGCATGGCTCGCAGCGCGCAGATGAAGCGTCGAGGCCTGCGACAGCAAGCCTTGTCATGGTCGTCAGAGGATCGGTTTGCCGCCCGTGACGCCGTAGCGTGAACCCGAGATATAACTGGCTTCATCAGAGGCCAGCAAAACGTAGATCGGCGCCACCTCGACCGGTTGCCCTGGCCGCCCCATGGGGTAGCCCGAGCCAAAGTTTCTGACGGCCTCATCCGGCATGGTGGCAGGGATCAACGGCGTCCAGATCGGGCCTGGCGCCACGCTGTTGACCCGGATGCCTTGCTTCGCCAGCAACTGGGCGAGGCCTGCAGTGAAGTTGGCAATGGCGCCTTTGGTGGCGGCGTAGGCCAACAGGCTGGGTGACGGGTCATCGGAGTTGACCGAGCTGGTATTGATGATCGAGCCGCCCTTCGGCATTGACGGCAATGCCCTTTGGCAGATGCGGAAGATGGCGGTGATGTTGGTGTCGAACGTCTTCACCCATTCCTCGTCGTCAATGTCGTCCAGGCTCTCATGGGCCATCTGGAATGCGGCGTTGTTGACCAGTATGTCGATGCGACCGAACTGTTCCACGGTCTTGTCGACGATGGTGTAACAGTGCTGTTTGTGCGCCAGGTCACCGGGCAGCAGGAGGCACTGGCGGCCCGCGGCTTCGACCCAGCGCGCCGTTTCTTGCGCATCTTCGTGCTCATCCAGGTAGGCGAGGGCAACGTCCGCACCTTCACGCGCGTAGGCAATCGCAACGGCCCGACCGATGCCGCTGTCGGCGCCGGTGATCAAGGCGATTTTGCCTTCGAGCCGGTTGTGGCCTGTATAGGTCTGCTCACCACAGTCCGGGTATGGCTCCATCTTGCGCTGCGAACCGGGGACGCTTTGCGCTTGCGAGGGGAATGGCGGAGTAGGGTAGTCGCTCATGGTCGAAGCTCCTGCAGTTGAGAACGCTCATTACCGTTCGAACGGTGCGGGAAGCCAGTGTTGAAGTGGATGCTGGTTTTGAACGACGGACGGCCTGCTACCCACTTGCAATGAATTTTCGTTGAAGGGATCGCTCTATCGCTGATCAGCAGTGCGCTGCTCTCACCCCTTTCAGGAGCGCCCGAGTGCCTCGAATCATTACGCCCACCACCTCTGAGCATGAGATCGATCAGCAGAATGCGCGGATGTTCGGCACGCCCAAGGAACGCCTGGACTTCTATCGACGCGAAATCCAGTACGAGACCACTATCCTGGCCAACCGTACCGATGCGTACCTGGCCGCTCAGTCGTTCCTGGTCATCGCCTTCGTGTCTTCGATGAGCAATCTTAACCAGAGCTGGGGGGAAATGTTCACCTTGATCGTGCCGGCGTTTCTCGCCCTGCTCGGCGTGTTGAGCTCGTTGAATGCCTGGCCAGGCATCCGCGCGGCGTTCCGGATCATCGAGCACTGGCAGTTGAAGCAGAGCCACTTGCTGCGCAGTGAGCCGATGATGGGCCTGGCCTATGATGAATCGCCCTTATTCTGCGAGGCTGAGACGTCCCGGGCCGGGCACCGGAAATCCTTGCTGTTCTCCCTTCGCACGCCTTGGATTTTTCTCGGGTTCTGGGTTTTGCTGGGCAGCTACTCGGTGTATATCCAGCTCGCGTGACGGGCGCGCTGCTGTGCGCAAATGACTGCCAGCAAACCCTAGCGGCGCCTGCGTTGCGAACGGGTGAAGACAAACCCGGCAATGACACCCAGCAGCGCCGCACCCACCCATAACGACGTTTTATCTTTCTGAGTTCTCCAGCCACCGTCCACACTTCGCCGGTCATCGGGTGGCTCGAACAGATTCCCGGAAGATATCGCCGCGCTGGGGCTGCGGTTCAAGCCCCAGCGCGTGAGCCACCCTGACAACTGAGGCAGCCCCGGTACCAGGTAGCTGGCCAGATGGGCGAGGCGGGCTGCAGCGCCGACAGTGGTACGCGCGCTCGGGGAAATGGCGCAGGCTACCATGGCGTTTGCCACCCGTTCCGGGTCGTAGATCGGCCCTGGGGGTGTCAGCGCGTGGCCGGTGTAGTTGCCTGCGTCCCGCAAGCCTGGCGTGTCCATGACGGCCGGATAAAGGTCGCAGACATGAATGCCGCGGAACTCCGTCAGCTCACCGCGCAGCGCTTCGGTCAGGCCACGCAGGCCGAACTTGCTCGCCGAGTATGCTGCCGCATAGGGTTGGGCGATCCAGCTGCCAAGCGACAAGGTGTTGATCAGTATGCCGCTGCGCTGTGCCTTGAAGTAGGGAAGCACCACGTAAGCGCCGCGCAGATAACCGACCAGGTCGGTTTGAATCACCTGCTCATGTGCCTCTAGCGGTGTTTCGTCGAAGCTGCCCAGCGCGCCAACCCCGGCGTTGTTGATCCAGATATCGATACGTCCATGGCCAAACTCGGCAGCTTGGGTGGCCAGGGCTGCCACTTGATCGCTGTGGGTGACGTCGGTGGTGATGGCGACAGCGTCCGTGCCGCAGTCGGTGCATTCATCCAGCACGTCGAACAACGCTTCCTCATCGCGTGCCGCGAGCACCAGGCGGGCACCTTTGCAGGCAAACGCATGCGCAGCCGCCCGGCCTATGCCGCTGGAGGCGCCGGTGATGACCACGACCTTTCCGCGCAATGGGCCTTTGATCGGCGTCGGGCTCATTGGCATGGAGTGCTCTGGGGCTGGTGAGTCTTCGCTGTCGTTAGACGGCAGTGTGGCACTGGCTTCTAGGGGGCAAAGCTCAAGGGTGGTTCCATCAGCCATTACCAGCTTCAAGCCCTCGATGGTACCCGCTATCCGATCCGGGAAGACGGGTTCGCCTTCAGCATCCAGGCTGTCGTAGATGAACTGCGTGCCTTCGAGCCAGCCGACCGCAGTCAGCAGTTCGGGGCCGAGGTAATACTTGCCGTCTTGAAAGTACCCCGGGAACTGATGGGCGCGCTCGACGTTCTCCACGCAATAGCGCTCGCCTGGTTTCATACCTGTCGCTTGATCGATCATGGTGAAAACCCCTTTTCTGAAAGCCGGCTGTGCAGCAGATATTGCAGTGAGTAAGCAGGGGAATCCGTTGGGCAGGACAAAGTTCAGAGCAAGCGTTTCAGCGGTTTTTTTTAAAGGCGGATGACCCGTGTTTACCGTCCTCATCAACGCTGTACAAGGGTTTGTTGAAACCTATACAAAAAGCTATTCTTGTACAGGATTTTCCCAATTGTTCGAGGTAAGCATGGTGCCTCCTGCGCGTTGGGCCAGCCTGTGCTTGCTGATGGTTGCGCTGTCGACCGTAGCCGCGGACTGGCGAGCCGAATTGCCAACGGCGCAACCGTTGGGTGCTGGCGATTTCACGTGGTTCGGCGTGCGCCTTTACAGCGCCCGGCTGTGGACAGTAGGCCCGGTTCAGGACTGGAACCAGCCCTTTGCCCTGGAACTGCGCTACCACCGATCGCTGTCCAAGGAGACGCTGGTAGACGCCAGCCTTGCGGAGATACGCCGCCTTAACGCCAACATCACGCCGCAGCAACGCGCAGCGTGGAGCAAGGCGCTTGAAGCGGCATTCGTGGATGTGCGCCCGGGTATGCGTATCACGGGTGTGTACCTGCCAGGGCAAGGGTCTCGCTTCTATGTCGATGGCACACTCAGCCAGGTAATCGCCGACCCGGAATTTTCCCGAGCATTCTTCGCCATCTGGCTCGACCCACGGGCCAGGGACCCACAGCTGCGCCAGCGCCTGCTCGGGCTGGCGGGCAACGACCGAGGGACGTGAACATGTACAGAGCACTGTTACTGGTTGGCTGCCTGCTCCTCGGCAGTTGTGGCAACGTCGGTGTCGAACACTACGCCAAGGAGCAGCCGAAACTCGACCTGGCGGCATTCTTCTCGCGACCGGTGCAAGCCTGGGGGATGTTCCAGAAGCGTTCCGGCGAGGTGGTGAAGCGCTTTCACGTGCGTATCGACAGCCGCCGCGACGGTGAGCGGCTGATCCTCGATGAGCATTTTCTTTACAGCGATGGCACGCGTCAGCAGCGAACCTGGACGCTGGTGCCGGAAGGTGCGGGCCGCTGGCGAGGAACAGCGGGTGACGTGATCGGCGAGGCCCATGGCGAATCGGCCGGTAATGCGCTGCGCTGGCGCTACCGGCTGGACCTGCCGGTAGACGGGGAGCATTGGCAGGTGGACCTGGACGACTGGATGTACCTGATGGATGACGACACCCTGATCAACCGCTCAAGCATGAGCAAATTGGGCGTGGAGATTGGGCAGATCACGCTGTTCTTCCGCCGCTTGCCGGAGGGCACACCATGAACCTGAATGCGCTCACTCAACGGGTTACGGCCGGTGACGTCAAGGAGCTTGAACTGCTGTCGCTCGAAGGTGGCTTCTACATCCTCCGCGCACTGACCGGTGCCGGCCCGGTCACGTTGATTGATGATCGTGGTCAGCCCGTTCGCCTGCGCTCCACCACCGAGCTGCGCCACTTGCTGGCCGACCTGCCACCGGTGCCGTGCATGCTGGTGCAGCAGGTGGTGCATGATGAAATGTGTGGGCAGCGTGACGGGCCTATCGCGCCGCTGCGGGTGCCCGTGACGCTGACAACCCAATGGTAGCCCGGCCCCCGCGGCTGGGGTTGGTACTCGGTGACCAACTGTCGTTCGACCTGGCAAGCCTGGCGGCCCTGGACCCTACCCGCGACGCTATTCTGATGGCGGAAGTGGAGGGTGAGGCCCGCTACGTGCCGCATCATCCGCTGAAGATCATCCTCATCTTCAGTGCCATGCGGCATTTCGCAAAGGCGCTGCGGGAGCGGGGTTGGCAGGTGCACTATGCCGAGCTCAACGCTGCCGGCAACAGCGGTAGCATTGCAGGCGAGCTGCGTCGCTGGCAGCAGGCATTGGGCGCCACGCACATCCACCTGACGGAGTGCGGTGAGTGGCGCCTGGAGCAGGCGCTACGCGATGCTCAGCTGCCGCTTGTGTGGCACCGCGATACGCGCTTTTTGTGCTCGCGTGAAGCCTTCGCGCGGTGGGCGCAGGGGCGTAAGCAACTGCGCATGGAGCATTTCTACCGCGGCATGCGCAAGCGTTGCGGGTTGCTGTTGGAGGCCGATGGCAGCCCCGCAGGCGGTGCCTGGAATTTTGATGGGGACAACCGCAAGCCGTTGCCGCGCCAGTTGCGAGGGCCGTTCGCTGCGCAGTTTGAGCCGGACGCGATCACGACAGCGGTAGTGGCCTTGGTTCGGCAGCGTTTCAGTGACCATTACGGGGCCGTGGACGGGTTCAATTACCCCGTGACCCATGAGCAGGCTCATCAGCTCTGGCAGCATTTTCTCGATTTCGGCCTGGCGGCGTTTGGTGACTACCAGGACGCCATGGCAGAAGGCGAACCGTACCTGTTCCATGCGCGCATCAGCGCGGCACTCAACATTGGCCTTCTGGATGTGCGCTGCCTGTGCGACGACGTCGACAAGGCGTGGCGTGAGGGGCGGGTGCCGCTGAATGCCGCCGAAGGCTTCATCCGCCAGTTGATTGGCTGGCGCGAGTATGTGCACGGCATCTACTGGCTGCGAATGCCTGAGTATGCCGGGCTCAATCATCTGGGAAACCAGCGTGCCTTACCGGAATTCTACTGGACGGGCGCCACCCGCATGCGCTGCATGGCGCAAACCATCGGGCAGACGTTGCGCTTGGGTTACGCCCACCATATCCAGCGGCTGATGGTCACCGGTAATTTCGCCCTGTTGGCCGGCATCGTGCCAGACGCCATTTGCGAGTGGTACTTGGCCGTGTACATGGATGCCTTCGACTGGGTCGAACTGCCCAACACGCTGGGCATGGTCATGCATGCCGACGGTGGGTACCTGGGGTCGAAACCGTACTGTGCCAGTGGTCGTTACATCCAGCGGATGTCCGACCATTGCAAGGCGTGCAGCTACAAGGTCGACCATGTGATCGAGGAGGATGCCTGCCCATTCAATGCCTTGTACTGGCATTTTCTGATACGTCACCGCGCTCAGCTGTCGGCCAATCCACGACTGGCCATGGTCTACCGTAACCTGGACGGCATGCCGCCTGGCCATCGCGAAGCGGTGTGGTTGCGTGGTCAGTCACTGCTGGCGCGGCTGGATGCTGGCGAGGTGGTATGAAAAAGAGCCTGCTGCCCAGCAAAACCTGCGTGGTATGTGGCCGGCCCTTCAATTGGCGCAAGCGCTGGGCACGCTGCTGGGCCGAGGTGCGCTATTGCTCCGAACGCTGCCGCCGGTCAGCGCCGCGCCGCGATGCGCAGCAGTAATGGCAGGGCCAGGGCCCACACCGGCATAAGCAACAAGCCGGTTTCAATCACACCCAGCGGCAGGCCGACCCCCGCCAACCTGGCGCCACCGACGTAGGCCAGTGGGGCGCCAAGGGAGCCCAGCAACGCGCCGCGCCAGTAGGGCCGGCCGGCCCAGGCCAGGCTATGGCGAAGGCCGCTGGCCAGCACCCACCACAGCAATACCAGCCACAAGGGCAGGGGCCACGTATCGAAGCGGAATACGCCCAGTGCCCCCAGCACGCTATCCAGCACGCAGCCGGCCAATGCGACACGCAACAATGCCTTGATTTCTGCCTTGTAGTCTGGGCACAGCCACAGGTGTATGGCCAGGCCGAGTGGCACTAGCAGCAACAACCCAGGGTACCGAGCGCCCAGCACGCAAGCCCACCAACCGGCCTGCAACCAGAGTGCATTGGCGACCAGCCAGCTGCTGGGCATCATTCACCGCCCGGACAAAAATGAGCGTCGTGCCTGGGGCGCCACCCTGGCAAGTAGCGCGTTGAGATTGCCCCTTGCAAGATGGTTGAAGGGCTTGGCGAATGGCTGAAAAACGGACATGTTTTGCTCCAGATGATCCTCAAGCAACAGTGAACAGTTGAAGGGATATAGCTCAAGCCTATGACTAAATTTGTACAAGTCAACGAAGTTGTACAGCTTTGTATGGCGGTGGCAGGTGCGGATTATCATGCCTTCACGGTGATGCCCTCACTATGTCGGCCTATCTGCGCAATGACGCTTAGGCGCGCGGGCCAGTGCTGACCTTGTAACGTCGCTAGCGCAGTGCGTCGGACCCACAGACGGTGTCGAGCATGGACTGGCACCGTTCGGTAACATGGCCCAGCACTTGGGCCTGTCGTTGAAAGAGATTTGTATGGAGCTGCGTCAACTTCGCTATTTTCTGGGTGTATTGGAGTACGGCAGTCTGGGTAGGGCTGCGGTCGAGCTTGGGGTTGGCGCCTCTGCATTGAGCCAGCAACTGTCGAAGCTGGAGAGCGAGTTAAGTACCCGGCTTTTGACACGTTCGAGTACCGGCGTCTCTCCGACGGCAGCGGGCCTGGCCTTCGAGTACCATGCTCGCCTGGCGCTTCGCCAGGCAGAACATGCCGTCCTGGCGGCACAAAGCGGGCGCATGAGCGGCTATGCCAGCGTGGGGCTGGCACCGACCACGGCGTCGATTCTTGGCCTGGCATTGATCGACAGGATGCGCGAACGCTATCCCAACATTCGTCTGCACCTGGTGGAAATGCTATCTGGCTATCTGACCAACCAACTCAATACCAGGCACCTTGACCTGGCGGTGTTGTTTCAGACGGAAACAGGGCCGCGATTAGAGGTGCGGGCGCTTTTGACAGAGCGACTGTTCGTGCTGGTTCCTGCGCCGCTGGTAAACGCCGAGTGGGGCGAGTCGTTGACACTGGAGCAGATCGCGACGCTACCCTTGGTGATGCCCAGTACACAGCATGGTTTGCGCACGACAATGCGCGCGATTTTCGAACGGGCGGGGCTAGAGACCAGCATCGTCATGGAAGTCGATGGCCTGTCGTTATTGATGGATTGCGTCTGTGCCGGTCATGCCGCCACCATTCAGCCTGGCGCGACGGTGGCCCGGGCGCATCAGGCTGGCTTGCGCGTGTTCGCTATCGATGAAGCACAGGCGCAGCGTCGCAATGTGATTGTCAGCCTGACCGATGACGAGCTTTCGCCGGCTGCGTTGGCGACACGGATCGTATTGCAGGAGGTCGCCCGGGACTTGGTGGAACAGGGCCGATGGCCTGGGGCCCGGTTGCTTTGACCTAGGCTCGGGGGCCTCTCACCCAACCCCTTTAGTAAAACTAAATGGCTCCCCTCGGCGATCGCGTTTCGCACCCTCCGGGCACTGATTAAAGTCCGTGGCCACGAAGAGCCCCCGAACATTTGGCTCTTCGTGACCTGGAGGCAAAATGATCGATGTGTTAGTCATCGGAGGGGGCAATGCCGCCCTCTGTGCCGCGCTGATGGCGCGCGAGGCCGGAGCCAGCGTGCTGCTGCTCGAGGCTGCACCCCGCGCCTGGCGGGGTGGCAATTCGCAACATACGCGTAACTTGCGGTGCATGCATGATGCCCCGCAGGACGTGCTGGTGGAGGCGTACCCGGAAGAAGAATTCTGGCAGGATCTGCTGAAGGTAACCGGTGGCCAGACTGACGAGAAGCTCGCGCGCCTGGTGATTCGCGCGTCCTCCCATTGCCGCGGGTGGATGCGCCGTCATGGCGTGCATTTTCAGCCGTCGTTGTCTGGTGCGCTGCACACCGCACGGACCAATGCCTTTTTCATGGGCGGCGGCAAGGCGCTGGTCAATGCCTACTACCGTAGTGCCGAAAACCTCGGGGTAGAGATTCGCTACGACTCACCGGTGGCCGACATCGAACTGCAGGGCGGTCGCTTCGTTGCGGCGCATGTGCCGGCGCGTGAGTGCCACGGGCGACAGCTGCCTGCCGAGCGCATCGAAGCGCGCAGTTGTGTCCTCGCCGCCGGCGGCTTCGAGTCCAATCGCCAATGGTTGCGTGAGGCCTGGGGGCAGAACGAGCGGGGGGAGTGGCCTGCGGACAATTTCCTGATTCGCGGTACGCGTTTCAATGACGGCGTGCTGTTGCGCCGCATGATCGAAAAGGGCGCTGACAAGATTGGCGACCCGACACAGGCGCACATGGTGGCGATCGATGCCCGTGCCCCCCTGTACGACGGGGGTATCTGCACCCGTATCGATTGCGTGTCGCTGGGCGTGGTGGTCAACCGCGACGGTGAACGCTTCTACGATGAGGGCGAGGATTTTTGGCCCAAGCGCTATGCCATCTGGGGGCGCTTGGTGGCGCATCAGCCGGGGCAGGTTGGTTTTTCGATCATCGACCAGAAAGCGCTCGGTCGGTTCATGCCGCCGGTTTTCCCGGGCACCGCCGCCGACAGCCTGGAGGCGTTGGCCGGTTTGCTGGGTTTGCCCGTGCAGGCCTTCGTTGAAACCGTGCGGGCCTACAACCGTGCCTGCCAGGTGGGAACCTTCGATCACACGCGCCTTGATGACTGCCACACCGTGGGCCTCGAACCGGCTAAAAGCCACTGGGCGCGCCCGCTCGATACTCCGCCTTACTACGGGTACCCCCTGCGTCCTGGCGTGACCTTCACCTACTTAGGGCTGCGCACCGACGAAACCGCCGCGGTTCACTTCGATGGGCGCCCCAGCCCGAACCTTTTCGTCGCCGGCGAGATGATGGCGGGCAACGTGTTGGGCAAGGGTTACACCGCAGGTGTCGGCATGTCCATCGGCACCGCTTTCGGCCGCATCGCGGGGACCAGCGCCGCGGCTGCGGCAGGACACGTCTATCCAGAACAAGAGAATCGCCATGACCGCACAACTGCCTGAACCACGCCAACCGGATGCCGCCCAGCCGGGCCTCGCACTGATCCCGGTACTGAACCTGGAAGAGCAGGAAGTCGATCGGCAAATGCGGATCTGTAACGCCTGCCGATACTGCGAAGGTTTCTGCGCTGTGTTCCCGGCGATGACCCGCAGGCTGGAGTTCGGCAAGGCCGATATCCATTACCTGGCCAACCTTTGCCACAACTGCGGCGCCTGCCTGCACGCCTGCCAGTATGCTCAGCCCCACGAATTTGCCGTGAACGTGCCACAGGCGATGGCCAGAGTGCGCGGGCAGACGTATGCCGATTACGCCTGGCCGCCCCTCTTTGGTCGACTGTATCGGCACAACGGCACCTTTGTCGCCGGTGCTTTGGTAATCGCGTTGTCACTGTTCTTGCTGCTGACGTTGTACGTCAACGGCACGTTGCTGCCGGGGCGGTTGGCGGGGAACTTCTATGCGGTCTTCCCGCACAACACCTTGGCCTTGATGTTCGGCGGTGTCTTTGCAGCGGCAGCGGTGGCGCTGACGGTGGCGATACGGCGTTTCTGGCGTTCGGTCTCGCCTGCCGAGGCCCTGGCGCAACCGGCCAGGGGGGCAGTGTTCGAGGCCTCGAGCGCGGCGTTGACCCTGAAGTATCTGGACGGTGGGCATGGCCAAGGCTGCACTGATGTCGATGATCGATACACGCTCTGGCGCCGTCGTTTCCATCATTTCACCTTCTACGGCTTCCTGTTGTGCTTCGCTGCCACTGTGGTCGCTACCGGGTACCACTACCTATTGGGCCAGCAGGCGCCGTATCCATTGCTGAGTGCACCGGTGCTGCTGGGAACCTTGGGTGGTGTTGGCCTGATCATCGGGCCGGCCGGGCTTCTGATGCTCAACCTTCGCAGGGCATCGGAGCAGGGCGATGTTGCCCAGCGCCCCATGGACCGGGCTTTCATCCTGCTTCTGCTGCTGGTCAGCGCTACTGGCCTGGCCTTGCTGGGCCTGCGTGATACTGCAGCGATGGCAATTGCGCTGGCGATTCACTTGGGTGCGGTGATGGCGCTATTCATCACGCTGCCATACGGCAAGTTCGCCCATGGCCTGTTCCGCAGCGCCGCACTGCTCAAATTTGCGATCGAGAAGCGCCGGCCCAACCCACTGGGTTTAGGGGAGGAATGAGCCATGAACGCAGCGCGTAATTACCCTGCGTCGCGTCAGGCCGGAAGACGCGCATTGCTTTCAACGGTTCGGCCATTTGTCCAACAAGATCGACACGAACTTTTCCGCTGCGGGCGACAGAGACGCCCCTCGGCGATAGACCAATCCCAGTGTACGGGTTACCTGGGGGTCGATGAGCGGCACGCTGACCAGCGTCGGGTGGTCGGCGCTTGGCATGGCCAGGCTGGGCATGGCCGACACGCCCAGCCCGGCCTCGACCATGCCCAGCGAGGTGGACAGGTGCTGAACCTCATAGAACCACTTCGGCCGCAGGTTGAGCCCGGACAGCGCATGGTCCAGCAGCATGCGGTTGCCGCTCAGGCGGCCTACGCCGATCAGCCGGTAGTCGGCCAGCTCTGTCCAGGTGACGGAGTCACGGTTCGCCAGCGGGTGGTCTCTTCTGCAGGCCAGGACGAAATGCTCCTGCACCAGGGAGACGAACTCGATGTCTGGGTGCTGGCCGCTCATCATGTTGATGCCGAAGTCCGCCTCACCCCGCAGCACGGCTTCGAGCCCGTCATTGGCGCTGAGGTCCAGCAGGCGAATACGGATCTTCGGGTACTGCTCGTTGTAGTCGCGGATTACCGACGGCAGAAAATAGAACGCTGCCGTCGGGATACAGGCAAGGGTGACTTGGCCACTCTGTCGTTCGGCGAGTTCGCGAATGCTGAGGATCGAATCTTCGAAGTCATCCAGCAAGCGCCTGGCCTTGGGCAAAAAGTCCCGCCCGACGCTGGTGAGGCTAACGCGCCGGGTGGTGCGTTCCAGCAACGAGGTCCCTAGTCCTTCTTCGAGCTTCTTTATCCGCCGGCTGAGTGCCGGCTGGGACAGGTGCAAGGCTTCTGCAGCTTCATGGAAACTGCCCAGTTCGGCGATTTTAACGAAAGATCGAATGTCTTGAAGCTCATATTCCATCTGAGTTGACTCCCCAACCTTGGTCATAAATTGATGTGTGAATCGCAATAATGCCTACGATATTTGCATTGGAATGATTTATACAGAGCTGTCAGTCTTGTGCCCACAACATCAATGATGTCCATTGATCAACAAGAGTGCAAAATCATGCAACGAATTCCCTGCGTGCTCATGCGCGGTGGCACCTCTAAGGGGCCCTTTTTCCATGCATGGGATCTTCCTGCCAATGTGGTCGAACGCGACGAACTGCTGATCAACCTGATGGGTTCCGGGCATGAACTGGAAATCGACGGTATCGGCGGTGGTAGCCCTCAAACCAGCAAGGTCGCGATCGTCAGCCCTTCGCTGCATGCCGACGCCGACGTCGATTACCTCTTCGTCCAGGTCATGGTTGCCCAGCGCCGGGTCGATACTGCGCCCAACTGCGGCAACATGCTGTGTGCCGTTGGCCCGTTCGCCATTGAGCAAGGGCTGGTCAAGCCCCAGGATGGCAAGACCCTGGTACGCATCCGTAATTTGAACACCAACACCTTCGTCAACTCGCTGGTGGAAACACCTGGCGGGATCGTCCGTTATGAAGGCCGTACGGCGATCGACGGGGTACCCGGTACTGCCGCCCCGGTGCACCTGACCTTCCTCGATGCGGTGGGCAGCAAGACTGGCAAGCTGTTCCCGACTGGCCAGGCCCAGGATGTCATCGACGGTGTCCCAGTCACGTGCATCGACATGGCCATGCCGATGATGATCGTCGATGCCAGCCAGTTGGGTGTCACGGGTTCTGAGACCCCGGCGCAGTTGGATGCGGACACGCGCCTGCTGCAACGTTTGGAGGCGTTGCGCCTGAAGGCAGGCAAGGCAATGGGGCTGGGCGATGTCAGCGGCATGGTGATTCCAAAGCCAGTGTTGGTTTCTCCGGCGCGCTATGACGGCACGCTGCAGGTCCGCTACTTCATGCCCCATAACTGCCACCGCGCCCTGGCCATAACCGGTGCCATTGGCCTGGCGACTGCCTGCGTCAGCCCTGGCACGGTGATCTTGGACATGCTTGGGGATCAAGCCCAGCAATTGAAAGAGGTTCGTCTGGAGCACCCGAGCGGTGGTATCGACGTGGCGCTTACGCGCAGCGGTGCCGATGGCAAGACACTTCAGGCCTCCGTGGTGAGAACCGCACGCCGACTCTTTTCAGGCTTCGTCTACGCCCCGACCTTGCGCAGGATGGCAGGGTAGGAAGGGGCGGATCACGTTGGCAACCATCGCATCCGCACAATTTCAACAATGGGTGATGCCTCATGAAACTCGCGAAGTCACTGTATTTCCAGATCCTCTGCGCTGTCCTGCTGGGCGTGGTGGTTGGTCACTTCTGGGCGCAACAGGCCGTTGCGCTGAAGCCACTGGGTGATGCGTTCATCAAGCTGATCAAGATGATGATCGCCCCCGTGGTGTTCTGCACCATCGTCACCGGCATCGCCGGCATGACCGACAAGCGCTCCCTTGGGCGGTTGATGAGCAAGACCTTGCTGCTGTTCCTGGTATTGACTGTGGTCAGCCTGATCATTGGCCTGGGGGCGGTGTACCTGTTCCGTCCGGGTGTTGGCATGAACATCGATCCGGCTACGCTCAGCACTGTAGGCCTCAGCCAGTACACCGCCTCTGCGGCCAAGCTCAGTGTGGTCGATTTCTTCATGCACATCATTCCGGACACCTTCATGGGGGCGTTCAACAAGGGTGAAGTGCTGCCGGTGTTGTTCATCGCTGTACTGAGCGGATTTGCTCTGTCGTCAATGGGCGAGAAAGGCAAACCGGTACTCGATGTACTGGAGTCCGCCTCGACCATGGTGTTTCGTATCTTCGGCTACCTGATGCGCTTCGCCCCAATTGGCGCCTTCGGTGCACTGGCCTTCACTGTCGGGCAGTATGGCGTGACGTCCCTGGGCGCATTGGCCAAGCTGGTAGGTACACTTTATATCGCCTGCGCATTCTTCGTGCTGGTCGTGCTGGGGGGTATCTGCCGGGCGCACGGCTTCAGCCTGTGGAAGCTGCTGCGGTATTTTCGCGAGGAGTTTCTGGTGGTGCTCGGCACATCGTCGACCGAGCCCGTTCTGCCGCGCATGTTGGAAAAACTCGAGAAGCTTGGCTGCAAGAAAGGTGTGGTGGGGCTGGTGCTGCCAACCGGCTATTCCTTCAACCTCGACGGTACCGCCATCTACCTGTCACTGGCGGCGGTGTTCATCGCCCAGGCTTGCAACATCGATCTGACGTTGGGCCAAACGTTGACAATGCTGGCCATCATGCTGTTGTCGTCCAAAGGCGCTGCGGGCGTCACCGGCAGTGGCTTCGTGGCGCTGGCCTCGACGTTGACGGTTATTCACGACATCCCATTGGCAGGACTTGCCTTGCTGATTGGCATTGATCGCTTCATGTCCGAAGCGCGTGCACTGACCAGCCTGGCCAGCAATGCCGTGGCCACGGTTGTCATTTCACTGTCGGAAAACGCCTGTGATCGGGAAACCTTGCTGCGTCGCCTGAACGGCACCCCGGCAGCACCGGGCGAAGCGGACACGGCGCAGGCCAGCTGGTCAGGCGAACCTCGGCATCACGGCTAATAGCCGCTTCCACCTCCCATTGTTGACTTAAAATCCCACTCAACATCCCAGTGATGTCGAGTGGGGTAGGGGGCCGTCTGCCCTATCGACGGCCGCACACAATAAAAACAAGAGAAAAGACCATGCTCGCACTTCTGGGCCTGATTATGGTGGTGACCTTCACCTACCTGATCATGAGTAAACGCCTGTCTCCTATCGTTGCCCTGACCGTCGTTCCGATTGTTTTCGCTGTGACTGGCGGCTTTGCGCCTGACCTTGGCAAGATGATGCTCGATGGGCTGAAAATGGTCGCACCGTCTGCGGCGCTGCTATTGTTCGCCATCCTGTTTTTCGGCCTGATGATCGACGCCGGTCTGTTTGATCCGCTGATCCGCAAGATTCTCAAGCGGGTGAATGGCGACCCGATCAAGATCGCCATCGGTACCGCCTTGCTGTCGCTGCTGGTGGCGCTGGACGGTGATGGCACCACCACCTACATGATTACCTGTGCCGCCATGCTGCCGCTGTACAAGCGTATCGGCATGAACCCGATGATCCTGGCCACCGTATCGATGCTGTCGTTGAGCATCATGAGCGGCATGAGCCCATGGGGCGGGCCTGCCACCCGTGCCATTGCGGCGCTGGGTCTGGATGCGACCGAGTACTTCATCCCGATGCTGCCGACGGTCATCGGTGGGGCAGCGTGGGTAGTGTTCACAGCCTACTTGCTTGGCCGCGCCGAGCGCCGACGCATCGGCAACATCGCGCTGGAGTCCGGTGGTGGTAACTGCTACATCAAGGAAATCCTCGGCGATAACCCGCACAAGCGCCCACGGCTGGCCTATGTGAACCTGTTGCTGGTCATCGCTGTCATGACTGCGCTGGTGCTGGGGGTTATGCACGCCGCCATCTTGTTCATGATCGGTTTTGTCGCCGCATTGATGATCAACTACCCGCAACTGGACTTGCAGAAAGAACGCATTCTCGCCCATTCAGGCAACGCCATGACCGTGGTGCTCCTGGTGTTCGCCGCAGGCATCTTCGCCGGTATTTTCTCGGGTACGAAGATGGTGGATGCGCTGGCGCAGACCCTCGTGGACTGGATTCCGGAAGCCTGGAGCCACTGGTTCCCGCTGGTGGTGGCGCTGACCAGCATGCCGCTGACTTTCGTGCTTTCGAATGACGCTTACTATTTTGGCGTTGTGCCGATCCTGGCCAATGCGGCTGCCGCGTATGGTATCGACCCTGTAGAAATTGCCCGCGCTTCGGTGCTGGGCCAGCCTGTACACCTGATGAGCCCGCTGGTGGCTTCGACCCTGCTGCTGGTGGGCATGGTCGATCGAGATATCGGCGACTTCCAGAAGGCAACCGTGAAGTGGGCGGTTTTGACATCGCTGGTCATCACTGCGCTGGCCTTGCTCACGGGTGCTTTGTCCTTCTTCGTCTGATCTAAATAGGGCGCAGCGTGCGCCCGCCTCATCCAATAACAACAACAGAGTATCGAACATGTCCCGAGCTGTTTTCCGTGGGGCCACCTGTGGCCTGCTCTGCGGCTGCTTGCCTGTGGCCGGCGCTGCCGGATTCATCGACGACAGCAAGCTCAAACTGCAGCTGCGCAACGTCTATTTCAACGAAAACTTCCGCGACGAACAGGGCATGAGCGCCCGCGCTGCGGCGACCGCCAAGAGTGAGCGGGTGGAATGGGCGCAGGGCTTTTTGCTCGACTATCAATCAGGGTTTACCCAAGGCCCGCTGGGCCTTGGGCTCGACGCCCTAGGGCTTGTAGGCGTGCGCCTCGACTCGGGGCGCAGCCGCAGCGGTACCGGCCTGCTGCCGGTCCATGACGATGGCCGCGCCGCAGGCGAGTTTGCCAGTGCCGGCGTGACTGCCAAGGCGCGGGTGGGGCAGACCGTGGTCAAGCACGGTACCTTGCTGCCCAAGACACCGGTGCTTGTTTATAACGATGCCCGGCTTCTGCCGCAGACCTACCAGGGCACGCAGTTGACCAGTACGGATGTCGATGGCCTGACGCTGACCGCCGGCCACTTGGATCGGTTCAAGCAGCGCGACTCGTCCAACAGCACGGGCCTGTACCTGGATGGTTACGGCGGCGACGAGTCTGGCGATTTCAGCTTTGCGGGTGCTGACTTAGCCATCAGCAAGCAACTGCGTGTGAGCTACTTCCACGGCCAGCTCGAGCACTTCTACCGCCAGGATTATGCAGGGCTGGTGCACGATCTACCCTTGGCCGGCGGGGTGTTCACCACCGACCTGCGCTACTTCAAGAGCCGCGACAGCGGAGCTGCTTATGGCGGCAAGATCGACAACGACATGTTCAGTGGGCAGGTGTCGTATACCCACTCCGGGCACACCGTCGGTGCCGGTTACCAGATGCTAGACGGCGATGCCGGGCTGCCCTACATCAGCGGTGCGACAGTTTACTCGTTCAGCAACGTCGGCATCGGCAAGTTCATCGAGGAGGAAGAGAAAACCTGGATGGCAAGCTATGCCTACAATTTTGCAGCAGCCGGTGTCCCTGGGCTCACGTTCATGGCGCGATACCTGAGCGGGGACAACGGTCGTTCCGCTGAAGCTGAACTCAACGAATGGGAACGTGACATGGAACTGGCCTACGTTGTGCAGTCAGGGCCCGTCAAAGGGCTGGGTGTAAAACTACGCAACTATGTCTACCGTTCTGATTTTTCCCGCGGGCGCGACAGTAACCGCATCTACCTGACCTACGACATTGCGATTTGGTAATGCGGCACCCTTGCTCTCAGGCGCGCTCCCCACGCAGCCAGCGCTCGTGATAATGAATCAGCCGGGTTAGCCCGTAGACGGCGCCGTCATGCATGACCTGCGACCGCTCTCCAAAAAATCGCTGGGTGCGGGTAAACACGGCAATGGGTTCGCCGGCAAATGCCCACGCAAAGCACAGTGTGCCGGGTAGTACCCCAGAGGTTGGGCTAGGCCCGGCTACACCGGTAGTTGCAATAACGACGTTGGCATCGCTGTCCTTCAATGCCCCTCGGGCCATTTCCCAGGCGACTGGCTCACTGGTCAGCCCGTACCGTTCGATCGTTTCCGCGCTTACCCCGAGTAGGCGCTTCTTGGCGGAAGGGGAATAGACGACATAGCCGCTTTCCAGTACCTCGCCTGTACCGGGGAAAGCCGCCAGCAAAGCAACCATGCAGCCTGCTGTACAGGACTCGGCAGTGGTAAGTACCAGGTGGTGGTCTTTGAGATAGCCGAGCACGGCCAATACGGGATCATTTGCCATCTTGGTGTCGACTCGTAGTGCTTTTGCGGTGGACGTATTGACGATGCAAATGGTTCACCAGGTTCGCTTGGTTGCCTGAGCTGAACTTTTTTGCCTGCGTTGATCTCCCTGAAGGAACACGGAGCGGGGCGCCGAACCCCTGCACTTGGACCTGAGGTGAGTATGGCAACTTACAACATTAACTATCGCTTGGCTGAAGAGCCGAAACGTTATCGATTGGAGGTGGAGCAGGGCACGCTCAGTCGTCACGAAGCTGCAATGCACCTGATTGTGTTGCATTTCGGGGACAGCGAAAACGGGCTTGTGCTGCCTGCTGCTGATTCATCGCCGAGCGAGATCATGGCTCAAGCCAATGTGCTTGGGTTGTCCCACATTGAGGTTTGCGCCATGTGATGTTGGCTGGCTCAATCACAGCACCTTGTCGAGCGTGATGGGAAAGTCCCTTACACGCTTGCCCGTGGCATGGTAGACCGCGTTGGCCACCGCGGCGGCAACCCAGACGATGCCGATTTCGCCGACACCCTTGGACCCCAGCTCGTTGACAATATCGTCGTGCTCTTCAACGAAGATCACGTCAATATCCCCGCTGTCTGCGTTGACCGGGATGTGGTATTCCGCCAGGTTGTGGTTGACGATGCGGCCCAACCGATGGTCGGTAACGCTACTTCGTGCAGGGCCATGCCCACCCCCCCACACCACGCCCCCCAGAATCTGACTGCGCGCGGTTTTCGGATTGACCACCCGTCCTGCCGCCACCGCGCTGACCACTCGAGTTAATTTGATCATGCCAAGGTCCTCGTCGACGTGGACTTCCACGAAGACCGCCGAATGGGTGGCGGTGGAGAACGGTTCACGCCTGGCGCCGGGTTCGGCGTCGATCTGCACGGCAAACTCCCCGTCGGGGGCGCTGGCAACGATGTCCGCCAAGACCAGCCGATGGCTGCCCGCGTGCAGGTAGCCCTCGGCGAAAACGATCTGCTCCCGGGGCGTGCTGGCCACTTGGGGGTACATTTTGCGCGCATGTTCCAGCACTTTGTTGTGCGACCGGGCCGGCTGAGCAAACGTTCAGCGGGTTAGCCGACGTGCCCATCACTTTTTGCCTGGTAGCACCGAGCCGAGCACCTGCTTGGCTGTCTGGACGATGATGCCCGCCTGGTCGGGGTCGCCCTTGAGCAAGGTACTGGCAAACTTCTTCGCTTGCTCCAGCTTGATGTGCGGTGGCAGGGGCGGCACGTTCGGGTCGGTCTTGAACTCGATCAGTACCGGCCGATCCGCAGCCAACGCGCGCTCCCACGCAGCGGCAACGTCCTCTTCGCGGTCTACGTAGATACCTTGCAGACCAATGGAAATGGCGAACAAATGGTAGGGCACGTCAGGGATCGACTGCGACGCTTCGAACTTGGGGTCGCCCTCCATGACCCGTTGCTCCCACGTCACCTGATTGAGGTCCTCATTGTTGAACACAGCACAGATCCATTGTGGGTTGTCCCACTGTTGCCAGTACTTGGCCACGGTGATCAGCTCGGCGAGGTTGTTCATCTGCATCGCCCCATCGCCCACCAGGGCAACCACAGCCCGTTGCGGGTGGGCGAACTTGGCTGCAATCGCGTAGGGCACAGCTGCGCCCATGCAAGCCAGGCCCCCGGACAGCGAACACTGCATCCCCTGGCGAATCTGCAGGTCGCGGGCAAACCAGTTGGCACAGGAGCCGGAATCGCTGGTGATGATGGCGTGGTCGGGCAGGCGAGGGGACAGCTCATGCACTACACGTTGCGGGTTGATCGGGTCAGCCTTGACCAGGGCGCGCTTGGCCACGGTCTTGTCCCACTGCGCACGCCAGGTCTGGACCTTGTCGCGCCACCGCCGTTCGGTCTTGTATTCAAGTAACGGCAACAGTGCGCGCAGTGTTTCGCTGGCATCGCCGACCAGGTTGACCTCCATCGGGTAGCGCAGGCTGAGCATGTCGGGTTGCAGGTCGATCTGCACGCCACGCGCGTGGCCTTCCTTGGGCAGAAACTCGGAGTAGGGGAAGCCGGAGCCGATCATTAGCAGGGTGTCGCATTCGCTCATCAGCTGATAACTGGGTTCGGTGCCGAGCAGGCCGATCGACCCCGTGACCCACGGCAGATCATCCGGTAGCACAGCCTTGCCCAGCAGCGCTTTGGCCACGCCAGCGCCGAGTTGTTCGGCGACCGCCATTACCTGCTCAGTCGCCTGCAGGGCGCCGGCACCCACCAGTATCGCCACTTTGCGCCCGGCGTTGAGTACAGCGGCGGCGCGCTGCAGGTCTTCGTCGAACGGCAACACCCTCGGCTTGCTGTAGCCGATGCCTGAATGCACCGTACCGTGAGCCCTCGGGGGGGCGTTGTAGGGCAGGTCCTGCAAGTCGTTGGGCAGAATAACAGCGGTGACCCGGCGTTCGCCGACGGCCGTACGCACCGCACGGTCGAGCAGGTGGCGCACCTGTTCTGGCGTAGAGGCCTGCTGGACGAACGCACCGGCGACATCCTTGAACATCGACAGCAGGTCCAACTCCTGCTGGTAGTGGCCGCCCAGTGCTGCACGGGCCTGTTGACCGACGATGGCCAGCACTGGCTGATGGTCCATGCGTGCATCGTACAGCCCGGTCAGCAAGTGCGAGGCGCCCGGGCCGGAGGTCGCGATGCAAACACCAAGCTCGCCAGTGAACTTGGCATGGGCGCTGGCCATGAAGGCGGCCATTTCCTCATGGCGGGCCTGGATGAATTCAATCTTGCCGTTGGCCCGGCTCAGCGCGCCGAACACGCCATTGATGCCGTCGCCGGGGTAACCGAAGATGCGCCGCACGCCCCATTGATACAAACGCTCCACCAGAAAGTCGCCTACCGTGCCGGTCATTACCTGCTCCCGTTTAGTGATCGATAGGGGTCTGGACTTGGCAGGTGTCGGGAAAGTTTCAACGGTATCCGCTACCGTCTGCCGGCTGGAACTTGGCAACAGCGGGCGGGTTCGAAGGTGAACCCAACAACCGATCAGGATGCGCATCGTGACGCTCATGAACACATCAGATGCCGCCGTGCAGGCGTTGTATTTCGAGGACGACGGCGCTACGCCGAACAGCCGTTTTCCCGTGCTGTTCTATCGGCTGACGCTTGATCCGTCGGTGGATAATGCCCGAACCTTCGAAGCACTGTTTGCGGCTCACCAATGGACCCCGCTGTGGCGCGACGGGATCTTCGATTATCACCACTTTCACCCTAACGCTCATGAGGCGCTGGGCATTGCTTGCGGGCAGGCCCGATTGACGCTTGGCGGAGCATATGGGCAAAGCGTCAGCGTAAAACGCGGCGATGTGCTGGTGCTGCCGGCAGGCACGGGTCATCGCTGCAGCGAATGCAGCGATGACTTTCTAGTGGTCGGCGCCTACCCACACGGGCAGGAAGACTACGACATCCAGCGGCCCGACAGCGCCGCCCACCCGCGCGCGCTGGCGCGCATCGCCAAGGTGCCGCTGCCTGAGCAAGATCCGGTCAGTGGCATCCGCGGTGCATTGATGACGCATTGGCGTTAAGTGCGCGGCTAACGGGGCTTGCGCTGAAATGATCTCAGGGCCGCCAAATAGGCGATGAACGAGTAACCCATCGCCATCGGCTATTTCAGTTAACTGCCGGAACCTGAGCCTGATCCGCTACCGGCCGAGCCGCTGCTTCCACTGCCCGAGCCTGTACCGATATCACCAGAGCCATTACTGCCGGTTCCCGAGCCACTGTTGGTACCGTCACCTCCGGTGTTGTCCGTCCCATTGTCATCAGTACCGCCATCACCGGTACCCAGGCTATCGCCTGGTATTCCTGAGCCTGTCGCATCGCCTTGGCCGTTCATGTGCCCATTGTCGTGAGATTGTGTGCCCGGGGCGCGCTGATCGTTAAGGTCTGTGGCAGCCAAGGCAAGGGGGGCACCCAGGCTCAGGCACAACGCGAGCAGTAATGTATGTGGTTTTGCTGGCTTCATGGCGGAGCGCCTTTTCTGGTTGTTCACCCTCTATTCGGCCTGTGGATAGCCAGAGGGTGCCTGCAGAGCGACGGAAGGCTCTGCTAACTTGGCATAGACCACCAGGCGTAGGTGGCGATCTTCGTCGATGGTCAGCGAGGTGTGCTCGAACAGCTCGATCTTGCCGTCAATGGTCAGCTTGCGCATGCCTGCAGAGGGGGCGTGAACATCGTGCCGGCGCGCGTTGGGCGCATTGCTGGTGTTTTTGGTGTATTCCACGTCCAGTTCGTTCTTCTTGTGCTTCACCTTGTTGGTGCAGACCGGGCTGGGGCTTGATCCTTTGACTGCGGGTAGCATTTTCGCACCCTGCAGCGTGGGGTTCGTGCTGGCGTCGCTCGTCGCGCCCAAGCTGGTGGCGAGATGGGGGGCGAGCGCCATCGTTGTAGGTGCGATGGTGTATGCCGTTTCGATCGGGCTATTGATTGCGCAGGTTTGGATGGCGGGTGCGGCCCTGAGGCCCACGGGGTTGATCCCCGTGCTGATGGTGGTCGGCGCCGGTCAGGGTTTGATCATGACGCCACTGCTGAACCTGGTATTGGGTTTTGTCGATGAAGCCCAGGCCGGTATGGCGTCGGGAGTGATCTCGACTGTTCAGCAGGTGGGGGCGGCTCTGGGAGTAGGGGTAGTGGGCATCCTGTTCAACAAGGCGCTGGTCGCGGGTGATGGCGGGGTCGTGCTGGCAGGTCACTACGTGGCGGCTTTCGTCACGGGCATGCTCTACAACTTGATGGCAGCGCTGCTGGTTGGCCTTTTGTTGCTGACGTTGGCGAAGGCACAGCAGCCGGCGGTAGGCAGTTGAGAGAAAGCGTTCGATGGCACGTGAACTGATTGTGCTAGCGCCCATTTGAGCGTTAGGCGGCGTGGTTAAGGCCGCAGCTTACGCATTGGATTCGTGCCAGTCGCTATGCGCTGCCCAGCGTATTGTCTTGAACAGCAGCGTCCAGCCATGCTGCTGTGTCAAAACGCGACCTCACCGTTAATCTCTTCGTCTAGGTTCACAGGGTGGCGTGCGTTGGCGCGCATGGCCTGTGCCAGGTCGTCCGGTAGCGCGGTGATGTTGCGTCCGTTGCAGATGTCAGCCTCCAACAGGGTTAGGAATGCGCCGATGGCAGGGTCTTCGTGATCGGCCCCCACCCGGCTGACTACGACTTCGTTCCTACGGACGTCGAACGCGACTTTGGTGCCGGTATTCAGGCCCAGCAGTTGGCGGACGGCTTTGGGTAAGGTGACCTGGCCCTTGGAGGTGAGGGTGGCGGTTACGCGGATGGCAGGCATGAGTGTTCTCCTGGGCGTGTGGAAGAGGTCGTAATCCTTACGCTATCAATCTCGGTTTTCTGCAGAGATCGTGCAGGCCGAATGGAAGGCTGCTCATGTCGCAGGTCATCCGGGTCAGTGTCCGTTTCGAGGCCGGCTTTCTCATGTTCACGGGGACGTGGTCAGGGGCCATGGCATGAACGCATGACCGACGATTGCTGATGCCTTGGCCAGAACAGAGGCGATGCGAAAGCCGCCTTCGTCGACATCCCCCCAGTGATGAACGGGCGTTCCTGCGACAATGCTCGACAACAATCGCTGATACATGGCTCGCCACGCTGGAGGCGGCTTTTCAATGCCTCTAAATCGCCTTAAAGGCTGTCAGGATCCCCGAAAAACATCTGTATCCGCGATCGCAACCAGCGCTCTGCCGGATCATTATCCTGCGCCCCCCGCCACGCCATGTGCAGCTCGAAACTGCGCACCTCGATCGGCAGGTCCTCAGCCCGCAACCCCCCGGCAGCCGTCAACGCATCCGCCGTGTAATCCGGCACCGTGGCAACAATGTCGGTACCCGCCAGCAAACTCCCCAGCCCATTGAACTGCGGTACCGCGAGCACCACATGGCGCTTGCGGCCTATCTCGTCCAGGGCTTCGTCGATGAAACCGGACAGGTCACCGGCAAACGACACCAGAGCGTGCGGCCGGGCGCAGAAGTCGTCCAGGGTGATGCTCCCGGGCACGCTGTCGGCGCGCAGCAGTTTCGGCTTGCTGCGGCGCAACACCTTGCGCTTGGCATTGGCTGGCAGCTCGCTGGTGTAGCTAACGCCCACCGAGATTTCCCCTGAGGCGAGTAGCGTTGGCATCAGCAGGTAGTTGACCCGGCGTACCACCAGCACGATACCCGGTGCTTCGGCACGGATGCGTTTGAGCAGTTGCGGCAGCAAGGCGAATTCGGCGTCGTCCGACAGGCCGATGCGGAACACAGCATTACTGGTGGCGGGGTCGAACTCGGCCGCGCGGCTGACAGCGGTAGAGATCGAGTCCAGCGCCGGGGAGAGCAGGGCGAAGATTTCATGCGCCCGCGCCGAGGGCTCCATGCTGCGGCCGGTGCGCACGAACAGGGGGTCGTCGAACAGGTTGCGCAGGCGCGACAGGGCCGCGCTGATGGCCGGCTGGCCGAGGAACAGTTTCTCGGCAGCACGGGTCACGCTACGCTCGTGCATCAGCGTTTCGAACACGATCAGCAGGTTGAGGTCTACACGACGCAGGTCGTTTCGATTCATCGGTGCGCTTCGCCTAAAGTGGGGCAGGGGTGAATCTTAAGGCCAAAGGCTGTTACCCTGCACCGATTTCCGGGGGCCAATTCAGATGAATGTCAGGTGCCCAATCGATGACAAGCATGTCGACTATTAATGACCACTGATGGTCTAACGGCCAAAGCCCGGATAAAGTCCGTGGTAATAGAGGTTCACAAGGCGAGGTATGCGATGTCCCGCATGATCCGTTTCCACAAGTTCGGTGCAGCCGATGTGCTCCGTTGCGAAGAGCAGGCCGAACCGTCGCCCGCCGCCGACGAGGTGCAGGTCCGCGTCGAGGCGATCGGCGTCAGCTGGTATGACGTGCTCTGGCGTCAGAACCTGGCACCGTCCCAAGCCCGCCTGCCGGCGGGGATCGGCCATGAGATGGCGGGTGTGGTGACGGCTGTCGGTGAAGGGGTCGAGGATATTGCGGTGGGTGACCGGGTCGCCAGCTTCCCGGCCACCAGCGCCAATGATCACCCGGTCTATGGCGACGTGATCGTGCTGCCGCGTACAGCCATCACCCGCTACCCGGGTATCCTGACGCCGATCGAGGCCAGCGTGCATTACACGCCGCTGCTGATTGCCTACTTCGCGTATGTCGACCTGGCCCGCGCCAAGGCAGGGCAAACCGCGTTGGTGACTGATGCCAGCCACTGCGCCGGGCCTGCGTTCGTGCAACTGGGTAAGGCGCTGGGGTTGAAGGTGTTTGCGGCCACCAAGGAGCCTGAACAGCGCGACTACCTGTTGGGCCTGGGGGCGGACAAGGTGATTGTCACCGAGGAGCAGGACCTGCTGCTGCAGGTTGGTAAATACACCGACGGGCGTGGCGTGGACATGGTTCTCGATGGCATGGGTGGGCCGCAGATGTCGCTGCTCGGCGATGTGCTCGCCCCCCGTGGCAGCCTGGTACTGTACGGCCTGCAAGGCGGCAACCAGACACCGTTCCCGGCCTGTGCGGCGTTTCAGAAGAACATCCAGTTCTATGTGCACTGTATCGGCAACTTTACCGGCAAGCCGGAGCTGGGTATCAGCCAGGACCAGGTCGCGCTGCAGCGGGCGCTGCGGGATATCAACCAGTTCACCGCCGATCAGTTGCTGAAACCGCAGATCATCAAGGTGTATCCCTTCGATCAGGTGGTCGAGGCGCATCGGCACATGGATGAATGCCCGTGTGGCGGGCGGGTGGTACTGGATATGGCACAGCCTTCCTGAAGGGGGGGTTGAAGACCACAAGAACCCGGGCAACGTCCCGGGTTTTTTGTGCGTTGGTGGGCGCAATGCCCAAATGCTATATCCATAAAAAATCAGACGCATCCTACAATTAAGAAGTACGGAGACTACATATTTTAAGCGTTTGCTTTTTATTGTCGTAATATCTTGGAAGGAAAATCAAGTTGAATACTTGTGGCCCCCGGACCATTGTGTGTTCCAGTGCTTGCTGAATGGTTTTTTTACGCTGATCTGTATCTTCTATTCGATATCCAACGCTCGATAATGGCCCAGTGATAGTTTGCGCAAGGAGCGTGGAATGAGCATGGCTATGCCCGAGTTAGGGCAGCGTATGGCAGCAGCCGGTCATCGGTGCGGCGCATTTTTTTCGATGGCTTGGCGACAGAGCAGGTCACGTCATTATTTCCCGTAGTTTGTAGGGAATTTCTTCAGGAAGGACGCATTGCACTGTTTTGCAGTTGCCGGTGTGATGGATACATGAAGTTGATGAGGTGATTACGTGGGCGCTATTCACGATCAGGCGATGCACTATATCTACCAGCAAGTGCTCGAGCGCTTGTTGAGCCATATGTCCCAGGCGCAACGTGCCTCCTTGCAGTTGCTGATTCAGCGATTGCTGGTGGCTGCCGGTGGGCCCGAATACATTGGCACGTTCCGTTTGCTGGTGTTGCAAGGGGCTGACCGGCGCAGTGCCCACCTGTTGGCCACCTTGCGTGCCGCCCAGTTGAGTATCGCCTTGCGTGCCCCTGTGACGTTTCAGTTGCGGGTACTGGTGGTCAACCTGCCTGCTGCCGGCAGTACCGTGCTGGAAAACCATGAACGCAGCTTCAATGCCTTGTTCATGCAGGATGACCCGCGGGTGCAACTGCAGATGACCGAAGGCTGTGAAGTCGTGCCTTTTAGCCGTCGGCTGTCGGCTACGCCGGAGCGCTGGGCACTGGCGCGCAATGCCATGCTGATGTTCGGCCACGGGGTCGATGCCAGGCCCGAAGCCCTGCTGGGCAGCCGGCTGCACCTGGAGTTGGCGGGCGCAGTGGGCCTTGCGCTGCAGGCGCAGCCGCGGGCCGATGTGCTGATTACTGCCGTACCTGCACGCCAGCGCCGCCGCTACCTGGCCTGGGCGCGGCGGAGCCTGCGCCTTGCAGGGGAGCGTGGCCCCCACGTCGTGCACCAGTGCCTGTCGGCATTGGCCAACGGGCTGGGCAGGTTACATGGGGTTGCCGGCTCACCCCTGGAGCGCGTGGATGCTTCAAGCAGCATGGCGACCGAGGAGGCGCCCTTGCGCGTGATCGCCATCGACGACCTGCTGCCACACCTGCTTGAGGACGAGCAGTTCGATCACATGCTGGGCTGCTGCTTCGATGCGGCCCAGGACGCCTGGCCCTTGGCGGCCTTTGTCGATTCGCGGGCCGTGGCGCAACTGCACGATTTGCGTGCGCGCAGCCTCGAGCCGCTGGTCCATCGGCCGGCACTACGCTTGGCAAGCCCCTGCAGCGACGGCGGGCAGCGCGAGCCAACCTCTGCGCACCTGGGCAAACCCTACGGCATCAGCCAGACCCAACTGGTGTGCCTGTTGTTCAGCCCTTTCGCCCGGCAGGGAAAAGGCCTTGAGCGTTTTCTAAGGTGCCGTCATCCCGACATGCTGGTGGCGTTGCCCTACCTGCACCGGGCCTTGCAGGGTAAGCCGTGCCCCGAGGCGGTGAAGGACTGGCTGGTGAACACCAGCGGCCTCGCGCTGGTACCGTTGCGGGCGATCTATGAGGGGGGCTTGCAACCGACGTCCAGGCGCTTGATGGCCAACCTGGCTCGCCGCGATGTGCACCTGAAGTGGCTGCCGCGCCCGCCCGCTGCCGGAAGGCCCGCCTTTGAGGGCTTGCCCTGATGGGCCGATCGGTACCTGGCGATTACGCTTATCGGAAGGTGTACCACTACCTTGAAGCGCTGATCGATGAGGCACAAGGCCGTGAGCCATGGCGTTTGCCGTCGTTACGCACGCTTTCGCGGCGCTTGCGCGTATCGCTGGCCACTGTGCAGAGCGCCTACAGCTTGCTGGAGGATGAGGGCCGTGTGCATTGCGTGCCGCGGTCCGGTTACTTCGTGCGCGCCCACGCTGGCGGCTCGCCGGTGCAAGCGGTGGCTGGGCCATGGCATGTGCCCGCTCACTCGATGCTAGAGCGGTCGCTGTTTACCCATGAGCGGCGCCTGGCACGTCAGCGTGCGCGTGGCACCGCCCCGGTGGAAGAGGTCGGCGGTGCTCGGCTGCGCAATGCGTTGGCCGAGCGCTATACCCGTTCCTCCAGCCATTACTGGCGTGCCGAGGAGGTGCACCTTGCCCCTGACGTGCAGGCATTGGTGGAAATGCTGCTGGCAGCGTTGGCCTTGCGCGGCGCCACCGTGCTGGTGCAATCGCCGTGCTGCTGGCCGGTGCTGCGCGCCTTGCAGCGCTGTGGCATGCGCGTGCTGGAGGTACCGTTGAGTAACAGCGGCACGGCGGATGTGCAGGCGCTGGCACGGCTGCTCAGTGCCGAGCCGGTGGGCATGCTGATCATGCCATCGTGCCTCAGCCTGCCCCAGGGCAGGCTGATGTCGCAGCACGACCAGCAACAGATTGGCCAACTGCTTGGCGACCACCCGGTGTGGTTGCTGGAAAACGACCTGGACAGCGAACTGTGTTACAGCGGGCCACCGAATGCGCGCCTGCGCGACTGGGTCGACCCGCGCTGGCTGTTGGTGATGGGGTCGTTCGAGGCCGCAGTGGGGGGCGAAGCGCCTTACGCCTATGTGATGGGGCGTCATGCCGGCTTGGCCGAGGCGTTCGCCCAGCGTGCGTTTCAGCTGGCGCCGTTGCGGTTGCAGGCACTTGCTCATCTGCTTGGCAAAGGTGAAATCGAGACCCAGTTGGGGCGGCTGCGGGCAGAACTGCAACGGCGCATGGCGTGCTTTAGCCGGCAACTCAAGCTTGAGCTGGGCGAACACGTGACGTTCGACATGCCCGAGGGCGGCTGGACCCTGTGGTTGCGCTCCCGCTGGCCGCTGCGACTGGATGACGTGGTAGCGGCGTTGTCAGGCACCGCCCTGCGCGTGGTCCCAGGCGGGCAGCACAGCGCGGAGGTGCGTCATCAGCAATACCTGGCACTGACCTGGGTGGGCGAGGATCCCGATGCGTTGCAGCATGCTCTGGAAAAGCTGGCTCAAGCGCTGGAGCTGCGCTGCGGCCGGCCAATAGGGCAGGGCGGCTCGCAGCACTTGAAATGAGGGCGAGCTACTGCTCCTGCCCCTGACGCAAACGGGTGCTGATCAGTGCCGCCACCACTAGCATCGAAGCAATGATCCACAAGCCGTTGCGGGTACTGCCGGTGGCCTCTTCGATCAGGCCCATCACCGACGGCCCGACAAACCCACCAAACAGGCCGCAGGTGGTGACGAACGCCAGGCCCGCCGCCAGTGCGCTACCGCTCAGGCGGCTGGACGGGAAGACGAAGATGATCGACTGCACCACGAACAGCATCAAGGCGGTCAACGAAAAGCCGATCAGCCCAATGAAGGAGTTGGACAGCGAAGCAAGCAGCAACCCGGCGGACATAGTCAGCAGACCAAAGAACAGTAGGGTACGGCAACGGCTGGGCGAGGTCGCCAGGCGCGGGAATGTGGCGGCGCCGATGGCGGCGGCGATCCAGGGTACCGAGGTCAGCAACCCGACCTGGAAGGGCGACAGCGCGGCATAGGTGCCGATGATGCCTGGCAAGAAGAAGATCACGGTGTAGATGGTGATCTGGTGCACAAAATACACTGCAATCGCCAACCAGATCTGCTTGTCGCGAAACATTTGCCCCAGCTTGCTCTGTTGCGGCGCTGCAGCCCGTTCGGCACTCAGGCGACGCTCGATGTCCTGGGCATCGGCAGCGGACAGCCAAGGCGCCGACGCGGGGCCATCGGGCAGCTTCTTCCACACCACATAGGCCAGCGCCACTGCAGGCAGGCCTTCAAGCACGAACAGCCATTGCCAGCCGTGCCAGCCCAGCACGCCGTCCATTTCCAGCAGCGCGCCGCCCAGCGGCCCACTGAGGATGTTGGCCAGGCACACACCCAACAGGAAGTAGCCGGTGGCGCGCGCACGCTGTTCGCGGTCGAACCAGTACGTCAGGTACAGCATGACGCCGGGGAACAGGCCGGCTTCAGCCACCCCGAGCAGCAGGCGCATGATGTAGAACGAGGTTTCCCCCTGGACAAACGCCATGCCCGCTGACAGCAGGCCCCAGGTGATCATGATGCGGGTGATCCAAAAGCGTGCGCCCACCCGGTGCATGATCAGGTTGCTCGGCACTTCGGCCAGGGCATAGGTGAGGAAGAACAGCCCGGCACCCAGGCCGTAGGCCGCCGACGACAGGCCCAGGTCGATGCCCATGCTGGCCTTGGCCAAGGCGATGTTGGTGCGGTCGAGGAAGCTCATCACGTAGACGACGATGAGCAGTGGCATCAATTTGCGCAGCAACAGGCCGTTCAGGCGCTGTTCGGTAGCGACGGCAGGCGCGGTGGCCGCTGTCGTGCCGGTGAGGATTGTCATTGTTTTTTTCCCCGTGATAAGTGCTGGTGGTGTGCCGCGCTTGCGGCGGCACACCCAGGTCGGTAGGTCAGGAACGGTTGATGTCGAGCCACACCGCGCCGTGGGGGTACTGGTAGCGCTCCAGGGTGTCAGCGTGCATTTCAATGCTGTAGCCCGGGCGCTGTGGCGGCATGTAGCGGCCGCGACGGATCACCACCGGGTCGAGGAAGTGTTCGTGCAGGTGGTCGACGTATTCCAGCACCCGGTTGTGCAGCGATGCCGAAACGGCGATGTAGTCGAACAAGGCGATGTTCTGCACATATTCGCACAGCCCGACCCCGCCGCCATGCGGGCAGACCGGCACATCGTACTTGGCCGCCATCAACAGTACGATCAGCACCTCGTTCAGGCCACCCAAGCGGGCCGCGTCCAGCTGGCAGAAGTCCAGTGCGCCGGCCTGGAACATCTGCTTGAACATCACCCGGTTGTGGCAGTGCTCGCCGGTGGCCACGCCGATGGGCGCGATGCGCTGGCGGATGGCTGCGTGGCCGAGGATGTCGTCGGGGCTGGTGGGTTCTTCGATCCACAGAGGCTCGAAGGCGGCCAGGCGGCGCATGTTGGCCACCGATTCATCGACGCTCCAGACCTGGTTGGCGTCCATCATCAGGGTGCGTTCCCAGCCGATTTCGTCCCGCAGGATGCTGGCGCGGCGAATGTCTTCTTCCAGGTCGGCGCCGATTTTCTGCTTGATGTGAGTCCAGCCGTCGGCGACCGCTTCGCGGGCCAAGTGGCGCATTTTTTCTTCGCTGTAGCCGAGCCAGCCGGGGGCGGTGGTGTAGCCGGGGTAGCCTTCGCGCAGCATTTGCGCTTCGCGCTGGGCCTTGCCTGGCACCTGGCGGCGGAGCAGGGCGATGGCTTCCTCGGGGGTCAGCACGTCGGTGACGTAGCTGAAGTCCAGGCAGCGCACCAGTTGCTCTGGGGTCATGTCGGCCAGCAGCTTCCACACCGGTTTGCCTTCGTGCTTGGCCCACAGGTCCCACACGGCGTTGATGATGGCGGCGGTGGCCAGGTGGATCACGCCTTTCTCGGGGCCAAGCCAGCGCAACTGGCTGTCACCCACCGTGAAACGGTGCCAGAACGCGCCCATGTCGGCGGTGATTTCTTCCAGGGTCAGGCCGACGATCATCGGTGCCAGCGACTGCACCGCAGCCGCGCAGATTTCGTTGCCGCGGCCGATGGTGAAGGTCAGGCCATGGCCTTCGAGGGCGTCGGCGTCGGTGTGCAGCACGACGTAAGCGGCCGAGTAGTCAGGTGCGCTGTTCATGGCGTCGGAGCCGTCCAGCGACAGCGAAGTCGGGAAGCGGATGTCACGGACGCTCAGGTGGGTAATGCGTATGCTCATGGCGGACTCTTGTTCTGGTCAGGCAGTGGGAGACTCGACTGTAGGTTGTCGAGCGATATAGGCATAATCGCCAATTCCTAAGTAGGGATATCGGAATTGATATGTCTCAAATGCCCGCAGACAGCCCAGCGCTGCCGCAAAACCTTGGCACATTGAAGATCTCCAGCCGCCAGATCACCTTGCTCAACGCCCTGGGCGAGTTCGGCAACCTGCGCCGTGCCGCCACTGCGATGCACACCACGCAACCGGCGGCCAGCCTGCTGCTGCAGCAACTGGAAGAACGCCTGGGCGTGCGCCTGTTCGAGCGCCTGCCGCGTGGCATGCAGCCGACGCTGTATGGCGAGGTAATGATCCGCTACGCGCAGAACGCTCTGCACGAGTTCGAACATGCCCAGGCACAGATCGCCGAACTGGCGCGCGGTGCCTTGGGCCTGGTGCGGGTGGGCAGTGTGATGGGGCCGGTGCCCGGTTTGCTGACCAAGGCGGTGCTGGCCTACAAGCGCGATCACCCTAAGGTGCGTATCTCGCTCGAAGTCGGCACCAGCGATACCTTGTTGCCGGCGCTGCTGCGCGGTGATTTCGACATGGTGGTCGGGCGCCTGCCCGACCAGAGCGACAGCCAGGACCTGAACATCGAACTGTTCGAGGGCGGTGAGCAGATGCGCGTCATCGCCCGCGCCGGCCACCCCTTGGCCGACGCCAAGGCGTTGCAGTTGGCCGACCTGGTGGCCCTGACCTGGATCCTGCACCCCATCGGCAGCCCCATGCGCCGCCGGGTCGAAAGTGCCTTGCAGGCGGGCGGCATGGTGCAGTCGCTGGACATTGTCGAGACCGCCTCGATCCTGGCCACCACCGCGATGTTGGAGGCGTCCGAGATGATTGCGGTGGTGCCCAACGATGTGGCCGAGCATTATGCGCGCTACGGCATGGTCGCCATCCTGCCGGTAGAGCTGCCGATCTCGATGGCCAACCTGGGCTTGCTGACCCTGCGCTCGCGGCCCAATTCCGTGGCCCTGGACAGGTTGCTGCAGTACCTGCGCACGCAATAGCCCTGCCTTTACACCTTTTCGAGGTTGCCCTCTGATGCCGTCGGACATTACCCACTCCAGCTTCTGCAACTGGGTCCGCTACAAGCACTTGGTGCTGATCGACACCCTGGCACGCACCCGCAACATGCACGCCACCGCTACGCGGATGAACCTCAGCCAGCCGGCGCTGAGCAAAATGCTGCGTGACCTGGAGGAGCAGTTTGGCTTCGCCTTGTTTGAGCGCCTGCCACGCAGCATGCCGCCCACCGAGCTTGGCGAGTATGTGGTGCGCTACGCCCAAGGGGTGTTGGGCGACTCGCAGCAGTTTGTCGACCAGGTCAACCGGCTGCGCAAGGGCGGGCACGGGTTCATCCGCGTGGGTGGCATTTTTGCGGCCACCCCCGTGGTGCTGCCTCAAGCCATTGCCGCCATCAAGGCACGCAGCCCGTTGCTCTCGATCGAAGTGGTCGAGCACTCCAGTGACCACCTGTTGGCCATGCTGGAGCAGAACAAACTCGACATCATGATCGGCCGCTTCACGGAAGAACGCTTCAGCCAGCTGTTCGATTATCAACCCCTCGAGCCCGAGCCTTTCAGCCTGGTGGTCAACAGCCGCCACCCGCTCAATGCACTGGCCAGCACCCCGGTGGAGGCACTGGGTGAGTGGCCCTGGGTGCTTTACCCCGTGGGCACGCCAATTCGCAATCGCCTGGAACAGGCCTTCAGGGTGGCTGGTATTGCCACACCGGCAGACAGCGTCGAGACCATCTCGATGCCGATGTTCCTGCAGTTGCTACAATCGGGCCCGATGATCGCGATGCTGCCCAGGTCGATGGTCGCCGCACAGCTGAGCAGTGGCCAGTTCAAGGAACTGCAGAGCCCCTTGCACCTGCCCGCGCTGGAGTACGGCATCGTTACCCGCAAGGACGAGCCGCTGACCCCGTCGGCCCACGCGTTCGTCGACATTCTGCTCGACTTCGCGCAGCAGCGACGTGCCGCGCAGGGCACAACAAGCGATTGATAAAACACCACCGATAGACGGTATTGATAACCCTGGGTTATCGCGTGATCGGATCATCTCATTGGGAATGTTGCGCAAGGCTTCTTACAGTGGTCGCAGATTCGCCCGGTATCGAACGGGCGACGCCATAACAAGAAGTCAGCCGCACCGCCCTGAGAGGTCCCATGCAACTGATTGCCCGCTCTGGTGACCTTGCCGTCATCCGCCTCAACCCGCTGGACAACGTTCTCATCGCCCGCCAGGCTTTGCCTGAAGGTTTGCACCTCGACGCAGAAGGGATCATCGTCCGCCAGGCGATCCCCTCAGGCCATAAAGTCGCCACCCAGCGCGTGGAGCAGGGCCAGCCCCTGCGCCGCTATGGCCAGATCATCGGTTTTGCTTCACAGGCCATCGACGCCGGCGACCATGTTCACGTGCACAACGTGCAGATGGGTGATTTTGCCCGCGACTATGCCTTTGGCGTCGATGCCCGCAGCACGCCAGTCGCTGAGGCGGTGTTCCAGGGCATTGTGCGTGCCGATGGCCGGGTAGCCACCCGCAACTACATTGGCATTCTCACCTCGGTGAACTGTTCGGCGACCGTGGCCCGGGCCGTGGCCGACCATTTCCGCCGCGACATCCACCCCGAAGCGCTGGCCGACTACCCAAACATCGACGGCGTGGTGGCCTTGACCCACGGTGCCGGCTGCGCAGTAGACCCTTCCGGTGAAGCCCTGGGCCTGTTGCGTCGGACCTTGGCCGGCTATGCCATACACCCCAATTTCGCGGCCGTGCTGATCATCGGCCTGGGGTGTGAAACCAACCAGATCGAAAGCCTGCTGGAGACCCAAGGGCTTACCACCAGCACGCAACTGCGCGCCTTCACCATCCAAGGCATTGGCGGCACCTCGAAGACCATCGCCGCCGGTATCGAGCAGGTCAAGGCGCTATTGGCCCAAGCCAACCAGGTTGAACGCGAGCCGGTCAGCGCCCGCCACTTGATCGTTGGCCTGCAATGCGGTGGCTCCGATGGCTACTCGGGGATCACCGCCAACCCCGCGTTGGGCAATGCCGTGGACCGCCTGGTGGCGGCCGGTGGCACCGCGATTCTGTCTGAAACGCCCGAAATTTATGGCGCTGAACACCTGCTGACCCGTCGCGCCGTAAGCCGCGAAGTCGGCGAGAAGCTGGTGGCGCGCATCCACTGGTGGGAAGACTACTGCCAGCGCATGAACGCTGAACTGAACAACAACCCCTCGGCTGGCAACAAGGCGGGCGGCCTGACCACCATCCTCGAGAAGTCGCTGGGTGCGGTGGCCAAGGCCGGCTCCAGCAACTTGGTCGACGTCTACCAGTACGCCGAAGCGGTACGCGCCCATGGGCTGGTGTTCATGGACACGCCGGGCTACGACCCGGTCTCGGCCACCGGCCAGGTCGCAGGCGGCGCCAACCTGATTGCCTTCACCACCGGCCGCGGTTCGGCCTACGGCTGCGCCCCGGCGCCGTCGATCAAGCTGGCAACCAACAACCGGGTGTTCGAGCACCAGGAAGAGGACATGGACGTCAACTGCGGTGGCATCGCCGACGGCTCCACCAGCATCGAAGAGCGTGGCGCGTACATCTTCGAACAGATGCTGCGCATCGCCTCTGGCGCACGCAGCAAAAGCGAACAGCACGGCTACGGGCAGAACGAGTTCGTGCCCTGGCAGATCGGCGCCGTGACCTGATCGACAGCCCACTCCCGAATTTGAGGCAACCTTTTATGCACGTTAGCGGATACAACTTCATTGCAGGCCAGCGCAGCGCGCTGGGCCAGACCCTGGTCTACAGCGTCGACGCCCACACCGGCCAGCGCCTACCCGGCGGTTTCCATCAGGCCACCTTGGCCGAAGTCGACAACGCCGTGGGCGCGGCCTCGGCGGCTTTCCCGCTGTTTCGTAACCTGCCAGCGGTGCGCCGCGCCGAGTTCCTGGAGGCCATTGCCGACGAACTCGACGCCCTCGGCGAAGACTTCATTGCCTTGACCTGCCAGGAAACGGCGCTGCCTACTGCCCGGATCCTGGGCGAGCGGGGGCGTACCAGCGGGCAAATGCGCCTGTTCGCCCAGGTGCTGCGCCGTGGCGACTTCTATGGCGCCCGCATCGACCAGGCCATGCCTGCCCGCACGCCGTTGCCACGCGCAGACTTGCGCCAGTACCGCATTGGGGTTGGGCCGGTGGCGGTATTCGGTGCCAGCAATTTTCCGCTAGCGTTCTCCACAGCGGGTGGCGATACCGCCGCAGCCCTGGCGGCCGGTTGCCCGGTCGTCTTCAAGGCCCACAGCGGCCACATGGCCACTGCCGAACGCGTAGCTGAAGCATTGGTTCGTGCTGCCGAACGCACGAACATGCCGGTCGGTGTGTTCAACATGATCTTCGGTGGCGGGGTTGGCGAGGCCCTGGTCAAGCACCCCGGCATCCAGGCAGTCGGGTTTACCGGGTCGCTCAAGGGTGGGCGTGCGCTGTGCGACATGGCGGCGGCACGGCCGCAGCCGATTCCGGTGTTCGCCGAAATGTCGAGCATCAACCCGGTGCTGGTGCTACCCCAGGCCTTGGCCTCGCGCGGTGCGCAACTGGCCAAGGACCTCACCGCGTCGGTGGTGCAGGGCTGTGGCCAGTTCTGCACCAACCCGGGCTTGGTCCTGGGCATTCGCTCCCCAGCGTTCAGTGCCTTTGTCGAGCAGTTGGCCGGGCACATGGCAGAGCAAGCGCCGCAGACCATGCTCAACGCTGGCACCCTGGGCAGCTACGGCAAGGGCCTGCAGGCCTTGATTGCCCACCCTGGGGTCAAGCGGTTGAGTGGCCAGGCGCAACACGGTAACCAGGCCCAACCGCACCTGTTCGAGGCCGATGTCAGCCTGCTGCTGGAGCAGGACGAGTTGCTTCAGGAAGAAGTGTTCGGCCCGTGCACTGTGGTGGTTCAGGTTGCCGATGAAGCCGAGCTTATGCGCGCGGTGGCAGCCTTGCGCGGCCAACTGACCGCCACGCTGCTGGCGGACGATGCCGACCTGGCGGCCTACGGCTACTTGCTGGGTGCGTTGGAAGTGAAGGTCGGTCGCGTGCTGCTCAATGGCTACCCCACCGGGGTCGAGGTGTGCGATGCCATGGTTCACGGCGGCCCATACCCGGCCACTTCGGACGCCCGCGGCACCTCGGTCGGCACCCTGGCCATCGACCGCTTCCTGCGCCCGGTGTGCTACCAGAACGTGCCTGACGCCTTGCTGCCCGCCGCACTGCAGAACGCCAACCCGTTGGGCATCCAGCGCCTGGTGGACGGCAAGCCCAGCACCGCAGCCCTGAACTGACCGTGGAGTGACAGGCATGACGCACACCAGACGCTATGACGTGCAGGCGCTAACCCGGTTCGTCGAGCAACTGTTCGAAAAAGCCGGTGCTGATGCCGAGGTCGCCCAGGTGGTGACCCAGGTATTGCTCGAAGGCGAACTGCTGGGCCATCGCACCCATGGCCTGAACCTGGTCAGCCGATATATTGGCGGCATGCTCAGCGGGCAAGTGAAGGCGCAGGCTCAGGCGCTGGAGCAGGTGTCGGACAGCGGCATCTCCAGCCTCTTCGACGGCCATTACGTACTTGGCCCGTACTGTGTCAGCCGCGCCCTAGAGTGTGCGGCCAAAGGTGCCAGCGCACAGGGCATCGGCATTGCCGTGGTGCGCCGGGCTGCGCACATTGGCTGCCTGGCGGCTTACCTCAAGCCTTATACCGACCGTGGCCTGGTGGCGATGGTGTATTCCTCGGACCCGTCCGTGGGGCTGGTCTGTGCCCATGGTGGGGTCGACCCGGTGTTCACGCCCAACCCGATTGCCGCCGGCATACCGACCCAGGGTGAGCCGATCCTGCTGGACGTGAGCATGTCTACGGTGACCCTCGGCCTGGTCGGGCAGTGCCGTGATGCCGGCAGCCGGCTGCCGCACCCGGTGCTGATGAGCAACGATGGCCACCTGAGCGATGACCCGCGTGACTTCTTCACCACACCCCAGGGCAGCATTCTGCCACTGGGTGGTCAGGCCTTTGGTCACAAAGGCTTTGCCTTGGCAATTCTGGTCGAGGCACTGACCTCTGCATTGGCCGGCCATGGCCGCAAGGACGCCCCGGACCAGTGGGGCGCGTCGGCCACCGCGGTGGTCATCGACCCACGCTTTTTTGGCGGCTTGCAAGCGTTTACCGACGAAACCAGCTTCCTCGGCCGGTTGATCGTGGCCAGCCGCCCGGTAGACCCCGAGCGCCCGGTACGCCTGCCTGGGCAAGCCGGCTTGGCGTTGCGCCGACAAGCCTTGACGCAGGGCCTCAGCCTGTCGCAGCCAGTGCTCGACGACCTCGACCGGCTGGCCGAGCAGTTGCAGCTGGCGACCCGTTCGCAGGCGCTTTCCCAATGAATGACAATGACAACAAGGGTGCACCCATGACAGACCAATCGAATGCCAACCAGCCACTGCCGCTAAGCCACGACCTTGCCGTGTTCGACACCGGCAGCTGGGTGGGGCGCGTCTGGCTGCCGGATCAAGGCCCCGCCGTGGTGCTGGTCAAAGCCGGCGCCGTGCACGATATCAGCGCCCATGTGGCGACGGTTTCGGCCCTGCTGGAAGTGGCCGACCCGGTGGCCTACCTGCGTGCGTTGCCATTGGCCGACGCGTTGATTGAGTTGCCGGCGCTGCTGGCCAACAGCGACCCTGGCCAACGTGACGCGCGCTTGCCTTGGCTGTTGGCACCGATCGACCTGCAAGCGGTGAAGGCCGCCGGCGTCACCTTCGCCGCCAGCTTGCTGGAGCGAGTGGTGGAGGAGCAGGCCAAGGGCGACCCGGCCAAGGCCGATGCCATTCGCGACACCCTGGCCAGCCGCATCGGTGCGGACCTCTCGCAGATCATCCCGGGCTCTGCCCAGGCCGAGGCGCTGCGCAAGGTCCTGGTGGAGCAGGGCCTGTGGTCGCAATACCTGGAGGTGGGCATCGGCCCGGATGCCGAAGTCTTCACCAAGGCGCAGCCACTGTCGGCGGTCGGGCATGGTGCCGACATCGGTATCCACCCCAAGTCGAGCTGGAACAACCCGGAGCCGGAAGTGGTACTGGCGGTGTCGAGCGACGGCAGCATCAAGGGCGCCATGCTCGGCAACGATGTCAACCTGCGCGACTTCGAGGGGCGCAGTGCCTTGCTGCTGTCCAAGGCCAAGGACAACAATGCCTCCACCTCGTTGGGGCCATTGCTGCGCCTGTTCGACGAAAGTTTCAGCCTGGACGATGTGCGTAACGCCGAAGTGGACCTGCGTGTCGAGGGTCAGGACGGCTTCATCCTGTCTGGCCGCAGCTCGATGCGCCAGATCAGCCGCGACCCCCAGGACCTGGTGCAGCAGACCCTCAACGAAAACCACCAGTATCCCGACGGCCTGGTGCTGTTTCTCGGTACCCTGTTCGCGCCCAAGCAGGACCGCGACCAGCCAGGCAACGGTTTTACCCACAAGCCCGGCGACTTGGTCGCCATCAGCAACGCGCAACTGGGCACCCTGTGCAACCGCGTCACCACCAGCGACCTCGCGCCGCAGTGGGGCTTCGGCCTGCGTGCGCTGATCGACAGCCTGAGCCGGCGCGGCCTGCTCGAGGCGGCGGTAACTGCGCGTCAACCTTGAGGGTTGCCGCACCAAGGATGAACGCAACAGGACCGACGGATCGCCAAGGCGCTGAAGGCGTCGCAACAATAATAATAAAGGCCACCCAATGAACCCTATGAAGAAGTATCAGCGCCTCACCGTTGTCTTCCTGCTGCTGATTGGCATCGTCAACTACCTGGACCGAAGTGCGCTGTCGATCGCCAACACCTCGATCCAGAAAGACATGATGATCAGCCCCTCGCAGATGGGCATTCTGTTGTCGGCCTTCTCCATTGCTTATGCCTTTGCCCAGTTGCCGATGGGCATGATCATCGACCGCCTGGGCAGCAAGATCGCCCTCGGCGCCTCGTTGCTGGCCTGGTCGGTGGCCCAGGCCACCTTTGGTATGGTCAGCAGCTTTGCCGGTTTCATGGGCTTGCGCGTGTTGTTGGGGATTGGCGAGGCGCCGATGTTCCCTTCGGCGGCCAAGGCCTTGTCGGAATGGTTCGATGCCAACGAACGCGGCACCCCGACCGGTATCGTCTGGTCCTCGACCTGCCTTGGCCCATGCCTGGCGCCCCCCTTGCTGACGCTGTTCATGGTCAATTTCGGCTGGCGCGGCATGTTTATCATTACCGGGTTGATCGGTGTGGTACTGGCGGTGTGCTGGTTGAGCTTCTACAAGAGCAAGGCGCAGTACCTGGCTGAGCTCGCTGCGGAAGGTAAACCGTTGCCTACCGAGTACAAGCAGCCGCTGCCTGCGGCTAATCCACAGGCGCCGAAGGTGTCGTACTTTGCGGGTTGGCTCGACTTGTTCAAGCACCGCAGCACCTGGGGGGCGGTACTGGGCTTCATGGGCGTGATCTACATGCTCTGGCTGCACCTGACCTGGCTGCCCGGCTACTTCGAGCGTGAGCACGGCCTGGACCTGTACAAGACTGCCTGGGTGGTTTCGCTGGCCTATGGCTTCGGCGCGGCGGGCACGATCGTCGCCGGGCGCTTCTGCGACTTGCTGGTCAAACGCGGCATGAGCATCCTTGGCAGTCGCAAATTCAGCGTGATCACCGGCCTGGTGCTGGCGGCGCTGTTCACCTTGCCGCTGTCCTTCGTCAGTGGCCTGACCGGCTGTGTGGTCCTGTTGTGCCTGGCGCTGTTCAGCATCAACATGGCCAGTGCCACCGCGTGGATGATCGTCAACACCATCGTCGACAGCCCGCGGGTGGCGTCGTTTGGCTCGATCCAGAACTTCGGGGGCTACATTGCGGGCTCCGTGGCACCGATCGTCACCGGCTTCAGCATCCAGTACTCGGGCTCGTTCAACACGGCATTCATGATCAGCGCGATTGTGGCACTGTGCTCGGCGGTGGCTTACTTCCTGCTGCTGAAGGCACCGATCGGCAGTGCCAAGGCCGAGGCGGGGCCGATGGTTGGGGTGACCGAGTAACAGCCCTACTGCGCCACTGGACCTACGGCACTTGTCAGGTGCGGGTATCTGTATGTATAACCAGTACCCACATTCACTGCCCGACCTTGCCCCGTGATCGCCCATTCTGTCGACGACCCGTTCTATTACCTGCATAACTTCCGCCAGGTGCTGCTATGGGTCGAGCAGCGCTATGACGACCTGCTCGATGACCAGGAGCTGGCGTTCATCCAGGCGTTTACGCAATTGGACGCGCCGGCGCAGGCCTTGATGGTGCGTATGGTCATGCGCAAGGGCGAGCTGTTTCGCAGTGACAAGCTGACCTATGCCGAGATCGGCGATACCGCGCTGGCCTTGCAGCCGTTGCAGGCGTTGGGTTGGGTTCGGGAGCCTGCGCATCTGGAGCTGGAGCAGCTGTTCAGCTTGCTGCGAAAGGACGAACTGGCTTCGTGCTTCGCCGCCCAATTGAGCCGGCCGCGCGCCGCCAAGCACGACTTGCTCGCGCAGCTTCAACCCCTGGGGCTAACGGCCAGGCCATTGCAGGCGTGGTTCCCCGGCAGTGACGTGCGCATTTTCCAGTGGTGCCTGCAGCCGCTGTGTGACCGCATGCGCCTGTTGTTCTTCGGCAACCTTTACCAGGACTGGTCGGACTTCGTGCTCGCCGACCTGGGCTTGCTGCGCTACGAGCACGTGCCTTTCAGCAACGATTCCCGCGCCTTGCGCCATCGCGCCGAGGTCGATCTGGCCATGGCCTTGCACCAGTGCGCCGAGCGGCTGGAGCAGGGCGATGACCCGCTGTCGATTCTGGGGGCGATGGCAGGGCTGCACAGTGACAACCCCTGGTTGGCCCGGCGCCATGCGCGCCTGCTGTTTGCCCTGGGCCAGCAATGCGAGCGCCAGGGCAACTGGGACCAGGCCATGGCTGTCTACGGCCAGTGCAGCCATGCGCAAGCGCGAATCCGTCAGGTGCGGGTACTGGAACGTAGCGAACAATGGCCGCAGGCCCATGCGCTGGCACAGCAGCTGGCCGCGGCCCCGGCCAATGCGCTGGAGGTGCAGGCGCTCGAACGCATGCTGCCGCGCCTGGCCCGCAAACTCGGCGGCCCGCCACAACGTCGCCAGCGTGCTGCGCCGCTGCACTTGATCGAACTTGAGCTGCCGCGTGAACACGCAGCCCTGGGTGTGGAGGAGGCTGTGCGCCAGCACTTGGCCGAGGCCGGCGGGCAGGTCCATTACGTGGAAAACACACTGTTCAACAGCTTGTTCGGTCTGCTGTGCTGGGAGGCGATCTTCGCGCCGGTACCGGGTGCCTTTTTCAACCCGTTCCAGGCCGCGCCACAAGACCTCCACGACAGCGACTTCCAGCAACGGCGCAGTGCGTTGTTCGACCGCTGCCTGGGGCGGCTCGACGAGGGTAGCCACCGCCAGGCCATTCTCGAATGCTACGCCGCCAAGCACGGCCTGCAGTCGCCGTTCGTGTTCTGGCCGATGCTCAGCGAAGCCTTGCTCGAACAGGCACTGGCCTGCCTGCCGGCCGCGCACCTGAAGCAGTGCTTCCTGCGCCTGTTGCAGGACATCCGCAACAACCGCGCCGGGATGCCTGACCTGATCCAGTTCTGGCCCGAGCAGGGCGGCTACCGCATGGTCGAGGTCAAGGGGCCGGGCGACCGCCTGCAAGACAACCAATTACGCTGGCTGGAGTTCTGCCATGCCCAAGGTTTGCCCGTTGCAGTGTGCCATGTGCGCTGGAGCGAGGCGGCGTGAGCTACAGCGTGGCGGTGCGTGCCCTGTGCGAGTTCAGTGCCAAGGTTGGCGACCTGGACCTGCGCTTCACCCCGTCGCCCACGGCCCAGGAAGGCATCGAGGGGCACCGTCGGGTAGTGGCGCGGCGTGCGGCTGATTACGAGTCGGAAGTGGCCCTTGAGGGGCAGTTCGAAAGCCTGCGGGTGCGAGGCCGGGCCGACGGTTACGACCCCAGTTGCAACCGCTTGGAAGAGATAAAGACCTACCGCGGCGACCTTACGCGCCAGCCGGCCAACCATCGCCAACTGCACTGGGCCCAGGCCAAGGTCTACGCCTGGTTGATGTGCCACGCGCGGCAATTGCCAGCCATCGAAGTGGCCCTGGTCTACCTGGACGTGGACAGCGACGGCCAGACGCTGATCAGCGAGCACCACACGGCTGCCGCGCTGCAAGCGTTCTTCGAAACCCAGTGCCGCTGCTTTCTGGCTTGGGCGCAGCGTCAGCAAGGCCGACTGGCCGAGCGTGACCGCGATCTGCAGGCGCTGGGGTTTCCCTATGCGCAATTCCGCCAGGGCCAGCGGCAACTGGCCGAGACCCTGTACAAGGCCGTCAGCACCGGCCGCTGCCTGATGGCCCAGGCCAGTACCGGTATCGGCAAGACCCTGGGCACCTTGTTCCCATTGCTCAAGGCGGTGGTGCCGCAGCAGCTCGACAAAGTGTTCTTTCTGACGGCCAAGACGCCGGGCCGGGCGCTGGCCCTCGATGCCATGCGCCAGATCACCGATGCCACGCCGCAACCGGCCTTGCGCACCTTGGAGCTGATCGCCCGCGACAAGGCCTGCGAGTACCCCGACAAAGCTTGCCATGGCGAGTCCTGCCCGTTGGCGCAAGGCTTCTACGACCGCCTGCCCGCCGCGCGCGAGGCAGCAGCAGGGGTGCCTTTACTGGACCGTGCCAGCCTGCGCGAGGTGGCCTTGGCGCATCAGGTTTGCCCTTATTACCTGGGCCAGGAAATGGCCCGCTGGGTCGACCTGGTGGTGGCCGATTACAACTATTACTTCGATGCCCATGCTTTGCTGTTCGGCTTGGCCCAGGCTAACCAATGGCGGGTGGCGGTGCTGGTGGACGAAGCGCACAACCTGGTCGAGCGCGGTCGCGGCATGTACAGCGCCAGCCTCGATCAAAGCCAGTTGCTCGCCTTGCGCCAGAGCAAACCGCAAGGGCTGACCCGTGCGCTGGACCGCCTCAACCGGCATTGGAACGCGTTGTACAAAGAGCAGCGTGCACCGTATCAGGCCAGCGAGCAGTTGCCGGAGGCCTTCATACGCGCCCTGCAACAGTGCATCGGGCTGATCCAGGAACGCATGAATCAGGTACCAGCCGAGGTAGATGCGCAGGTGCTGCAGTTCTTCTACCAGGCGTTGCAGTTCAGCCGGGTGGCTGAATTGTTCGACGAGCATTTCATCTTCGACATCAGCCAGCGCGAAGGCCAGCGCAAGCGGCGCCTGGCCACCCTGTGCCTGCGCAATGTCACCCCGGCGCGGCTGCTGGCCCCACGCATGCAGGCGGCGCGCAGTGTGACGCTGTTTTCCGCCACGCTGAGCCCACGGCATTTCTACAGCGACTTGCTCGGCATGCCGGCCGACACGGCCTGGCTGGAAGTGGCAGCGCCGTTTCGCGCCGAACAACTCGAAGTACGCATCGCCAGCCAGGTCTCGACCCGTTACCGAGAACGCCAGGCTTCGCTGGCGCCAATCGTCGCGCTGATCGCCGAGCAGTACCAGCGCATGCCCGGTAACTACCTGGCCTTTTTCAGCAGTTTCGAATACCTGCAGCAGGTGGCCGGCTTGTTGGCAGAGCGGCATGCAGACATCCCCCTGTGGGCGCAGGCGGCAGGCATGGATGAAGAGGCGCGTCAGGCATTTCTCGATCGCTTCGTGGCGGATGGCTGCGGGGTGGGTTTTGCGGTGCTGGGGGGCGCGTTCGGGGAAGGGGTCGATTTACCCGGCACGCGCTTGATCGGGGCGTTTGTCGCGACCCTCGGGCTGCCCCAGGTCAACCCTGTCAACGAGCAGTTCAAGCAGCGCCTGGGGCGCCAGTTTGGCGCAGGCTTTGATTACGCCTACCTCTACCCAGGCGTGCGCAAGGTCATTCAGGCGGCGGGCAGGGTCATTCGGGGGGATCAGGACCAAGGCGTGTTGGTGCTGATCGACGAACGCTTTGCCGAACCGCGGGTTCAGCAGATGTTTCCCAATTGGTGGCGGTCGGGCGGTGCATGACGCTTGCCGCTGCCCTTGGCGCCGTTCACCGCTGGTCAAACTGTGGACGGGTAGGCGGGCTTGGGTTCGTTATGCGGGCGCCAGTTGGGGTAACATTACCCTCCGCGCCGTCTTCAAACCCCTTGAATATCAAGGTGATGGCACTGCTCCAAGCCCGAATGGCCATGCGTTGTCATTTGGGCTTGCTTTCATGTCGAATAGACTCGCTTCACGCTTTGGCTGCCCCCGTACCGGTCCAAGCGTCGCTACAGGATTCACGTTGTGACCGATCTCTCGAAAAACCCGCTGCTGCAGTACATGGCCCGCCTGGCGCCGTCGAGCCAGCAAACCATGCGCTACATCCTTCAGGACGCGGCCGACCGGCTGGGTTTCGTCGACTGCAACCTTGTCGATGTACCGTGGCACTTGCTTGAACCTGGGCATGTGATCGGCTTGGTAGCGGCATTGCGCGAGGATGGTTACGCCCCTAACAGTTCGTCGCTGTATGTGAATGCGGTGCGTGGGGTGATGAACGAGGCGTGGCGCCAGGGCCTGATCGACCATGAGCAGCTGTTGAGGATCCGCGAGGTCAAGCCGGCCACCGGTAGCCGCCTGCCACCGGGGCGCAACCTGCGGCGCAGCCTGATCCGTGAGTTGATGGACGTGTGCGCGGCCGACCCTCGGCCGCAAGGTGTGCGCGACGCGGCGATCATTGCCTTGCTGTACGGCACCGGCATGCGCAAGTCGGAGTCGGTCGACATCGACCTGGACCAGGTCGACTTCGATGCTCGCAGTCTGCAGGTATTGGGCAAGGGCAACCGGCAGTTGATCAAGTATGCGCCGCCTTGGGCGTTCGAAAAGCTGCAGGCGTGGCTGGACCTGCGTCGCAACGATTTGCCGGAGGGGGCAGCGGACGACCCGTTCCTGTTCAACCGCATTCGCCGGGGCAACCACATTACCCGCGCCCGCATCACCAAGCATGCGATCTACTACATTGCGCGCCAACGCGGTGCCCAGGTGGGGGTGAAGATCATGCCCCATGATTTTCGCCGTGCGTTCATCACTCGGGTTATTGAAGAGCACGACCTGTCGATTGCCCAGAAGCTCGCACACCATGCCAACATCCAGACCACGGCCAGTTACGACCGCCGGGATGACAACGAACGGCGGCGGGCGGTAGACCGCTTCGATTACTGAAGCCTCACTGCATAGCTGTCTGTAGGAGGAGCACAAGGCTGCTCCTACAAAAAACAAAGCTCATTACATTCCGGCACCGAAACAGGGCCTTCGTGCGCCCTCGCTTTGTGCGCGCCACCCCTGTGTGCCCGATGCCAGAGCGGTCGCGCTGACGATTTCATTTTTGTTCACCTGCGTAGTTGGCCCGCAACCTGCTATATCCAGCCTGAGAATTTGATCGAGTGGTCAGGCTGGCAGCCCTCAAGCGCCGCCTGCCTGGCCCTCTAAACGGCCACCAGGCCACGGATATCAGGGGCCGCAGGATGTCGCTCGCGGAGCAGATCGAACAACAACAAGACGATGCAGGCTGGAG